>JAEEGF012078753.1_pt1 | contig 13674 bp, 13 predicted proteins | sample 9134171 | NCBI WGS metagenome assembly JAEEGF01 (sample SAMN16246542, study PRJNA631951) | gut metagenome | biome: gut microbiome; feature: rumen; material: AP-attached | host: Bos | place: Iran: Karaj | collected 2018-10
AACATGGATCGGGAGAAGAACCTTCGCTATATCGAGCAGGCGCTGGCCGGCGTCCCGGAAGATTTTGACGGAAAACTGCTGGAAGTGCCTGTCGGGACCGGCGTTCTGACCATGCCGGTGTATAAGGAACTGCCGAACGCGGACATTACCTGTCTGGACTATTCCTCGGATATGATGAAAGCAGCTCAGAAGAAGGCCGAAGCGGCAGGGATCCATAATATCAGTTTCCGGCAGGGGGACGTTGGCGCGCTTCCGTTCGGGGATGAAAGCTTTGACGTCGTGCTTTCCCTGAACGGGTTCCATGCCTTCCCGGACAAGGAGGCCGCCTACCGCGAGACCTTCCGCGTCCTGAAGCCGGGCGGCACTTTCTGCGGCTGCTTTTACGTCGAAGGCGGCTGCCGCCGGACCGACTGGTTCATCAGAAAACTGTACGTGAAGAAAGGCTTCTTCACCCCGCCCTTCGAGACGGAAGAGAGCCTGAAGGAGCGCCTGTCCGGAATATATGAAGACGTCCGGGTGACTTCGGTCGAAGGCATCGGCTGTTTTCAGTGCCGAAAAGCATAAAAGGGAGGAAATGAGAGATGACGTGGTGGGTCATTTTACTGGAAGCGCTGGCGTTCGCCGCGATCTTTACGGCGGTCGTTTTTCTGACGTACCGGGGCGATAAAAAGTACAGCGCCGCCGGGATCCATAACTATCCGCCGGATATTCAGGAGGAATATTTCAAAACGCATGAACGCGTTAACGTTTCCGCGGGATCCAAAAGCGTGATCCTTGCCAAGAGCTTCGGCATCCTGCTGTTCACGGGGATCCTGCTGGTCTGCGCCCTCCTTGCCGGAGCCGGGACCTTCCGGCAGGGTTTTTTCCTGGCATTCGGCCTGATGGCCTGGATCGGTGCTTACGACACCTTCTTTATGGACTGGGTGCTGTTCGCGAACCTGCCCATGTTCCGCCTGCAGGGCACCGAGCACATGGACGAGGCCTATCATCAGAAATGGTTCCACTTAAAAGGCATGCTTTTCCCCGGCCTCGTCTTTGCCCTGATCCCGGCAGCCCTGGTAGGCCTGCTGGTTGCGGCTATCCGTTAGGAGGACGTTATGGCAAGAAAAGATACGGAAAACCAGAAGAGATCCATGAGCAAACTGTTCCGCGGCAGGGCGATCTTCAAGCCTTTAAATACCGGCCGGATCGATGAGCACGTTGCCTGCGTGCGCATCGATCTTCAAGCCTTTAAATACCGGCCGGATCGATGAGCACGTTGCCTGCGTGCGCGAGTGGGTCGCCAATATCTTTTTCTACACGAAAAACGGCACGACGGTCATGATCGACGCCGGCTACAACTATGAGCGGCTGCAGGAAAAAATGGGCTGGCTGGACGTCGATCCGGCTTCGATCCGGCATATCTTCATCACGCATCAGGATACGGACCACGTCGGCGCACTGGAGAAAGACAGTGAACAGCTGTTTAAAAGCGCTACGGTATACATCGGGGAGATCGAAAACCGGTATCTCACCGGTGAAGTCAGACGAAAGGTCATCCACGGCCTGTACAAACTGCCCCTTGTTAAAACAGACAATCGGAAGATCCTCCTGAAGGAGGGAGAGATCGTTCGGATAGGCGATATCAGAATCGAATGCCTTCTGGTCCCCGGCCACACCTGGGGCCACATGGTCTATCTGATCGACGACGAATACCTTTTTACAGGCGATACGATCTGGTTCGGCGCGGACGGCGGCTACAGTTTCTTAAGTACGCTGGCAGAGGATAACAGGCTGGCCGTGCGGTCGCTGGAGAAACTGGAACAGAACCTGCGGGCCCGGAAGAAAAAATTTAAGATCATTACCGGCCATACCGGCTGGACGGATGATCTGGACTTCGCTTTTTCCCACAGGACAGAGCTCTGCAAGCCATTTACAAAGAAATATACCGACCCCTCCGCGCCGTACGACGGCTACGTGGAGGACGATGATACGGAAGAAGGCGCTCGGAACAAAGCGCTCGGAAAGGTGAAAACCATATGAAGCCAGATTACAAAAACTGGGTCCCGAAAAGCATGGTGGCCGGCCTGGCCGGCGGGACCGTACTCGTTTTCCTGCTGTTCTTCCTGCTTGGCGCGACCGGGCTCATTCTGCACGGAACGCCGCGCCTGATCTGCGGGATCGTTTTCGGACTCGGAACGCTGATACTGCTGTTCTTTACCATCTGGATGACGGCCCTGCACCGGACGTTTGACTACAACGGCAAGCGAAAACTGGCTGAGACGATCATCGACGGGATCGCGGAAAAGGTGTCGGTCCCGGACGGCGGCACCGGCCTGGACGTCGGCTGCGGCAGCGGAGCCCTGACCATCGCCTGCGCGAAGCGGAATCCGAAGGCCGCCATGGACGGCTGCGATATCTGGTCCGGCGGTTCTAAGGGCGTTTATACCAAGGAACTCTGCAAGACAAATGCCGAAGCAGAGGGTGTCGCCAACGTCTCCTTCGAAGAAGGCAACGCCATTCATCTGCCCTTTGCGGATGAAAGCTTCGATGCCGTGACCAGCAACTACGTTTATCACAACGTTGCCGGACAGGATAAGCAGAAGCTTCTGATGGAAACGCTGCGCGTCCTGAAAAAGGGCGGGACTTTTGCGATCCACGACCTGATGAGCAAAGCCCGCTACGGAGACATGGACGTCTTTATGCAAAAGCTGAGAGACGAGGGTTATGCGGACGTCCGGCTGATCGATACCACCGACGGAACTTTCATGGGTAAGAAAGAAGCCGGATGGCTCGGCCTCGGCGGATCCGCGCTTCTTACCGGCAAAAAGTGAGGCGTGTATGCTGCTGACATTATTGCTCTCTCTGGTCCTGATCCTCGCGCTCTGCCTGCTGCTTTACGCGGCGGTCACGCTGATTCAGAATAAAAAACTCTTTACGACCGCGCCGAAGGATATCCAGGCGGCCGCGCTGGAGCATCCGGAGCGCTTCCGCGGGGCTCACGCGCTGGGGTGGAAGCTGGCCGTCATCAGCATCCTGCTGATGATCGGCGCCTTCCTGTACGGCGGCTGGGACGGGATCAAGAATGGTTTTACCTTCTGGCAGTTCTTCCTCCGCTTCCTTGTCATGCTTTACCTCTGGAAGGCCTTTGATATCATCTGCCTGGACTGGCTGCTGCTGACAAAGTCGCATTTCTTCCAGCATTATTATCCCGAAACGGAAGGCTGCGAGGGCTATCATCAGTTCGGCTTCAACCGGAAGGAGCAGATCACCCGCATCGCGCTTTTTCCGTTCGTGGCGGCCCTGATGGCGGGCGTCGCGGTCCTGATACAGAAAGGAGGCTGATCATGCAATTTGATGAGATGGGTAATTTGAGCGACAAGACACTGATGCTGCTGCCGGGGACGGCCTGCGACTATCAGACGAATTTTGCGGCCGTACTGGACCGGCTCGGGGAGAAATATCACCTGATCTGCGTCAACTACGACGGCTTTGACGGGAGCGGCTCGGTCTTTCCGGACATGCTCACGGTCACGGAAAAGATCGAAAACTATATCCGGGAGCATTTTGACGGCAGGATCGACGGAGCGATCGGGTCGTCTCTGGGCAGCAGCTTTGTCGGGCAGCTGATCCAGCGGGAGAATATCCACCTGGATCACGGCATCTTCGGGAGCCCGGACCTGGACCAGAGCGGGAAATTCTCCGCTTGGCTGCAGTCCAAGCTCGTAGTGCCGCTCCTGACCAGCTTCACGAAGAATGAAAAGAAGATGGCGAAGTCCAAAGAGAAACTGAAGGCCGCCTTTGAGATGGACGACGAAACGGCGGAAAACTTCATCGGCTGCTTCGCGAAGTTCGACCCCGTCTCCATCAAAAACGAATACTACACCGACCTTCTGACATGGCTCCGCGATGATATCCACGTGGAGCACACGAAGGCGCACTTCATCTATGCGAAGAAGATGGGAGAGAAGTACCTGAAGCGCTATCAAAAGTATTTCCGCGATCCGGATATCCGCGCTTTCGACATGCAGCATGAACAGTGGCTCTTCGGCGGGGAGAAGTACACCGCCCCGGTGCTTAAGGCCATCGACGAATTCATGGAGATGCCGGTATGAGATACGCGGGGATGCCCCTGGGGATGTGGGCGCTGTTTAAGAAATCGTTCAGGGAGAAGCTGGCTGCCGTTCTCGGATACGAACGGGAAGAGGCGGACCAGATCACGGCTGCGGCCAAAGCGAAATACAAAGAAATCATACGCCGGCTGCCTGAGTTTGAGAGGGCGGACCGTTTCAAAATGAATATCGTGAACTGCGCGATGCTGGCCTCGTTTCTTCTCAGTATGAAGACCCGGCCGGACGTGGGAAAGGCGACGGAATACTACGCGCGGGCCATGATGACAAAGCCCATGAAGTGGTTCTGTCGCCTGGGCGGAAAGCGGAAATTCAGCGAAAAAGATATCCGGGGGATGAAGGCGACGGCGGCGTTAAACGCGGCGGACCGCAATCCCTATTCCTGGAACATGGAATTCCTGCCCTATGCGGACGGAAGCGGATACGAGGCGCGCTTTTCCCGCTGCGGCATCTGCGTGCTGATGAAGGAACTCGGCCTCTTTGAACTGGTCCCCGCCATGTGCCGTCTGGATTACACGATGAGCGAGGCGGGCGGGACGACCGGTTTCGTACGCGAATATACCCTGGCGTCCGGCGGCCCGTACTGCGACTGCGGTTATAAAAAGAAAAGCCTGCAAAGTGCTGGAAAGGACGGAAGCAAAGCATGAAAACGGCTGAAGAAATTATGAAAAAGAAGCTTCTTTACAGGACGGAAATGGACCGGTTCCTGCCGGAAGATGAAAGCGAAGCGCTCTGGCGGAAGGCCACGGAAAAGCTGGACGAACTGCTGAAGGCACATGCGTCGCTGCCGAAGGGCGTGCACATGCATACGGACAGCCGGATCTTCCCGGCGGCGGCCGTTTATCTGACGGTAAAGGACGCGGCCGGGCCGGAAAAGGCGTACTCGGTCATCGAGAATGCCGCCGCTCAGGGCTGTGCGAAAGTAGAGAAGAAATTGCAGAAGCTGATGAAGCTCCCGGGGATGAAGAGCCTTTTCGTCAAGGTCTGGGATCCGATGGTCAGAAAGATCTTCGGGCCCGGAAACGGTTTTCAGAACGTGTTCTACCCGAAAAAGAAAGGCGAATACCGGATGGACGTCACCGCCTGTCCGTACTGCTGCTACTTCACCGAATGCGGCTGCCCGGAACTCACGAAGATCTTCTGTGAAAACGATGAGCGCTGCTACGGGAACCTGCCGGGGCTGAAATTCGAGCGCATGGGGACCCTCGGAAAAGGGGCGGAGCGCTGCGACTTCTGCCTGAAGAAGGTGTAATTAAGACAATTTAAACTTCGCTCTCCTGCGAAGTTTTATAAAGACAAACGGTTAGCCGCAGCTAACCGTGCCCGCACCGCGGGAAGAAGACAAACGACGTTCTTTCACCAAATCAACGACAGGGAGGTATTTACATGAAAGAAAAGAAACAAAGCGACGTTGCCGTGCTGCTGAATTATGCCGGCAATTATAAGGGGTTGACCTTTCTCGGCCTCGGACTTTCCGCCGTTGCCATGATCCTCGGGATGGCCCCCTACGTCTGCATCTGGCTGGTGGCACGGGATCTGATCGCCGTGGCACCCGACTGGACACGGGCTGCTGGTATCGCCCGCTACGGCTGGATGGCCTTCGGCTTTGCCGTGGCCGGGATCGCGGTCTATTTCGCGGCCCTGATGTGCACGCATCTGGCGGCCTTCCGGACGGCGTCCAACATCCGGAAGCAGGGCATGGCGCATCTGATGAAGACGCCGCTGGGCTTCTTCGATTCCAATGCTTCCGGGCTTCTGCGCAACCGTCTGGACGGCGCTGCCTCCGAGACGGAGACGCTGCTCGCGCACAACCTCGCGGACATCGTGGGAAGCATCACCATGGTGCTTACGATGATCGTCCTGATGTTTGTCTTCGACTGGCGGATGGGCGCCGCCTGCCTGCTGGCGGCGGTCCTATCCGGCGCCATGATGTTCACCATGATGGGCGGGAAGAATGCGAAGCTCATGATGGAATATCAGACGGCGCAGGACGGGATGAGCAAGGCGGGCACCGAATACGTGCGCGGCATTCCGGTCGTCAAGGTCTTTCAGCAGACGGTCTACTCGTTCCGCGCTTTCAAGCGGGCCATTGAGGATTACAGCGCCAAGGCGGAGCATTATCAGGGCGATATCTGCCGTCTGCCGCAGGCCGTCAATCTGACCGCCACGGAAGGAACCTTTATCTTCCTGGTGCCGGCGGCGCTGCTGATAGCGCCCGGAGCCCTGCGGTCCGGGAATTTCGCGGGCTTTGTCACGAACTTTGCCTTCTATGCGGTATTCTCCGCCATCATTTCCACGGCGCTCGCCAAGATCATGTTTGCCAGCGCGGGGATGATGCTGGCGAGCACGGCGCTGGCCCGCATCGCGCAGGTGATGAACGCGCCGACGCTTACGGTCACGAAAACGCCGCAGACGCCGAAGGACAACAGCGTGGAGTTTCAGGACGTCAGCTTTACCTATGACGGCGCGGAGCATCCCGCCCTGGACCACGTGTCTTTCCGGGTGGCGCCGGAACAGACCGCAGCGCTGGTCGGGCCGTCCGGCGGCGGCAAAACGACGGCCGCCAGCCTGATCCCGCGCTTCTGGGATGTGAGCTCGGGTACGGTCCGGGTCGGCGGCGTGGACGTGCGCGAGACGGATCCGCACGTGCTGATGGATCAGGTGGCTTTCGTGTTCCAGAACACGCATCTTTTCAAGGCGAGCATTCTGGAGAACGTCCGCGCGGCCAGGCCGGATGCGTCCCGCGAGGCGGTGCAGGCCGCGCTTTCCGCCGCCCAGTGCGATGATATCCTCGCGAAGCTCCCGGACGGCATGGATACCGTCATCGGAACGCAGGGGACGTATCTTTCCGGCGGCGAGCAGCAGCGCGTGGCGCTGGCGCGGGCGATTCTGAAGGACGCGCCGATCGTCGTGCTGGATGAGGCCACGGCCTTTGCGGACCCGGAGAACGAAGCTCTGATCCAGAAGGCCTTCGCGGCGCTGACCAAGGACCGCACGGTCATCATGATCGCGCACCGGCTGTCCACGGTCATCGGGGCGGATAAGATCATCGTACTGGATGACGGCCGGGTGGAAGAAGAGGGCACGCATGCGGAACTGGTGCGGGCCGGCGGCCTGTATTCCCGCATGTGGACCGATTATCAGCAGGCCGTGAAATGGAAGATCGCCCAGGGAGACGCCGGGAAGAAGGAGGTGCGGTAATGTTCGGAAAAGAGTTTCAGAGAAAATATGCCCTGACGGATCAGGGTGTGAAAAACGCGAAGAAGGGGACCTTCTGGACGGTCGTCGTGAACCTTCTCGTTATGGCCGGCATGGGCATCCTCTACCTGCTGATGAGTAAATATATGAAGACGCTCACGGACGGCGCGGCGCTCCCGAACGCCCTTGTTTTTCTCCTGCTGGTGCTGGCTTTTGTCGTGCTGTCCCTCGTCACGCATCTGCAGCAGTACACGGCGACCTACGGCCTCGTCTACGGAGAAGTGAAAAACGTGCGCATCAGTCTGGCGGAGCGGCTCCGGAAGCTCCCGCTCGGCTACTTCGGAAAGCGGGATCTGGCAGATCTGACGGAGACGATCATGGGCGACGTCAACCGTCTGGAGCACGTCTGGTCCCACTGCCTGGGCTATCTTTACGGCTCCTACATATCCACGGCCGTCATTGCGGTCTTCGTGTTTATCTATGACTGGCGGATGGCGCTGGCCTGCCTGTGGGGCGTTCCGGTGGCGTTCGGCCTGCTTTTCGGCAGCCGGAAGCTCGCAAAGCGCCAGTCCGAGATCACCAAGGCGGCAGGCGTCCAGGTCGCGGACGGCATCCAGGAGACGCTGGAAAATATCCGGGAGATCCGGGCGACCAATCAGGAGGAGCGCTTCCTGCAGACCTTGAACGGGAAGATCGACTATCACGAAAAAACGATGCGGATGGGCGAGCTTTCCACCGGAATCTTCGTCAATGCGGCCAGCGTCATCATGCGGCTGGGCGTTGCGACGACGATCCTGACCGGCACGAAGCTGATCCTTTCCGGGAAGATCGAATTTATGCCGCTGTTCGCGTTCCTGATGGTGATCACGCGCATTTACGCGCCCTTTGACCAGGCGCTGGCGCTGATCGCGGAGATGTTCATGTCGCAGATATCCGCGGGACGGATCACGGAAATCTACGAGTCGAAGACAGCGGAAGGGGCGGATGCTTTTGCGCCGGACGGCCATGATATCGTGTTCGACAAGGTCGGCTTTGCCTACGACAACGAGCAGGTGCTGAAGGGCGTCAGCTTTACCGCGAAGGAAGGGGAGGTCACGGCGCTGGTCGGGCCTTCCGGCTCGGGCAAGAGCACCTGCGCGAGACTCGCCGCCAGGCTGTGGGACGTCTCCGAAGGCAGCATCCGGGTCGGCGGTACGGACGTTCAGGCGGTCGATCCGGAAGTCCTGCTGACGGACTATTCCATGGTCTTCCAGGACGTGGTCCTTTTTGACGATACGGTGATGGAAAATATCCGCCTCGGCAAACACGGGGCGACGGATGAGGAGGTCCTTGCAGCAGCGGCGGCTGCGAACTGCGACGAATTCGTGGAGAAGCTGCCGCAGGGCTATGCGACGCCGATCGGCGAGAACGGCGCGAAGCTTTCCGGCGGCGAGCGGCAGCGGATCTCCATCGCGCGGGCGCTTTTAAAGAACGCCCCCATCGTTCTGCTGGACGAAGCGACGGCTTCCCTTGACGTAGAGAACGAGACCAAGGTGCAGGGCGCGCTGTCGCGGCTGCTGGCCGGCAGGACCGTGCTGGTCATCGCCCACCGGATGCGGACGGTAGAGGCGGCGGATAAGATCGTCGTGCTTGAGGACGGCATGGTGGCGGAAGAGGGCAGCCCGGGCGAGCTGCTGGCGAAAGAAGACGGCATCTTCCGGCGCATGACGCAGCTTCAGAGCGCGAGCGCGGGCTGGAGCATCTGATATTCGATACAGCCCGGGGGGAAACCATTCCCCGGGCTGTTAAATTTAAAAAAAAAACGCTTGACAGGTAAGCTGCGGCTAACTATAATGAATGACGGTTAGGTGTTGCTAACCGCGGTTTTTTTTCACGCGCAGTTAGTGAAGGCTAATCAATATTGACAGGAGAGAGATTCATGATGCCTCTGAACTTTGCAGAAGTCGGTACGCCGCAGATCATCAAAAGGATCGGCGGGAATCCGGAGGTCAAAAAACATCTGGAAGACCTCGGCTTCCATATCGGCGGAGAGATCCGCGTCGTAAACACGATCGGCGGAAATCTCATCGTGAACGTGAAGGAATGCCGTGTTGCCGTAAGCCGCGAGCTGGCAAATAAAATCATGATATGAAGAGGAGGAAGCTGCATTGAAAACCTTAAGAGATGCCAAAATCGGAGAAACCGTCACGGTCGCAAAGATCCATGGGGAAGGCGCCGTGAAGCGCCGGATCATGGACATGGGCATTACGAAGAACGTGGCGATCTACGTCCGCAAGGTCGCGCCGCTCGGAGATCCCCTGGAGCTCACCGTCCGCGGCTATGAGCTGAGCCTGCGGAAGGCGGATGCGGAAATGATCGAGATCAGATAATTTTTTTCAGCCGCGGTTAGCCTTCGCTAATCGCTCAAAGCGAAACTGTAAGCAGAAAGGAAGAAGAAAATATGTCTTTGAAAATTGCTCTTGCGGGAAACCCCAACAGCGGAAAAACGACGCTTTTCAACGCGCTGACCGGTTCGACCCAGTTCGTCGGCAACTGGCCGGGCGTTACGGTGGAGAAGAAGGAAGGCAAGCTCAAAAAGTACGATGACGTCATCGTCACGGACCTGCCGGGCATCTACTCCCTGTCGCCCTATACGCTGGAGGAGGTCGTGGCCCGGAATTACCTGATCGGCGAGCGGCCTGACGCCATCCTGAATATCGTGGACGGCTCCAACCTGGAGCGCAACCTGTACTTAACGACCCAGCTCACCGAGCTCGGCATTCCCGTGGTCGTGGCCATCAACATGATGGACGTGGTCAAAAAGAACGGCGATAAGATCGATACGGCGCAGCTGAGCAAACAGCTCGGCTGTAAGATCGTGGAGATCTCGGCGCTGAAGGGCACCGGCGTCCAGGAAGCGGCTGAAGCGGCCGTTCAGGCGGCCAAAAACGGCAAGACCGTTCCGATGCACAGCTTCTCCGGTCCGGTGGAGCACGCGCTGGCGCATATCGAGGAGCACGCGGTATCGAATCTGCCGGAAGAGCAGCAGCGCTGGTACGCCGTCAAGCTCTTCGAACGCGACTCGAAGGCTCTGGAGCAGCTGCAGCTTAGCGAATCCGTGAAGAAAGACGTGGAGCAGCACATCGCCGACGTCGAGAAGGAAATGGACGACGACGCGGAGTCCATCATCACCAATGAACGCTACATCTGGATCGGCAGCATCATCCAGTCTTCGTATAAGAAAAAAACGGTCGGAAAAATGACGACCTCCGACAAGATCGATAAGATCGTTACCAACCGCTGGCTGGCCCTGCCGATCTTCGCGGTGGTCATGTTCCTGGTCTATGCCATCGCCATGGGCAAGTCCATTGCGGACGGCGGCATCGCCATCGGCACCTTCCTCACTGACTGGACCAACGACGTGTTCGGCGAGGCCTGGCTGATCCAAGGCTCCCGCGCGCTGCTGGAGAGCTGGGGCGCGGCGCCCTGGCTGGTGGGCCTCATCTCCGACGGTATCATCGCCGGCGTCGGCGCGGTGCTCGGCTTCGTGCCGCAGATGCTGGTCCTGTTCCTGATGCTGGCCATCCTGGAAGACTGCGGCTATATGGCGCGCATCGCCTTCATCATGGACCGGATCTTCCGCCGCTTCGGCCTGTCCGGCAAGTCCTTCATCCCGATGCTGGTCGGCACCGGCTGCGGCATCCCCGGTGTTATGGCTTCCCGGACCATTGAGAACGAGCGTGACCGCCGCATGACCATCATGACCACCTGCTTCATGCCCTGCGGCGCCAAGATGCCGATCATCGGCCTCATCGCCGGCGCCTTGTTCGGCGGCTCGTCCTGGGTCGCGACCTCGGCTTACTTTATCGGTGTGGCGGCGATCGTCATCTCCGGCATCATGCTGAAAAAGACCAAGCTCTTTGCCGGCGACCCGGCTCCCTTCGTCATGGAGCTGCCGGCGTACCATGCGCCTACGGCCGGGAACGTTCTCCGCGCCATGTGGGAGCGCGGCTGGTCCTTCATCAAGAAGGCCGGCACCATCATCGTGCTGTCCACCATCGTCCTCTGGTTCCTCCAGGGCTTCGGTACGGTCAACGGACGCTTCGGAATGGTCGATGAGCTGTACGAGGATGAGGAGCTCGTCACGGACGAGTATATCCGGCAGGTCGCGGACCGCATGGGGATCGAAACGGATGAGGTCAATCCTTCCGACGATTCCATCCTGGCGGCCGTCGCACAGCCTGTCTCAGTGATCTTTAAGCCTCAGGGCTTCGGTTCCTGGAAGCCCACGGTCGCGACCGTCACCGGCCTGATCGCGAAGGAAAACGTGGTCGGCACCTTCGGCGTCCTGTACAACTATGACGACCAGGACGGCGAGGAGGAGCTGGAAGAGAACGGCGACCAGATCTGGGACAACGTGTCCGGGGACTTTGACGCCTTCTCGAACGGCCACGGCCGCCTGGCGGCGTTCGCGTTCATGCTGTTCAACCTGCTGTGCGCGCCGTGCTTCGCGGCCATGGGCGCCATCAAGCGCGAGATGAACAATCCCAAGTGGACCTGCTTCGCCATAGGCTATATGTGCGTGTTCGCGTATGTGGTCGCACTGATCGTGTACCAGCTGGGCCTGGTGTTCGCGGGCGGCGTGCAGGCCGTGGGCCTGATAATCGCGCTTGTGCTGTTTGCATTCCTGCTGTATATGCTTTTCAGGCCCTATAAGGAAGCTACGCGCCTGACCGAAAAAGTCAGGACGGACAAATAACCTGAGCGGAAAGCGAGGCGCTGTATGAGCACGAGCACGGTATTGGTACTGGCGGGAGTGGTGCTCCTCGCGGGAGGGGCGGTCGCGGTACTTAAGCGGGACAAAAAGCGCGGCAGATCCCCCTGCGGCGGGAACTGCGGCTGCTGCCCGTCCTGCGGCGCCTGTCACCAGGCGAGACATACGAAGTGAACAGTACAGACCCTTCAAACCACGACTAAAACAACAAAGCGAAACTGAAAACGCCCCGCGCATACGACGCGGGGCGTTTTATCATGATTACTGTTCGTTCAGCCTATGCAGCACGAAGATCTCGTTGGAATAATACTCCTGATAAGCAGTTGACAATGCAGTATTCAGGAAATCCGGAAGCGTTTCAGGCTCAGACTTGAGCAGCACCCACTTTGGGGGAGCTGAAGCGAATATCTCTCGAAGCTCCTGTTCTATCTTGGGCATCAAGTCAATGTAATGCTTTTGCCATGCACAGTATTTTATGCAGGGATAAATGTCCGCGTACAAATATACATAAGGTCTGATGTTATACACGAATATGCTTTCTCTTTCGTCATCGGGAACGTGCGACACTGCATCAACGGTCAATGCCTCTTCTGTGCTTGGCTGTTGTGATTCTTTCCGGAATGCAAAAGGAGTGTTGCCTGATCTCACCATATAGATGGGGCTGATAAGAATCAATGCTGCCACCGTAAGCGCTGCCACTGTTTTTTTGAGCAAAGACCTGTTTCTGTATTCCTGCAGCAGTGCCGTTACGCCGATTGTGACCGGAGGAAGTATCAAAATGTAGTAATGGCGGAAATTAAGGCCTGCTGATATTGCGAAAAATGTGAATAATCCGGAAAGCGCCAGCATTAGCCTGATTTTGTATGAACTCCAGCGAAATACTATTGGCAGCATGGTGATTATCACGAGTACTAACAGCGTTGCACTGCGTATTCCATTATAAGAAAGAGTCTGGGTCAGGTGGTAGAGCAACGAATACTCTGTTGAGTAGCGCATGCCAAGCACGAACACTGCCTCATAAAACTCTCTTAACAACCCTTTTGCCCAGAAAAAGGCGATGGGGGGGATTACAGCAGCAAAAAGACCCAGCATACAGCCGACAGCGCAAGGCCATATCCAGGAGACATGCTTTTCGGCGATCAGAACGATGACCACCGCCACGATGAGCCCGCCAATGAGGGAGGCGTTGGTCACGCGCACGAACACGAGAAAACCCAGCATGAGCCCGAACCAGCCGCCCGCAAGAAAGAGCTTGCGTTTCGTCCAGGTCCCGCTATCCATGCTTTTAAAAAACTTCGAACAGATATATACGCATGAAAACAGAGGCACCAGCGAGAACTCCTCTGTATAATTCCCTGCCGGAAGCACCAGCGCGGCTATGCTCAGCACCGATACCGCCATAAACAGCCGCGTGCCTTTTCCCTCCGAGCCGAGCAGGCAGCACAGCCGGTCGGCCAGGAACAGGACGAGCCACAGGTTAATTATCTGCAGAAGGAATATGCCGACGCGGCCAAAGCAGATAAGCTGCCCGATATACTCGATAACGAACAGGTAGGGGCCTTTCATGTCGAATATGTCGCGGTAGGGCAGCATCCCTTTGGTCATGGCCTGGCC
>JAEEGF010362901.1_pt1 | contig 13673 bp, 6 predicted proteins | sample 9134171 | NCBI WGS metagenome assembly JAEEGF01 (sample SAMN16246542, study PRJNA631951) | gut metagenome | biome: gut microbiome; feature: rumen; material: AP-attached | host: Bos | place: Iran: Karaj | collected 2018-10
GTCATGCAGATAAAACTGTTTACCAGAAAGGAGTAGCAAGAGGGGATATAAAAGCAAAAAAGGCATCCTGTATTTTTGTCTGATCCTGCTTGCAGCGTCCTGTCTGCTTCCCTTCACGCTGATGATCGTGAATGCGACCAGAAGCGGAGCGGAGATCTCATCGTCTTTCACTTTCATCCCCGGAAATCATCTGGCGGATAACTGGAAGATCATGTTCGATTACTTCAACCTGTTCGTGGGTATGCGGAACAGCCTGATCGTGGCGATCCCCGCCACCCTGCTGGGTGCATACTTCTCCGCACTCACTGCCTACGGACTTGCCATGTACAGGTTCCATGGCAACAAGATCATCTTCGGAGCCATCCTGGTTTTCATGATGATCCCCGGACAGCTGTCCCTCATCGGTTTCTATCAGTTGTGTACCAAGTTACACCTGGTGAACTCCTATATACCATTGATCCTTCCAGCGGTTGCCGCTCCCGGAACGGTCTTCTTCCTCCGCCAGTATATCCTCTCTTCTCTTCCTCCTTCGCTGGTGGAAGCAGCCAGAATCGATGGCGCCAAGGAGATCTACTCATTCCACAAGATCGTCCTGCCCATCATTTCGCCGGCTATGGCAACCATGGGGATCATGGGATTCATCGGCAACTGGAACAGCTACCTTCTGCCCATGATCATTCTGAACAAGAATGAAAAGTTCACCCTTCCTGTTATGATGGCGACCCTTCGGGCCTCCCTCGATATCGCGAGAAACCAGGGTGCAACCTATCTGGCGGTGGCAATTTCCGTCATCCCCATTCTGCTGGTGTTCTGTTTCTTTTCCAGATACATCATCAGCAGTATCTCCGCAGGAGCGGTCAAAGAGTAAAAACTGGAAACGCTTATCCCGGGAATGGGTTCCATTCCCGGGGTTTTTCCGTGTTTCTGATGAAACGAAATACTTTGAAAAAACAGTGTTTTGGCTTAAAATAAACATAACTGCCGAAGTGACATCGGAGGAAACGATATTGAGAAACAGAAGGATTTTGCATCGCGTCCCGGCAGGGATGCTCACCATATTGCTGGCAGCAGGTTCTCTGTCCGGATGCACGCTGTCTCCCGGAGCGGATGTGACAGAGAGCGTCCCGGAGGGGGCGGTCACTCTGGACTGGTATGTGAACTATTCCTGGTTTACGGCGGACTGGGGCGAAAATCTGGTGTCCCGGGCCATCACGGAACGGACGGGAGTGGAGGTCCGGTTTATCGTACCCCAGGGAAACGAGGAGAACAAGCTGGAGACTCTGATGGATTCGGATTCTCTGCCGGATCTTCTCACCATCGGATGGTGGGAGCCTCAGATCCAGGAGCTGGTGGATAAAGGGATGGTGTACCCGCTGAACGAACTGGCGGATCAGTACGACCCGGCTTTCTATGAGGTGACCAGTAAACAGGTTCGGGACTGGTATACTCTGAGCGACGGAAATCTCTACGGGTATCCCAACTCCACCTATACGCCCGAGGATGTGGAGAAATATGACAACATCGCATCCAACCAGACATTTCTCGTGCGGAAGGATATTTACGAGGCCATCGGGTCCCCGGATATGAGTACACCGGAGGGATTCTATGAAGCGGTGGTGAAGGCTGCGAAAGAATTTCCGGAAGTGGAGGGTAAGCCTCTGATCCCGGTGGGCGGCCATGAATTCGAAGTGGACGGAAGCGTCTCTTTCGGACAGTATCTTCAGAATTTCCTTGCAATCCCCTATGAAAAGGATGGGGAGAAATACGATCGGAACACGGATCCGGAGTACCTTACCTGGATGAAAATGTTCCGGCGTCTGGGAAGCGAAGGGTATCTGGCCAACGATATCTTTGTGGATCAGAGAATGCAGATCAGTGAAAAGATCGCTGAGGGCCGGTATTTCTGCATGATCTACCAGAGAACGGATATGGCGGACCAGCAGAAGACAATCTACGGCACGGATCCGGACCGGATCTACATCGCGGTGGACGGTCCCCGGAACAGCGCCGGTGATGATCCGGTATTACCCGTGAACGGTATTATGGGTTGGACACTGACATTTGTGTCAAAAAACTGCAAGGACCCGGAAAAGGCCATCAAACTCATGGATTATCTCATGAGTGAGGAAGGACAGATGATGACCTACCTCGGTGTGGAGGGGGAGACCTATAATATGGTGGATGGAAAGCCGGTGCTCCGGGAGGAGGTAGCACAGATCCTCTCCACGGACCGTGCCACATACGACGCGTTGTACGGTGCGGACAATGCCTACTGGATGCTTCAGAACAATGTGATGCAGCTGCAGTGGGGCATCGGTCTGGAGGAACCCTTGCGGCAGATGGAGGAGTGGACCTATCCCTATGCGGCATATCTGGGGCAGTACGATGTGAGCATCAAGGAGGATTCGGAATTGGGCCGGATCAATTCCGCTCACCGGAAGCTTTGGGGAGAGACCCAGAGGGCACTTTTGCTGGCACCCACCGAAGAGAAATTTGATAGGATCCTGTTGGATTATATCGTGAAGCGTCAGGAACTGGGATATAACAAACTGATGGCGGAGGAGACCCGCCAGATGAATGAGAACAAGGTGAAGCTGGGACTGAAGTAAGGAAACGAGGCGCTATGAGGAAGAACCGGATCCGCCGGAATTTAAAACTGAACAGCAGGCTGACGCCCATCATTCTGGTGCTGATCTTTTTCCCGATCGCGGTATTTTCCGGCGTCCTGTTCCGGAATCTGGAAGTATCCGCCATCCGGGAGAGCCGGGATTCCATGGAGGCCCGGATCGAGCGGGAATCTGAGCAGATCGAGACCAATATCGAATCCATCAACATGAGCACCCGGTTTTTCCTGTCGGACGAGGAGCTGCAGGAGGTGCTGAACCGGGCGGCGGACGGAGATGCCATCCCGGTGGAAGAACTGGTGGCTTTCTACAGTGAGAAGATTGCAGATCTGGAGCGCCTGGTGAACAATAACCCCATGATGTACGCGGTGCGGGTCTATTCGGTCACGGATGAGGTGCAGGAGATGATGCCCATCCTCTACACCGGAAGCCGGATGAAGAATCTGTCCTGGTACGGGGATGAGATGGAAGGGTGGAAGTTCGGATACAGTGACACCCTGTTTCCCTCTTTGACGGCAAACCAGAAGACCTACCTGGTGTCTCTGGTCACCGCGGTGACGGATTATGACAGAGGTGTCACGGGATACATCGAATCGGCCATGACCATGGAGACCATGTTCTCCGGATTCTATGAGGAAGGGGAGGACGAGTGGAGCTTTTTTACGGACGCGGATGGAAATGTTCTCTTTGGGGAGACGGATCCGGAGAAAACCCTCTCTGTGATGGAAGTCTTCGGAGACCTGGAGCCCGGACAGAACTGTCAGATCCGGTATCGCAAGATCGGTAACCGGTATTGCACGGTGGGGCGGTATCCGGTGCGGGCCATGAAGGGCGTGGTCTATTCGGTGAAGGATATTTCCTCGGAAATCCGGGGAGTGTATCACCGCAGGAACCTGTTTGTGGTGATCATGATCGGTGTGCTGGTGGTGACGGCGATCCTCATCGACCGGATGGTGCGCCGCTACCAGAAGGAAGTGCTGGACAAGAATGCAGAGCTGCGTTCCCTGCACAACCAGATCAATGCTCACTTCATCTACAATGTGTTGGAGTCCATCAAGATGATGGCGGAGATCGACGAAAAGTATGAGATCTCCGATGCCATCACATCCCTGGGAAAGCTGATGCGATACAGCATCCGGAGCAATTTTGAGAATGTGACTCTCGCGGAGGAGCTGGAGTACATCCGGAATTACGTTCTCCTCATGAATCTGTGGTATGACTTTGAGGTGATCCTGTCCATCAATGTTCCGGAGGAACTGATGAAGCAGGAGATCCTGAAGATGTCTCTGCAGCCCGTGGTGGAGAATGCGGTGATCCACGGTATCGAGCCTGTGGCGTCGGACACCACGGTGTACATCAAAGCCTGGGAGGAAGCCGGGACGTTCACGGTGGAGATCACGGATTCCGGAAAGGGCATGGATGCGGAAGAACTGGAAAAACTCCGGCACAGGATCCACGGTGAGATCGAGGAGAGCGGCGGAAGCGGCAACGGTGTGGGACTCAAGAATGTGGAGGACCGGATCAATCTGACCTTCGGCAGCGGATACGGCATGGAAGTCTATTCCGAACCGCTGAAATATACCAAGGTGGCCATCCGGCTGCCCAGACAGGATTTGGGAAGAAAGAGTACAGTAAATGCAGACACTACTGATCGTGGAAGATGAAAAAATGATCCGTCAGGGCATCAAGGCCATGGTGCAGCGGAGCGGTGTGCCCGTGGAACTGATCCTGGAGTGCTCCAACGGTGTGGATGCGCTGAACCTGCTGCAGGAACGGCATGTGGATGTAATGTTCACGGATATTCGGATGCAGAAGATGGATGGCATCGAGCTGGTGCGCCGGGTGAATGAGATGGAGGATAAGCCTCTTATTGTGGCTGTCAGCGGCTACGATGATTTCTCCTATGCAGTGGAAATGCTCCGGAACGGTGTGCGGGAATATCTGCTGAAGCCCGTGGAGCGGGATAAGATCGCGGAGATTCTGCGGAAGCTGGAGGAAGAACTGCAATTTCGCTCTCATGAGACCCGGAAGGATCGGGAGCTGGGAATCCGTCAGGTGCGGGAGCTGGTGGGAAACCGGGATCTGACGGAGGAAGAGCGGAGACTGATCATCAGCAAATATGAGCCTCTGTTTTATGAGGAGGATTACCGGGTCTGCATCTTTGCACCGGATGAGGAGATCGACCCGGATGAGGGATATCTGGTGAAGGATACTCCGGAGGGCACCGCCCTTCTGCTGGAAGCGGATCGCGTCCAGGCCTTCCTGAAGAGTGAACTGTCCGAAAAGTGTGTGGGTGTTGCGGGGATCCACAGAGGATTGGCCGAAGTGACGGAAGGATACCGGGAGGCCTCCGCCATGAGGCGCATGGCATTTGTCCGGGGGGAGACCTGTATCTTCGGAGAGACGACTGCCGATCAGGTGAATGAGAACCTGCGGGAGAAGGCAAAAGCCTTTCTGACGGCAGAGGAACGGACCAGAAGGATCCAGCTCATCGGTACGGAAAAGACGGATGAAGTGATCCGCCGCTGGAAGAATTTCTTTACGGCACTGGAGAACGGACAGATCGATCTGCCGGATTTTTCGGAGGAGATGTCGGCCTGCATCGCGCAGATCCTGGAGGTCTATCGGGAGAATCTGACGCCCCGGGACGAGGAAACTGCCCGGGAGTGCAGTACGCTCCATACCTTTGAGAGCCTGAATGAATATCAGAATACGTTTATGGACTGGCTGCTGGATCTGAACAAGCGGCTGGGAGACCGGCCGGATGATGCCAACATCCGAAAGAAGATCGTCCAGGCGAAGGAGTTCATCCTGGAGCATTACAATGACGACCTGAACATGGCTGTGGTGTCCAACTACGTGTCCATGAATTATTCCCTGTTCTCTTATTCTTTCAAGCAGTATACGGGTCAGAATTTCGTGAACTATCTGAAGGAGATCCGCATCGAGAAAGCCAAGGAACTGCTGGCGGAGACGGATATGAAGATCGTGGAGATCAGCCAGACTGTGGGCTACGAGAACGAGAAGAACTTCATGAAGATCTTCAAAGCGGTCTGCGGGGTGACACCCGGAGAGTATAGAAAAAACATGAGCAGATAAAAAGAGCACCGCCGGGGTTATCCCTGACGGTGCATTCTTTTATCTTCGTACATTTTTTCGTCCGCCTCTTTGATGAGGTCCGCAAGAACATCATTTCCGGAGTAGGGTGCGGTGGCCACACCGATGCTGGCGCTGATGGAATACTCCTTGGAGTTCAGCTTCCGGTAATTCTCCAGATAGGAGACTACCTTTTTCCGGATGGTTTCTCCGGCTTCGCTTCCCCCCAGGGTGATGATGTTGAACTCGTCACCGCCGATGCGTCCTGCGATGGCAGTCTCTCCAATGGCACTGCTGACAGCCTGCCCCAGCACCTGAATGGCAAAGTCGCCGGCATCATGTCCGTACCGGTCGTTGATCTGCTTGAGACCATCCATATCCAGAAAAATGACGGAGATATAGTCGGAGCCTTCGGCACCGGGTACCAGCTTTTCTTTGTAGTAATCGAAGCCGGCCTTGTTGTAAAGTCCCGTGAGGCTGTCCCGCATGTAGATCTCTTCCAGATGGGAGGCCATGACCTGGGAACGTCTCTTGTTTCGCAGGTTGTTCAGCAGCTGGGAGAGATTCACCAGATACTGGATCAACTGGAAAGGGTAGGAGATCCGGTCGTGATCAAAGGTCATGACCACATAGCCGTTGGCGCTGCCGTGATGATAGATGGGAGAAACGATCCGGGCATTCTCTGCATTGGACATGAGGTAATCCGGCAGCAGTTCCGTGTTCCGGAAGGTGCATCCCGGCAGGCGCTTTCCGCCCTGCAGGGCAAGATACAATGTCATGGAGGAGGCGTCCTCCACCTCGCCTTCGGGAAGGATTCCCGCAGAGGCGGTGAGTGTTCGGAGCTTGCCTCCCAGATTATTCCACCCGGAACTGAGGACCAGATAGAAACCGGTGCAATTCCGGATCTTTCCGGCGTAATCTGCAATGATATCCAGGCTGTCCTCGATGTCGTCCACTTCGTCGAAGGCGGAGGCCACCTGGGAACTCATGATGATGGACTTTTCCAGATCCGCGATGCGGTCCTGAAGGGTGTGGGAATACAGATGGATCCGCTTGTCCGCGCCGTAGCTGCAGCCACAGGAACCACCGTAGATCACTTTTGCAAAGACGGAAGTATTGGACATTTCTCTGCCCTTGATGAGGTTGCACAGGTTGTCCACCGCAATCTGCCCCAGATCGTACACCGGATAGGAGATGGTGGTGAGAGGGGGGATCATGTTCTGACCAGCTGCTGTATTGTCGCAGCCGGAGATGCCGAAATCTTCCGGTATCTTCATTCCCTTTTTCTCAGCAACGATGGAAAACTCATAGGCCAGACGGTCGTTGTAGCAGACGATGGCGTCCGGCTTGTTTTCCCCCTTGCCGGTGAGGTGGTCGACGGCGGCCTCGTAATCCTCGGGGGATTCGTCGCAGTCGTAATAATCTGCTTCCCCGAAGGGGATGTGGTGGTCTGCCAGAGTCTCCGCAAGGAGATTCTTCCGGATGTCAGAGATCTGAAGCTCATTGGAACAGCCCAGATAGCAGATCCGCTTTGCACCGTGCATGTTGATGAAATGCTCCGCCACCGTGCCGATCATGGTGTTGTTGTCCATGGTGACATTGGGGAAGGTGGCATCCGTATCGTTCACTTCGATGATGGGGAGTCCGGTGCGCTGAAGTGCTTCGCAGACCCGATCCCGGACGAAGCGGGAATAATAGGTCCCGGAGGCAAAGATGATGCCGCTTAAGTTGGAATAAATCGGAATACGCAGGATGCACTTCTCCATGTCGGTCAGACCGCCCAGATTCTCACCGTCGTTGGAGGTGTAAACTTCGGTCTGATAGCCGTATTCCAGGGCTTTGTCGATGATGCCCTGGCAGAGATTCCGTTGATAGTCGCCGTAAATATGAGAAAGGAACAGAGCTATTTTCTTGTGTCCCATAATTCACCTAAAAAAATGATACCCATATGGAAAAAGCTACAGTTCTATTTTATCACATACTGCTTAAGATGTATTTAGCAAACTATAAAAGAAAGGGACGTGCGAAGAGCACTTCGGAAAGAGGAAATCATGAAAAAATGGGCAAGAGCATTGTACCAGCCGGGTATCCCTCTGCGGGGGGACCGTCGGGTCACGGCAGGCAGGAAGCATATCAACCTTTCCAAAGCAGCAGCAGAGGAAGGCAGCGTACTGCTGAAGAATGAGGGCGGGATTCTGCCCCTTCCCGCAGGACAGCGGGTGGCACTCTTTGGAAAGGGTACTTTTGATTACGTCAAGGGAGGCGGCGGAAGCGGAGATGTGTATACCGTATACATCCGGAATCTCTATGACGGTCTGCGGAAGCTGGATGTGGACGTGTGCGACTGCGTCTGCGATTTCTATCGGGAAGATGTGGAGAGGCAGTACGCGGAAGGCAGTGCACCGGGTATGACGGTGGAGCCGGAGCTTTCTCCGGAGCTGGTCCGGGCGGCCCGGACGTACACGGATACCGCCATCATCACCATCAGCCGATTCTCCGGTGAGGGCTGGGACCGGTCCGATGTGGAGTTTGAGAATGAACCCAATCCCTGGGCAGCGGAAGTCAGTATGCCCAGGCGGGCGGGACAGATCTTCCCCAGGGGAGATTTCTATCTCACGGAAAATGAAGAGAAGATGCTGGGAGAAGTGAAGAAGTGCTTCGATCGTATCATTGTGGTCCTCAATGTAGGCGGCGTGGTGGATACCAAGTGGATCCGGGACGATCGGAAGATCGCCGGAGCGCTTCTGACCTGGCAGGGAGGAATGGAGGGCGGCCTTGCCACCGCTGAACTTCTGACAGGTGTGTCAAATCCTTCGGGAAAGCTGCCGGATACGTTTGCGGGAGAACTGGCGGATTATCCGTCCACAGAGGGGTTCCATGAATCTCCCTGGTATGTGGATTACACGGAAGATATTTATGTGGGCTACCGGTATTTTGAGACGATTCCGGGGGCTGCGGAGAAGGTGGTCTATCCCTTCGGATATGGTCTGTCCTACACGGAATTTGTCAGGGAGTGTGTCGGCGCGGAGGAAAGTCCGGAGGGGATCCGGTTCCCGGTACGGGTGACGAATATCGGCAGACGTGCAGGCAAGGAGGTAGTGACGCTCTTTCTGGGTGCTCCCGCCGGAAAACTGGGAAAGCCTGCAAAGCAGCTGGTGGCTTTCGCCAAGACTCCGGAACTGGAGCCGGGTGAAAGCCGTACTCTGGAGCTTTTTGTGAGCCGTTATCAGATGGCTTCCTACGATGATCTGGGGCGGATCGCGGAAGCTGCGTATGTGCTGGAGAAGGGTGATTACCGGTTTTATCTGGGAGGTAATGTCCGGGATGCGGTCCTGCTGGATTATGTGAAGACGTTTACGGAAGATGAGGTGTACGAGAAGCTGCAGCACCGTCTGGTACCGGTGTCTCTGGCGAAGAGGATGGTGGCGGACGGAAGTTACGAAGCTCTGCCCATGGGTGCTCCCCGGGATATCAATGAGTGTATTTTCGAGAAGCTGACCCCGGGTTCGGAGGAGGCGATCGTGCCTGCAGTGCGGGGAAGGGACCGCTATCTTCTCACGAAGCCTTTCCGGGATGGGGTGCGTCCTCTGGAGGATGTGTGGAAGGGTGAGATCACCCTGGATGAGTTTGTAGAGTCCATGACGGATGAGGATCTGGCAGAGCTTCTGGGGGGACAGCCCAACACGGGTGTTTCCAATACTTGGGGTATTGGGAATCAGCCAGAATACGGGATTCCGAATATCACTACGGCGGACGGACCGGCAGGTGTGCGGCTGCATCCGGATTGCGGGATTCCCACAACGGCATGGCCCTGTGCGACGTTGCTTGCTTCGTCCTGGAATGAGGAGCTTCTGTACGCGGTGGGCGCAGCCGGGGGCGAGGAGTTGAAGGAGAACAATCTGCAGATCTGGCTGACTCCGGCGGTGAACATTCATCGGAATCCTCTTTGCGGACGGAATTTCGAGTATTATTCGGAGGATCCGCTTCTGAGCGGCAAGATGGGTGCCCAGTTGGTGAAGGGGATTCAGTCGAATCGTGTGGGTGCGAGTGTGAAGCATTTCGCAGCGAACAATAAGGAGACGAACCGGAAGCACAGTGATTCACGGGTTTCGGAGCGGGCTCTTCGGGAGATTTATCTGAAGCCCTTTGAGATCATTGTGAAGGAGGCGGATCCCTGGACGGTGATGTCTGCTTACAATGCGATCAATGGTGTGAGGGCTTCGGAGAACCGGGAGCTTCTGACGGATGTACTGCGGGGTGAGTGGGGCTTCCGGGGTATGGTGACGTCCGACTGGTGGAACCGGGCGGAGCATTACAAGGAGATCCTCGCAGGAAATGATGTGAAGATGGCGAATGGTTATCCGGAGCGGGTGCTGAAGGCAATGGAGCTGGGTGCCCTGTCCCGCGATGACCTGAAGGTCTGCGCAAAGCGTGTACTGGAGATGATCCTGAAGCAGGATTGATACAGATCCATAGTGTGTGTGAAGAGCGGCAGGTATACACCTGCCGCTCTTCCTATGCCCGGGGTTCCTGCGACCGTTCACATTCAGCCGTGACCGCTCGCAATTCTCTGCGACCGTTCACATTCAGCCAAGGGGGGAGGGGGCCTTCTGTGGGACTGCTCCGTCGATGGATGGTTCTAGGGGAAATGGATTAAGGGGTGCCGCTAGTGACGCGGACCGGAAACACGCGGCGTCCATGCCGCGTTGTTTCCTAAAAACAACATCGTGTTGTTTTTGTCCGCTGAAGGAAATTTACATTTCCCTGAGAACCATCACATCTCCTGCGCAATTGTCCCAAAGAAAGCCCCCTCCCCCCCTTGGGCTGAATGTGTTCGGGCCCCGGCGGGGCCCGAAGGGCAAGGACCGCAGGGGTGAATTCTGAATTGTACTGAAATATGTAAGAGGTGTCAGAATATTGTCTGACATATAGAAATGCCTTCAAAGGCGCATAACTGCTGGGAGTTAGTGCAATATGCACAAAAACGATAAGCTAAATTTGGCATGCGGTGAGCAGAATTTGATGAGAAAACGGGATTTGGAATCTTGTTTTCGTCATGTTTCCTATGCTATCATGTAACAAGTTCGCAACATTTAATGTAAGTGCTTACATAAAATGGGCGGATTTGGGAGGTAAAACCGGGGCAATGGAATGGCCCGGGAGACCGATCAGGGATGAGGAAGTTTTTTGGAGGTTTCGTATGTTTAAGCATGTACGACACAAGAGAGAATGGAAGAGATTTAGCGCATTTGCGCTGTCTGCAGTGCTTTTGGCCTGCAATCTCGCCATGGTGATGCCGGGCTCCGCAAAGGCGGAAAATGACCAGTCTGCCGAGGCGGAAATCGTGACGGTAGAGGATGTAAGCCCTAACAGTTTACCGGCAGAAAGCCTGCTTGCTGCAAGTATGGTCACCACCGGAGCGGATAGTTTACTCGCAAACGGTCTGACCGCTTCGGAGCGGGTATTTGATGATACGAAGGTGGATGTGTGGGATTTCGGTGCCGCAGATCTGGGGGAGAATTATAACAATCGCCTGGATGCAGCTACCATCAACGGATTTTATTCCGTGGAGGCTGGAACCAAGGGTGTGAATCTTGCGTCCTTCAGTGTGGATGGCGGAGATTTTGTGTTTGAGGATGGAGGATATTCCACCACACACAGATTGAGAACCACCAATACGGCGCTGACCCATTATGATGACAAGAGTCTGAAGGATTCCGCCGAAAATGTGTATGCCGGATATGTTTACTGCAACAAGAGTTCCACAGATGCGGTTTATCTTGCTTTACAGTGCCGTGCGGATGATATCATCACGGCCATCGTATCCAGCAACGGAAAAGATTCCGAGGTGCATTTCCGCAATGTGGCGGATGCGACAAACGACGCAGCACAGACTTATGTTGGCGGATCTCCCGCTACGAAGATGGTGTTCTATCCTTCCGTGGCCGGACAGTACAAGTTGTTTTCCGCTACTGAGAAGCTGGTGGTGGCCAGAGTGCTTCGGCAGCATGCGTCCTATTCCACTCTTTCCGGAACGGTCAGCGGATTTTCCGGAACCGGAAGCTTTGATGTGGTCTTTACCAATAGACAGAATGGAAATGTGGCAAGAGCCACTGTTTCCAATGGAGAATATGCAGTAACTCTGGCACAGGGATTTGATTATGATCTGAGCCTGGAGGGGGCAGATGCGTATGTCATCGCTTCCGAGCAGACCGTAAACATCAGTGATGATACCACCATGAACATGACCCTTCAGGGTGTGGAGCTGGTAACGGTTTCCGGTGTGCTGACGGGTATCGCACAGAGTGATCTTGCGGGATTTGCGGCAAATGCAGAATTTACCTTTGCTCCCCAGGATCCCGAGTCCGTATATGTGCCTGCGATGGAACTGACCGCAGGCGAGGATGCCATTGCATTTGAAGTAACCCTGCAGGCAGGTGTGGAGTATGCCGTCAGTGTGGCAGGTGTGGATGATTACACTCTGCAGACTGTTTCCGTGCAGTATTCTACAGCTGCTGCGAATGAGCAGATTGTCTTCGCAGCAAAGGATACCTTTGCAGTGAACTGCTCTGTGAATCTTGAGGGACTGAGCCTTGAGGCACTGTCCGGAGCGACTCTGACCTTTACTCTCCTGGATCCTCAGAACGGATTTGAAGAGACTTCTTATGTGTACAACTTTAGGGGTACAGATTCCGTTGCCCTTCGGAACGGTCAGTACCGTGTGGCAGTGAGCAATGTACAGGAAGGATTCGCTTTCGATGCAGCACACACCAGAAATGCAAAGGTGGCTGATACTGCACTGGATCTGGAACTGGTATTCAAGAGCACTGCAGCCCTTGCGAAACTTCCTTATCGCGAGACCGTGACGGTTGGCGCAGGAAAGGATCATGCTACCATCGGCGAGGCGCTTGCTGAAGTTCGCCGGATGGAGCGCACGGATGAGCAGAGAGTTACCATTGAGATCCAGCCCGGTGATTACCAGGAGATGCTGGTCATCGATGTACCCAATGTGACCTTGAAGAATGCGGTGGCCGGTGCAAGCATTGTTCCCACCGGAAGCGGCGTGACGCTTGACAGCAATTCCGTGCGCATCACCGGATACTACGGACATGGATATACCTATTACAGCCAGGGCGCTGATTGCAAGTATGATGCGGAACTCCTGGAAGTAAACCGTTACAACGGCTATGCGTCCAAGGTGAATCCCGGAAGCGGCACCACCGACGGAAGCTTCTGGAATGCCACCGTGGTTGTGGATGCAGCCGGATTTGAAGCATACGATATCGTTTTTGAGAATTCCTTTAACCAGTATCAGTCCGAGCTGGCAGCGGGAGATGTGATCGTGGCTCAGAGCGGCGCAAAGGAAGGCAGCACAGCCCGTGCGGCTCTGCAGGCCGGCAGCACCGCAGTTCAGGACAAGAAATATGTAGAGCGTGCAGCAGCCATCGCCATGAAGGGGACTGCAACGCAGACTTACTTTGGACATTGTGCCTTCATCAGCCGTCAGGATACTCTGTACGGTGCAGTGGGTTCCACGGATGCATTCTATGATTGTGATGTGTACGGCGGAACCGATTATATCTTCGGCGGCATGACCGCGGTCTTCGCAAAGTGCGATCTGGTATTCAACACCAGCGAAGATAAAAACGATGTGGGATACATCACCGCAGCCCAGCAGTCAAGTGCAGGCGCCAGAGGTTATCTGATGTACAACTGCACCGTGAAGAGCACCACGCCCGGTGTGAATACCGCATCCCAGCATGCGTCCAAGCCGGGACAGTTCGGCAGACCCTGGGCAGCAAATACCTCCGAGGTAGTCTTCTTTGATACCGTTGTGGAAGCAACCAACTGGACCCTTGGTTCAGACGACAAGTATACCTATGATGCGAACTCTACTGTTTCTCTGATCCAGCCCGCAGGTTGGAACACCACTCTTGGCGGAGAATCAGCAAG
>JAEEGF012308965.1_pt1 | contig 13672 bp, 12 predicted proteins | sample 9134171 | NCBI WGS metagenome assembly JAEEGF01 (sample SAMN16246542, study PRJNA631951) | gut metagenome | biome: gut microbiome; feature: rumen; material: AP-attached | host: Bos | place: Iran: Karaj | collected 2018-10
ATCACGTTCTTCACGAGCATCTACCCCATCATCTCCTTCGCGTTTGAAACGTTCCTGCCGAACCCGGGCGACTACAGCTTCCTGTATACCTGGAATCTGTCGAACCTGACCACCAAGTGGTGGATGACAGCCGAAAACGTGACGGAGAACGGGCTCTACGGCCAGCTCGGCATGTTGTACAACCCGACCATCTGGACGGCTTTCGGCGGCACCATCCTGGTTTCCGTGGCCTGCGCCCTGATCGCCGGTACGCTGGGCACGCTGATCGGCTACGCGGTCTCCAAGAACCGCCGGGGCAAGCTGGCTTCCTACGTCAACTCGGTGGCCTTCCTGCCGTACCTGATGCCCTCCGTGGCCGTCGGCATCGCATTCTTCATCCTGCTGACGGGAGAGAAGTTCAACCTGTACAACACCTACTGGATCCTGATCATCGTCGGCACGGTCAAGTACATCCCGTTTGCGAGCCGCGCTTCCTTAAATTCCATGCTGCAGATCAGCGGCGAGATCGAGGAGGCGGCCATCATCCAGGACGTGCCGTGGACAAAGCGCATGCTGCGGATCATCATCCCGATCCAGAAGTCGTCCATCATCAGCGGATACCTGCTGCCGTTCATGACCTGTCTGCGTGAGCTGTCCCTGTTCATGCTGCTCTGCGTGCAGGGCTTCATCCTGTCCACCACGCTGGACTACTTCGACGAAATGGGTCTGTACGCGTTCTCGAGCGGCATCAACCTGATCCTGGTCGTCACGATCCTGATCTCGAACGCGGTCGTCAACAAGCTTACCGGCGCCAGCCTGGACGAAGGCATCGGCGGCTGATCATAAAGGAGAAAAACAAATGCCTAAAATCGTATTAACCGATATTACCAAGCGCTGGGATACCTTCTATGCGGTCGACCATCTGGATCTGACCATCGAGGACCAGGCTTTCGTGACCCTGCTCGGCCCCTCCGGCTGCGGCAAGACCACCACGCTGCGTATGATCGCTGGTCTGGAGACCCCGACCAGCGGCCGCATCACCATCGGCGACACGGTCGTCTTCGACAGCGAAAAAGGGATCAATATTCCCGCCAACAAGAGAAAAGTGGGCTTCCTGTTCCAGAACTACGCGCTGTGGCCCAACATGACGGTCTATCAGAACATCAGCTTCGGCCTGACCAATGTCAAGGAAGAGATGCCCACGAAGCGCCTGGACATTCAGGCGCTGGAAAAGGAGGCCGGCATCCTGGAGAATCCGGAAGCCTTCATGAACGTCGTGGAAGACAGCCGCGACAAGAAGGGCAAGCTGGATGACAAGCGCTTCCAGGTCCGCCTGATCGATACTTTCACCATCTCCGGCATCACCGCGAAGGAACTGATGGGTCTCGGCGTGCACAAGGCGGCGGATCCGGCGGCCGAAGCGGCAAAGCAGGCGGCCGTGTACCGCGAAAAGGCGAAGAAGGAGCGCGACGCCTTAAAGGCGCAGGGCCTTTCCTTAAACGATGCCTACGAAGTCGTGAAAGACGGCAAGGTCCAGACCTCGGTCCGCAAATACACGAAGGAAGAGATCGACCTGACGGTCCGCCGCGTGTCCCGCATCGTGAAGATCGGCATGTTCATGGACCGCTATCCGTCCGAGCTCTCCGGCGGCCAGCAGCAGCGCGTGGCCATCGCCCGTACGCTGGCGCCCGAACCTTCGGTGCTCTTCATGGACGAGCCGCTGTCCAACCTGGACGCCAAGCTCCGCCTGGAGATGCGTTCCGAGCTGCAGCGTCTGCATCTGACCACGGGCTCCACCTTCGTGTACGTGACGCACGACCAGATGGAAGCCATGACGCTGGCGACCCGCATCTGCCTGATCGACAACGGCCTTCTGCAGCAGTACGACGCGCCGCTGACCGTTTATAACTTCCCGAACAACACCTTCGTCGCCGACTTCGTGGGCAGCCCGTCCATCAACTTCGTGGAAGCAAACGGCATCCAGAACGCCAACGCCGACATGGAGCTGAACGCGCTTGAAGGCCGGAAGCTGACCTTCCGCTTTAAGGAAGCGACCGATATGAAAGCCTGGCGCGCCGCGCTGGCCAAGCGCCGCGAAGCGAAGGCCGCGCTGGAAGCGGAGCGCAAGCTGGACAAGAAGAACGTGGAGAAGGGCAACAAGGATGCGCTCTTCAAGTACCCGATCGCCAGAGTGGAAGACGTGCTGGACGAGGAAGCCGAGATCACCGAGAACGATTACGTGCTGGGCGTCCGGCCGGAGTTCGTTGAGATCGTAAAGGAAGGCGGCCTGGAAGCGGAGATCTACAGCGCCATGCCTACCGGTATGGAGACCACGGTCCGCGTCCGCATCGGCAACTTCCTGCTGACCGGCGTGACCTTCGGCGGCGTGACCTATGAGATCGGCCAGAAGGTCCAGATCCGCTTCAAGGGCGAGGGCATCATGCTCTTTGACCGCGGCTCCGGCGAGCTGATCGGAACCGGCAGCGCGAAGATCTGAAGGAAATAAAAAAAGAGACGGTCTGCTCCGGATCACCGGCGGCAGACCGTCTCTTTTATGTTACAGCAGTTTTCTGAGGAAGTTCTCGACTCCGTCCTCTTTGCAGTCCGGGACCACGACCGTCGCGGCTTCTTTAACGGCCGGAAGGGCGTTTTCCGGCGCCACGGAGATCCCGCCCGCCAGCAGCATGGACAGGTCGTTCATGTTGTCGCCGGCGCAGAGCATGTCTTCCGGTCCGAAGCCCAGTTCTTTCGCCAGCCACAGCGCCGCATCGCCCTTGGAGGCGCCGGCCGCGTTGATTTCGATATTCCAGTCGCCGGAAGTGGTGATCAGAAGCTCGTCAAAGAATTCTTCCCGGGGAACGTCCTGAAGGATCCGCTCAAACTGATGCGGATCGATGCTGGCGAAGCCCATCTTGTCGATCCACTCGCTTTCCGCTTCTTCCAGCAGCTTCAGAAAATCGCACTTGACGACGCTGTCCCGCCAGGCCACGAGGGATTTGTTGCTGGTGTCGAAAGGCTTCTCCCCGAGCGCGACGTCCAGATGGTGCTCCCCGTGCCGGTAAAGGTACGCGTTTCCGTCGTACTTTCGCAAGAAGCGCGTCAGCTTCCCGGCCAGTTCGCGGGAGACCATGCGCTTCCAGAGCACCTGCCCGTTCGTCAGATCCGTGACAAGGGCGCCGTTGGCCGTGACGGCATAGCGCAGCCCGGGGACCTGAAGGATCTCCTTCGGGATGTTGCCGGTACCGCGCCCGGTGCAGGGAACGAACAGAATGCCGGCCTCCAGAAGCTCCCGGATCAGGCGGGCCGTCGGACGCAGGTCCTTGCCCGTAAAGGGCAGGAGCGTGCCGTCAATATCGCTGAATATGATTTTGATGTGGGACAGATCCTGCATAAAAAGACCTCAATGATGGATATGACGAGATGATAGCACAGGCGGAGGCCGGCCGCAAGAGCCGGATAAGGACATTTTCCGATAAAAAAGCACGGACCGGCGGCGGCCCGTGCTTTTCCCGAGAGAAAACCGGATTACAGTTTGACGACGTTCACGGCCTGAGGACCTTTTTCGCCCTCGGCAACGTCAAATTCGACGGAAGCACCTTCTTCGATCGATTTGAAGCCTTCCATTTGCAGGCCGCTATAGTGAACGAAAACGTCCTTGCCGTTTTCATCAGTGATGAAGCCGTAACCCTTCTGATTGTTGAACCATTTCACAGTACCCTTCATAATTCACCTCCATGGCTTATCTAAGCCAACATAAACGCATTATAGAGTTTATTTTTTTGTCCGTCAAGCCCAAAAGCAAAAAACACCTTTTTCTTTGTTTAATTAAGCGAAACGCCGCTTTGACGAACGGAAGCAAATGTGCTACACTGAAGAAAAAGAAAAAGCGGAAGCTTTCCATGAAAAATGTTGCTGTTATTGCGGAATACAATCCGTTTCATAAGGGACATGCGTACCAGCTGAGGCAGCTGAAGGAAAAAGAAGGCGCCGAAGCGGTCCTGGTCGTCATGAGCGGCGATTTTGTCCAGCGGGGAGAGCCGGCTGTCGCGGACAAGGCGGCCCGCACCCGCATGGCCCTGGCCGGCGGCGCGGATCTGGTGATAGAACTGCCGCCTGCCTTCGCCACGGGAAGCGCGGAGCTTTTCGCACGCGGGGCGGTGAGTCTGGCGGCGGCCTGCGGCTGCATCGATACGCTGGCTTTCGGCGCGTCCTGCACGGACCTTGCGGCGCTGAAGAAGGCGGCTGCGAGCCTCAGGGACGAGGAGAGCCTTCGGGATACGCTCCGGGAGAAGCTGCGGGCCGGTCTTTCCTATCCGGCTGCGGCTGCAGCGGCCCTGGAGGCCGTCGATCCGGAAAGCGCCGCCCTGCTGAAGGATCCGAACCATATCCTGGCGGCGGAATATATCCGGGCGCTGGAGGATGGCGCCTGCGGGATCCGGCCGCTGCCCCTTAAGAGAGAGGGCAGTCCGCATACGGCGGCGGCGCTGCCGGAGGAGGGGTTTGCCTCGGCCGGCGCCATCCGCGCCGCGATCCGTGAGGGCCTTCCCGTGAAGAAGCTCTCCGCTTTTCTGCCGGAGGCCTCGATGGAGGAGCTGGACTGCCCGCTCTTTCCCAATCACTTTTCGGCGGCCCTGTCCGCCGGCCTGCTGCGTCTTTCGGAAGGCGGCGCGGACGCCTTTCTGCCTTTTGCGGACAGCGCGCCGGAGCTGGCGGTCCGGCTGGCGGAGCTTGCCCCCTTCGACTGTACTTTCGGCGAGATGGTCGGGTGCCTGAAGACCCGCGCCTTCAGCGAGGCCCGCGTCCGCCGCTTCCTGATCCATGTCCTTTTAGGGATCCGGAAAGAAGACCAGCAGACGCTCCCGCAGGCGATCCGGATCCTGGGCTTAAGCCGCCGCTCGGACCTGCCGGCACAGCTGAAGCGTTCGGCTTCGATCCCCGTCATCGCCAAGCCGGCGGACGCGGCCCCCGGCCTGATGGAGCCCTTCGTGACCGCGCGGCGTCTGTACTGCCAGACGCGGTATTTTGCGGACGGGGTGCGGCTGCCGGACGAATACCGGCTGAGTCCCGTTGTTGCGGAGTAAAACAGACGCGCCGCCATAAAACGCATGCGGCCGAAATCGCGGAAGAAACGGTAAAAGCGCCCGAAGTGCTTGAAACCGCGGTCTTTCTGTGCTAAAATAACTTATTCCTCAGGCTTTTGTACCGCGCAAAGGAGTTTTTATGCGAAATCTGACGAAAACCCTGACGAAATGGCCGTGGGTCTGGCTGGGCTTCGTCCTGCTGGGCGCCGCCGCCTTTTTCGCGCTTTTCTTTTACGTCCGCGGCTATTCCTGGATCCCGGTCGCCGTTATCGCGCTCGGGACGCTGGCCTTTGCCCTTATCTGGCATCTGTCCATGCGCAGCAAGCTGCAGAAATCGGTGGTGCGTCTGGCCACGGAGATCGACGAAGAGCTGTCTCTGAGGCTGAACGGGCTGGAACTGCCGTACGCCGTGGTCAACCGGAAAGGCAAGCTCTTGTGGCGCAACGAAGCCTTCACGGAAATGCTGAACAGCTACGGTACGGAACTCCAGAAAAAGGCGGTCTTTATTCAGGAGATCTTCCCGCAGATCAACTATACCGACGAGAGGGCTTTCTTCTCGGGGCAGAAGAGCCGCCAGTACGTACCGCTGGGCAGCCGCATTTTCTCGCTGCTGCAGCGGCAGACGCTGCGCAAGTCGCACCTTTCCGCCCTGCTGCTCCTTGACGAGACGGAGCACCTTCAGACCAGCGAAACGCTGAAGAAGGAACGCGGCGTGGCCGGCCTGCTGTACGTTGACAATTACGAAGAACTGCTCAAGCACACGGAATCTTCACAGTATTCCCTGCTCGGCGCCATGATCGAGCAGCAGATCCAGGAGTATTTCCAGGACCGGGGCGGCATCGTCTGCAAGACGGAAAAGGACCGCTTCTCGATCTTTATGAATCACGAGAGCCTGGAGAGATGCCGGGCGGACCGCTTCTCCCTGCTGGAAACGGTCAAGGGGATCCGGACCGGCGGTTCCCGGCAGGTCACGGTCAGCATTGCTTTCGGGGAAGGCAGCGCGGCCTACAGCGACAATCTGGAGCTGGCGCAGGACGCCATGGATCTGGCGCTGGGACGCGGCGGCGATCAGGCGGTCATCAAGCGCCCCGACGCCGTCGAGTACTTCGGAGGCAAGGCGCAGGGCGAAACGACGCAGACCCGCGTGCGGGCGCGCGTCAAGGCCCAGGCGCTGCGTGAGCTGATGGCGCTCCACGATCCGGTCTATATCATGGGCCATTCCTCCGGCGACAACGATTCCTTCGGTGCTTCCGTGGCGATCTACCGGGCCGCCGTGTCCCTGTCCCGCAAGGCGCATATCATTCTGGACACGGTCTCCTTCAGCGTCCGTCCCTTCTGGGAGCGCTTTCAGGCCTCGGCGGACTATCCGCGGGATATGTTCCTGACGGGCGAAGAAGCGCTGGCGCGCTTTGAGGAGGGCGCGATGGTCGTCGTCGTGGACACGAACCAGCGCTCCATGGCGGAATGCCCCGCCATCCTGGACAAGACCGATCAGATCGTGGTCTTCGACCATCACCGGCAGGCGGCCGGCGCCATTCCCGCGCTGCTCAGCTACGTGGAGCCCTACGCTTCCTCGGCCTGCGAGATGGTGACGGAGATCCTGCAGTATTTCAACGACGGCGTGGAGCCGAAGCCCATGGAGGCGGAGGCCATCTACAGCGGCATCCTGATCGATACCGACGGCTTCGCCAGCCGGACGAGCTCCCGGACCTTTGAGGCGGCCGCCTACTTAAAGCGCAGCGGCGCGGATCTGGTGCTGGTCAAGAAGATGCTGCGGGAGGATTACCGCGAATACAAGGCCAAGGCGCGCGCCATGCAGACGACGGAGATGACGGAGGACGGCTTCGCCTTCGCGGTCTGCGAGGCCGAGGGGCTGGACAGCCCGACGATCGTCGGGGCGCAGGTGGCCAACGATCTGCTGAATATCTTCGGCGTAAAGGCCAGCTTCGTCTTTACGAAGGTGGAGGAGACCGTCTTCGTCAGCGCCCGCGCGATTGATGAAGTCAACGTGCAGCTGATCATGGAACGGCTGGGCGGGGGCGGTCATCTGGGCGCGGCCGGCGCGCAGCTTAAGAATATCTCCGAGGAAGAAGCCATCGGAATGGTACGGGATACGATCCGTACGATGCAAGAGGAGGGAGCCCTGTAATGGAAGTCGTATTGCTGCAGGATGTCAAAACGTTAGGCAAAAAAGATGCGATCGTGACCGTCAACGACGGCTACGCCCGCAATTATCTGTTCCCGAAGAAGCTGGCCGTGGAAGCCACCAAGGCCAATCTCAATATTCTGAAACAGCAGGTGGCAGCCGCCAAGCGGCTGGCCGAACAGCAGCTGGCCGACGCGCAGGCGCAGGCGGCCGAGATGGAAAACGTCAAGGTCCGCATCCCGGTCAAGGTCGGCGCCAACGGCAAGCTTTTCGGTGCGGTATCCTCCAAGGAGATCGCGGAAGCCTTAAAAAAGCAGTGGGGCGTGGAGATCGACAAGAAGAAGATCCTGCTGGACGAGGCGATCAAGACAGCCGGCGAGCAGGAGATCGGCGTGAAGCTGCATAAGGACGTAACAGCCAAGCTGACGATCATTGTGGAAGAAGAGTAAAGCAGGCTCCATGGACGAGAGAGAAAGTCAAATCAAAAGGATCCAGCCCCAGAATATAGAGGCGGAGCAGACGGTGATCGGCTCCATGATCCTGGATAACGAGATCATCCCCGCGCTGGACGCGATCCTGACCGGGGAGGATTTTTACAACCGCCAGTACGGCGTCGTTTTTGATGCCATCACGGAGCTGTACAACGAGGGGACCCCGGTGGACCCCCTGACGCTGCAGAACCGCCTGGTCTCGAAAAACGTGCCGCCGGAGGTCAGCAACCTGGAGTACATCGGCGATCTGGTGGCGGCGGTGCCGCTGTCCGCGAACGCCAAATACTATGCGGAGATCGTGTCCGACAAGGCGCTGCTGCGCCGCATGATCCATGTGAACGAGGACGTGGCCAACGACTGCTACGCCGGCAAGGACCGGGTGGACGTGATCCTGGAAGAGGCGGAAAAGAAATTTTTCAACGTCCTGAGCCGCAAGAAGACACTGGACTACACGCCGATCCAGGAGATCACGATGTCCGCGCTGGAAAAGATCAACGAAGCCGCCCGCAGCAAAAACCCCATCACGGGACTGGCGACGGGCTTCCGGGATCTGGACGAGCTGCTGACCGGCCTGCATCCCTCGGAGCTCATCCTGGTGGCAGCGCGCCCTTCCATGGGCAAGACCGCGCTGGTGCTGAACGTTCTGCAGAACATCGTCCTGAAGCAGGGCCAGTGCGCCGTCATGTTCTCGCTCGAAATGTCCAGCGAGATGATCCTGAACCGTCTGCTTTCGCAGGAGTCGCACGTGGACGCGCAGCGGATCCGTTCGGGCGAACTGTCCGATTCGGACTGGGATATGCTCCTGGAGAGCGCCGAGACGATCGGCCGCTCCCAGCTGATCATAGACGATACGCCCGGCATCTCCGTGGCGGAGATGCGCTCGAAGTGCCGCAAGATCAAACTGGAGCACGATCTGAAGCTGATCGTGATCGACTATCTGCAGCTGATGAGCGCCTCCGGCAAGCGGAGCGAGAACCGCCAGCAGGAGATCACGGAGATCTCCCGCGGCTTAAAGGCGCTGGCCCGCGAGATGAACGTGCCGGTCATCGCGCTTTCGCAGCTCTCGCGCGCGCCGGACTCCCGTGCGGATCACCGGCCTATGCTTTCGGACCTGCGCGAATCGGGCTCCATCGAGCAGGACGCGGACGTGGTCATGTTCATCTACCGCGACGAGTACTACAACAAAGAGGAGAGCAAGTCCAAGGGCATCACGGAGCTGATCGTAGCCAAGCAGAGGAACGGCCCCATCGACAAGGTCGAACTGGTCTGGCTGCCGCAGTTCACGAAATTCGAGAGCATGTCCCGCCAGTACCAGAGAAGGGAAAGCGAATAGGACCCGGAAACGAAAAAAGCGCCGGCCTGAGCCGGCGCTTTTTCCGTGCTGATTTATTCCGTCACTTCCGCGATCAGCTCGATCTCGCAAGCGGCGTTTCCGGGGAGGGCGGCAACGCCCACGGCGGCGCGGGCATGGCGGCCGGCCTCACCGAAGATATCTCCGATCAGATCCGAAGCTCCGTTGACGACCAGGTGCTGCTCCGCAAAGTCCGGCGCGGAATTCACATAGCCGGTGACCTTCACGATCCGCGTCACCTTGTCCAGACTGCCCGCCAGGCTGCGAATGATCGAAAGGCAGCTTAAGGCGCACAGACGCGCGGCGTCCTTTCCTTCCGCCACGCCCAGATCCTTCCCGAGCTTTCCCGCATATTTCAGGGCGTTCCCCTGCTTCGGCGTCTGGCCGGAGGTGAAGATCAGACGTCCGCTTCTGGTGCCCGGCACGTAGTTGGCGATGGGGGCGTTGGGCGCCGGGAGCGTGATCCCGAGCTCTTTGAGGCGCATTTCCGGCGGCGTCGGCACGATATAGGCGCTGCCGCAGACCTGCGTGCGCGTGATCTCTCCGTTTTCCACGAAGCAGCGGGCGCCGATGCGGCTGGGCTTGCCCATGGCCTCGCCCTGCAGGACGGTGATCCTGTTCCAGCCCTCGCTTACCGGGATCAGCCGGCGTTCGGTCAGGAACGCGCTTAAAGCCGAAGCGGCCACTCCCGTTGCGGGATCCTCCGGATAACCGGCCCGTTTCGGGAACTGGCGGGCGTAGAAAACGTTTTCCCCTTCTTTGGGCGCTGCGGCGAAGGGGTAAAAGCCGGTCGTCTCATATTTGTCGCAGAGCTCCCAGAGGTATTCGTAATCCGGCTCCAGCGAGTAGATCACGTCCTTGGAGACCAGCGGGATCAGCAACTTGAAGCGGGAGGTGGCGGCGTTTTCCACGGGGCCGTCCGCGATCTGATCCGGCGTGATCCGGAGCGCACGGCAGATCTCTTCCCTGTCCGGGACCCTTTCCAGAAAACGGGGCAGGAACTGGTTGACGGAGACCTCGATACGGTCCTCCGCCCGCTCCCACTCGACCGGGACCGGTCCGAAGGGCGTTTCAAAAACGATGGGAGATCTGTCGAACAGGCCTTTTTCCACCAGAACGACGGTGCTGCCGACCGTGGCGTGCACGCACATCTCCATTTCGTGATCCGGCACGTAATAGCGGGCCGTGACGTCGCAGTCAGGCCGCGAAGGCCGGCTTAAGAAGGCGGATTCCTGACCGAACTGCGCGGTCAGCGCCTGCCGCTTTTCCGGAGACAGATCGTCCGCAAAGAGCGTGACGGGGCAGGGATTGCCGCCGCCCGGTTTTTCTTCGAATACTATCGTGTGAACGGTTTCGTGCATATCGCTTTTCCTCCGCGTGGATTTTGAAATAAAAGAAAAGAGCAGGGCGCTCAGGCTTCCTGCTCCTTTTTCGTGTTGAAATACTCCTGCAGTACGGCGACCATCTGGTCCGCATCCATGCCGTGTACCATGCAGGCTTCCTCGATGGATTCCATCTGGGAAGCGGGACAGCCCACGCAGTGCATGCCGGCGCCCATCAGAACGGCGGCGCAGCCGTAATCTTCCATCAGCAGTTCACCGATCAGGGTATCTTTCGTAATTTCCATGTTTCATCCTCCCTCTTGCTTTGGCGATCAGTGCCGCACGGAGCAATTATAGCATAAAGCGGGAAAAGTACAAGCGGGATTTTGAAAAGGCATGGCAAAGCGGCGGGAAAGGTGTTATAATTAGCCCACTACTTTACAGATAAGGAGTCGTTATGGCAAAAATAGTCGTTACGGAAGAAATGAATCCCATCGGACCGCAGCTTTTAAAAGAGGCCGGGCACAACGTGATCGAAGGCTGGAAGCTGACGCGCGAGGAAATGCAGAAGGAAACGGAAGACGCGGACGCCCTCATGGTGCGCATCATGCCGGTTCCGAAGGAGTGGATGGACCGCTGCAAAAAGCTGAAGATGATGAGCAAGCACGGCGTGGGCATCGACAACTTTGACATGGAAGAATCGAAAAGACGGGGAATCATCATTACCGTGACGCCCGGCGCCAACGCGCAGTCCGTCGCCGAGCACGCTTTCATGATGATGCTCGCGCTGGCGAAGAACGCGATCCCGATCCATACCGGCTACAAGACCGTCGGCTGGAACGTCAAGAACTCCATGGAAGGCGTCGAGCTCTTCGGCAAGACACTGGGCGTGATTGGCTGCGGCCAGATCGGCTCCCGCATCGCCCACATGGCGAAGGACGGCATGGACATGCGCGTCCTGGTCTACGATCCGTATATCGCCGCCGCGCCGGCCGGCTGTGAGCGCGTCGATGAGCTGGATACGCTGCTGGAGCAGTCGGATTTCGTGACGGTCCACAGCTATCTGTCCCCGGAAACGCGCCACATGATCGATGAAAAGGCTTTCGCGAAGATGAAGCCCGGCGCCTTCTTTATCAACTGCGCCCGCGGCCCGATCATGGACGAGGAGGCGCTGATCAGGGCGCTGCAGGAAAAGAGGATCGCCGGAGCCGGCCTGGACGTGACCGAACAGGAGCCGCTGCCGGCGGATCATCCGCTCTTTGGGATGCCGAACGTCATCTTAACGCCGCACTATGCCCCGACCACGAAGGAGGCGGCCTACGGCGTCGCCCGCATGGCGGCCGAAAACCTGATCCATTACTTCGCGGGGGAAGAGGATCAGATGAAAGGAAAGGTCTGCCCGTAAAGGCCGGCCCCGAAAAAACGATAACAGGAGGCTCGTCCGCATGAAAATAGGAATCGGAAGCGATCACGCCGCATTTGCCATGAAAGAGGAGATCCGGGCGTATCTGGAAGAAAAAGGCTATGAAGTCACCGATTACGGCACGTATTCGGCGGCACGCTGCGACTATCCCGTATACGGGGAGAAGGTGGCGCTGGCCGTCCGCAGCGGAGAGGTCGACCGGGGCGTTCTGATCTGCGGGACCGGCGTGGGGATCTCCCTGGCCGCCAACAAGGTCCGCGGGATCCGGGCGGCGGTCTGCTCCGAACCCTACACCGCGGCGATGGCGCGCCGTCACAACAACGCGCAGATCATCGCCTTCGGGGCGCGGGTGGTCGGGATCGACACGGCGAAAATGATCGTGGACGCCTTTCTTCAAGCGGAATTTGAAGGCGGCAGGCACGCGGAGCGGGTCGCGCTGATCAGCGGGATCGAGGAGCGGGAATCGCAGGAGCAGGATCCTCGCTTTTTTCGCTGAAAACTTACGGCAGGAGGAAAAACGTATGTCTCAGATACAGGAACTGACTTCGGCGCAGGCGGCCAAGCTTCTGCGCAAATGGAACGAAGAACTGACGGCCTTAAAGGACCGGGAAGAGATCAGCCGGGAATTCGTGGCTTCGGCGGGAGAAGACCTGGAGCAGGTCCGGCCGGACTATGATTACGCCGCCGTGCAGGAGGCGATCGGATCCCTGGAGGGGAAGATCCGCTCGCTGAAGCATGCCCTGAATCTTTTCAACGCGAATACGGAAGTCCCGGGATTCGGTATGACCGTCGACCAGCTGCTGGTCTATATTCCTCAGCTGAGCGCGAGAAAGGCCAAACTCTCGCAGATGGCGGCGAAGCTGCCCTTAAGCCGCGAGGTGCGCTACAACAGCTCGCTGGTGGAGTATCGCTACACCAACTACGACCCGGATGAGGTCCGGGCGGATCTCGAGGCGGTTTCCGACGAGCTCTCCCGCGCGCAGACGGAGCTGGATACCCTGAACAACACGGTGATTTTTGAATTTGAGGCATAAGAGGAGGCGGGAACGCTTCCTTTTCCGCTGCCGCGCGGCGCCCTCTCTTCGGAGATTTGTTAAGCATTTGATCATGTCCGGGGTTTTCGTTTACGGTTATTATCCCTTGTTATCCCTTATCAGATGCGGTTCGCTGTCGGAGCAGTGCAGATCATGTTTCTGCCGAGCGGCAGGAAAACTTCCGGGCGGCGGAAGTTCGGTTTCAGGCCGTCCATTCTCGATATGAGCCGCGGTCCGGCGAAACGGCAGGCAGGGCTTGCCTTTTCTTCTTGTCTGCGGTATAATAAATCCCGGCGGCAACGGCCGCCGGCAGCTGCCAGATAAGTGCCATGCACTTGCCTGGCCGGTTGATGTACGGTATCAAAACCTCTCACGGAGGATCTTATCCATGGATCAGGAAAAAACGCCCCGCAGACAGACGGCTCCCCGGAACAATCAGGGAGTCCGCGGTACGGGTTCGGCGGCAGAAAAGAAAGAGCATCAGGAAAGCATAAAGCGCCAGAAGCAATATAAGAAAAAGAGAAAGCAGCAGGTCATCGGCCTGGTGCTCGAGTGTCTGCTGCTGGTCATCGTGATCGGCGCCTACGTGGGCATCAGCTACGTTTACGATACGCTGAACAAGATCACGATCACGGACAATACGACGGCGGCCCCGACGGAAGCGGCGCCGACCCTGCCCGACATCGGGCCCGGCATCTCGGGAACGGAAGCGCCGACAAAGGCGACGCGGCCGACGGACGTCTCCGGGACCGGCGACGAAACGTCTGAACCGGAGGAGACGGACCCGCCGACCAACGAGGAGGTGACCTTCCCCTCGGTCGATATTCCGGAGCATGACGGCTACT
>JAEEGF011257559.1_pt1 | contig 13667 bp, 14 predicted proteins | sample 9134171 | NCBI WGS metagenome assembly JAEEGF01 (sample SAMN16246542, study PRJNA631951) | gut metagenome | biome: gut microbiome; feature: rumen; material: AP-attached | host: Bos | place: Iran: Karaj | collected 2018-10
CATCGACACCAACGATCTCGCCCAGAAGGAAGCGGAGGAGGAGCGGGCTCAATAAACCCAGAAAACGCAAAAAGCGGCGCGAAGCCGCTTTTTTTCTTGTCTTTTACAGCTTTTTCATGACCGCCTGCACCAGCTCCTCCACCGGCAGCGTGCCGTCCAGGGTGAGGACCGGGCAGGGGAGCTGTTGCTGCCACAGGTCGTGGAGGGCCCGGCTCCGCAAGGGCGGGACGCCGTCGTCGTAGCGGGCGGCCCAATCGAGGAAGGCCTGGCTCTGGTCGTACATATCCCCGCCGGGGAGAACTCGCGCGCCGTACCGGGCGTACTCCCGCTGCCGAAGCCGCTCCATACGCACGGGCGTGGGCGTATCGAGCCGCACCGCCAGGGTGAACCGGGGGATCAGGGGGTCGCCCCAGCCCACCAGGGAGCCGGATAGGACCGCGTCCTCCGCCGTGTCCAAATCCCGTTCCATCAGCGCCAGCCGCTCCGGTATGGGCCGCTTCAGGGTGTACATGGGCTCCGCGGGCAGCCAGTAGTAGTCGTCGGTGTCCAGGAACCGGAAGCCAGCCCTGTCCGCCACGGCCCGCCCCAGGGTGCTGGTGCCGGAGCCCGAGGCCCCGAAGATGTGGATCACGCGCTTCATGCTTCCGGCAGGTTCAACCCTTTCAAGGCGTCGCCCAGGGCGTCCGCCAGGGTGAAGGAGGTCTGTTTCTTGGGGTTCACCGCCTCCCTGAGGGGGCCGATGACCGTGTTGAAGCGCCCCTCGTCCCGGTAGATGCGGTAGAGCTCGGCGGTGTTCCGGGCGTCCCATAGGGCGTCGTGCTGGTGACCTTCGAAGCTGATGTCGGCGATGTTCACCGCCTGCTCCAGGGAAAGCTCCCGCTTCAGGCCCACGGCCTGGGTGAAGATCTTTTGGAAGTCGGCCCACTTGTCCGCCAACCGGTCCAGGGGGAAGTCCAGCTCCTTCATCCTCACCTCGCCCCGGAGCTGGTCAAGATCGCTGCCGCTCCAGGCGTAGACCGTCTCCGCGTCCTCGCACCAGGCGGCAAAGTCCTTCAGCACCGTCTCGAACCCCGCGGCGTCCGCCACCATGTCGTTGGTGATGCCGGTGAGCCTGGCGTACCGGGGCGGTATCTCCCCATAGGCGGGCTTCACCAGGGCCCGGAAGCTGTCGACCTCACGAAGGTCCTCCCCCAGCTTCACCGCCCCGAACTCGATGACCTCCTGCCGACACAGGTCCCACTGGCGGCGGAACTGCTTGTCCACCGGCTTCATCTCCAGGTCCATGAACACCCACGCCATATCCTTTTCCCCCGTTTACAGCTTTGCCTCGTACCGCCAGCCCTTGTCCGTCCGCGCCACGGGCGCGAACCCGCAGGCCGTGAAGCAGCGGATGGAGGCGATGTTGAAATCGTAAATCTCCCGCACGCCCAGGGTGGGAAAGCCCAGCTGCCGCCCCCGGTCCATGAGGGTTTGGATCACCTGCCGCCCCACGCCCCGGCCCCGGTACTCCGGCACGCCGATGACGATGGGCAGGTCCGTTCGAGAGAAGGCCACGTCCCCGATGGGCGCGAAGCCCTCCCCCGCCCTGGCTTCGATGAAATAGAGCTCCCCATGCTGGTCCAGGTAATCGTACATGTTGTACAGTGTCTCCCGGTCGTAGGGCCTTTTCACCCCGTCCACCAGGTACACGAGCTCCGGATCCTGATACCATGCGAACGCAAAATCGGCTGCCCCATCGTACCGGCGCAGCCGCAAAGTCTCGTTGATCTCCAGTATTTCGGGCTGTTCCACGCCCTCGATGGCCATGCTCAGCCCTCCGCCTTCTGCTGTTCCAGGGCTTTGTACTCCCGGGCGAAGTACCGCATGATGTCCTGCCGGGTGACGATGCCGATGAACATGCCCCGATCGTCCACCACCGGCACGAAGTTCTGCGTCACGGCCACGGACAACAGTTCGTCCATATCCGCCATCACGTTCACGGGCTTCTTCACGTCCGTCCGCATGGCCTCCCGAAGGGGTATCTGCTCCCACTCCGCCTTGTTCTCATGCTGGAGCACCTGCCGAAGGAGGTCGCCCTCGGTGACGGTGCCGCAATACTGGCCCTCGTCGTCGATGACGGGGACCGCCGCAAAGCCGTACTGCCGCATCTTCTCTATGCCCTGCCGGAGGGTATAGTTCTTGTGCAGCACGCACACCTCCTGCTTCGGCTTCAGAAAGAACAACACATTCATGAGCTATCCTCCTGATACCACTTTATTATGCTTTGTGTCGAAAGTCAACCGACGCTCGCAGGAATACACAAACCATTCACAATCGCAGGCGGCCGATACTGGCGCCAGACCATTTGCGGCAAAAATGATATTGTTTTCTACTGGCAGGTAGAAATGGCGTACCGCCATTTCCATTATCCGATTGCCGCAAATTAGCCGTGTTTTCGACCTCTCGCGGTAGGTTACTACAGCTTCGGGTCGAAGAACACGGCTTCTGACGCGCTTTCTTGGCCGCCTGATCAGCTTGCCAAAATGTTTTTTGACAAGCTGAGGTCCGGCGTTTATCTCTGGGCTTTCAGCGTATGGGTGGGGCCCCAGTTGTTCAGGATTTGGACGGAGGAAAAGCCGGCGGACAGCAAGGCCTCCGTTTCATGTTGGACGATTAGGGGCGTATCGTAGTGATACATCTCCTCGTCCCGGATGCCCTGCTCCGCTTTGAGGCGAAGATACTCCGCGCGCCGGAAACGTTCCTCCTCATCGGACGCGGCAAAATAATCCGTCAGGATAAAGTAGCCGCCCGGCTTCAGCGCCTGGCGGACTTTTTCGTATAAGGGGACCTTCTCTTCCATGGTGAAGTGGTGAAGCGATTCCACGGACACGGCGGCGTCGAAGGCGCCCTCCCCCAGCGGGACGTCGAAATAGGAGCCCTGCACCAGGGTCAACGCCTTGTCGGGGAACTTGCGGCGCAGCTCGTCCAGCATCCCCGGCGCCAGGTCGATGCCGGTGACCTTCGCCGTGGGGACGGTTTCAAAGTAGTACCCCAGCTCCAACCCCGTGCCGCACCCCAAATCCAGGATCTTCGCACCGGCCGTCTGCGGCAGGCAGGCCGCTGTGAAGGGATAGAATTCCCGTGCCGACGCGATGCTCGTCAGCTGGTGATCCTCGTACCCCTGCAGGCGGGCGTCGAAAAACGCCCCCATTTCCTCCAGCTTTTTGCTTGGCCTCTCCAAGCTTTCCTCTGCCATGTCCCTGCCGCCTTGCGTCATTCGTCCTCCCCGTCGCCTTCCGCCCCGTCCTGGGCCGCCTGCTCCTCCTGCTGCCGGCGCTCCATCTCCTCCATATAGAGGAAGTAGCCCAGCTCCTCCATGCTCATCTTGTCCATGGTCATACCTCCTGTTTAATGAAATCATTGGTCTTCAGCCACCCCACGGACCGCTTCAGGGCCTCCACAGTCTTGGTCTCCAAGACGCAGCGGGCGCCTAAGCGGCGGGCCAGGGCAAGGCGGGCATTTAGGTCGATATCGCCGTCGCCCAGGGCCAAGTGGTTCCGGGGCGGGGTCTCGGTGCCGTCGTGGATGTGGAAGTGGAGCAGCCTATCCTCATGGGCAAGAAAGAAGGGCACGTCCCGCTCGCCGGTGGCCTTAGAATGGCCGATGTCCCAGGTCAGGCCGAAGACGGGGCTTTGGAGCAGGTATTCGATGGCCCGCCGCTCGTAGGCGCGGAAGCCGTCCGTGTTCTCGATGACGATGCGCAGGGGGCTGTCCCCGATCCATGCCTCGCACAGGGACCGGAAGGCGGCGAAGGACGCCATATAGGCGTCGAAATCCCGGTCGTACATCTGCACCTTCCGATCCGGCAGGGTGATGTGGATGCCGTGGTGCATGTGCATATTCAGCGTCAGGGGCTGGGCGCTGTTCCCAAACCGGTCCCTAAGGGGCAGCAGCGCCTTGGCCACCGCCACGGTCCGGCGCACGGTCTCACGATACGCCTCCACCACCAGGGGATTGAAGTCCGCCACGTTCAGATTTTCGTCCAGGTGGATGGTGAAATAGACGCCCGCCTGCTCTCCCAGCCGCAGCAGCTCGTCCGTCTGCTCCAGCCGCGCCACCTGATACTCCGGGAAGTTCATGTTGAGCTCCACGAAGCTCAGGCCCAGCCCGGCGCACATGGCCACGTTGTCCTCCAGCGTCCTATTCTCGATCAGCGTCGGCATGCCGAACTCCATGGCTCCACCCCCTTCCTCTTTCCAGCAGTATACCGCGCCTGGCGCTCTTTTTCAAGCCGCGGCGGCCGCCCCCGCGATCTGCCCCATTTTCCCCCGTTTCGCCTCTTGACAAACCCGCGCTTTGCTGATATACTCCCTTATACTTCCTCAGGGAAGCTATTCGTCGCGGGGTAGAGCAGTCGGTAGCTCGTCGGGCTCATAACCCGGAGGTCGTAGGTTCAAGTCCTTCCCCCGCAACCATTTCTACGCAGACAGACTTCAGATTCGATTCGATTTTGAAGTCTGTTTTGTTATTCTCCCGGGAAACCGTGATTTTCTTGATCAAAAGCTCCACCGCCCGCTGATCCGGCGCCTTCTTGATGGAATCCAGCCACTCCAGGATCGTTTCCATGGTGTAATCCTTCGGTGCTTCCGCGTTCTCCAACGTTTCGATCTCGCCTTTGATCGCGGTCATGCGGTCGTTAATCTCTTTGATTACCTCCGGGGCAAGGACGCCGGACATCATGTTTTTCATCAGATTGTCGTATGCTGCCTGTTTCTCGGCGATTTGCTTTTTCCGCGCCGCCTCGAATCCAGACTGCACGTCCGCCTGATGATTCTTGTAGTTTCGCAAAAACGCTGCGATCTTCAGCTGCATCTCCGCGGACAGAAACTCGTCCAGATAATCCTTTGCCGCTTTGTCAACCAGTTCCATCGGGATCGGTTTCATGCCACAGTTTTCCTTGCAGCGGTAAATGTGCTTTTTCCCTTTCTTGAGTCTCCACACGGTCGCATGCATTTTCGAACCGCATTCGCAGTACACGATCCCGCGGCACAGATAAACAACCGCAGGAGTCCTGTAGTGATGGTCTGCGCGGACGGTCGCTTCTGAAGCTTGAAGCATGGAACCGATTATTATCGGAAAACGTTTCGAATTGAATCGGCAATTGCTTGCAATAACGGCCAAAAAGCAATATAATTATTAACAAAGTGTCAGGGTGAACCGCAAAGATGGAAACGGGGACTGAGTTGGTTTCGAAAAGAGCAACTGCAAACGATGCAAAGAAAAAACACGGATTTTGGAAAACGTGTGTTCGGCTTCTTGGCATTTTGCTTCTTCTGACACTCGTCTGCGGTGCCGTCATGACCGGTTATGCATTACGGTACAGAACGCACTACAAAATCAGTTTTTATCAGGAAACATCCCCAAAGGTTGACAGCAATATTCGGATCGCGGTCATCTCCGATATTCATACCCGCGAATACGGAGAACACAGCGAAGCGCTTCTTTCCGACCTTCGAGCGTTGAAACCAGACCTTATCCTCTTCCTCGGTGACATGGTAATACGTGAACAGGAGGAGTATCAATCCGTGCTGGATCTTGTTACGGAATCTACCGCGATAGCGCCCTGCTACGGCGTACTGGGCAACCACGAAAGCGAAAGGATATATTATAATAATGACAGGGATCTGCCCGAAAAGTTCGAAAAAGCGGGGTTGAAACTGCTGCGGAACGCTCGTGAGGATATACACGTTGGACGCAACAGGATCCAGCTTTTCGGCATAGAAGGAACCGCTTATGGATTCGAACAATACGGCGGTAGGGAATTCATGGAAAAAACGGAGATAGATCCTGATGCGTATAGCATTGTAATGACCCATATTCCGATCCTCTTCGAATCGCAATTGTCAGAATACGATTTCGATTTGGGAATTGCGGGTCATGTGCATGGCGGAATCGTGAATCTCCCTTTCGTCGGGGGGCTGTATTCCGATGAAGAGGGTTTTTTCCCGAAGCTATGTGCAGGGAAATATACACTAGACAAACAGCAGTCCCTGATCATCAGCGCGGGACTCGGTGACAGCAAGTTGTTCCCGCCCAGGATCAACAATTCTCCGGAACTGGTTGTCATCGATGTAAATCGATAAATATATTTGGCGGAGGCTGTATGCCCCGGCAACAAGTGATTTATAAACAAGCAAAAGGAGAAAAGGCATGCAAGAGACAGACAGATTGAAAGCATCACGGAACGCAGCTTTCTCCGGTATCCCCGGCAAACGGCGCGACAGCCTGCAAAGCGCTTTTGAGGCATTCCGAAAACGGAAGTATCTTGTCCTCACTGCCTTTCTGATCATTGCTCTGGTGTTGTGCGGCGTCCAGTATCTTATGAATACGCGCAGCACAGCCAGCACCGTCCTGTCGCTGGATTATGAGGAAGCTTCCAAAGGACTTGCCCCCAACGGGACCAGGTTCAGCATTTACGAGATCCGGAGCAGTGAAGTAATGGGCCGGCTGATCGGATATGCGGGCCTGGAGGGGAAGATAACACCGGAGGAACTGAGCGAATGCATCAGCGTAAAGGCAACTCACGACAAAACCGTCAGTGTCAGCGAGAACTATATCAGCACTTCTTTTGTCATTAAGTTCACAGGCAAAGGCGCTGTGCGAGATAGAAGTGCGGAAGATATGCTGTCCCTTCTCTGCAAGACATACCGCGAATACTTTGTGGAGCACTACGGGTTCAATCACTCAATCCTGTCTTTTGCTGTCGACGATCTGAAATTCAATGACGAATATGTGATGACGGTCGACTTGCTGGAGCTTAAATGCGGCCAGCTGGAAAAATACGTGCAGCTTCGCAACCGGGAGAGCAAGAACTACCGGGATCCTGGCACGGGGCTCACCTTTTCCGCGCTGGAACAGCGGGCGAAAAACCTCTGCACCTATGACATAGCCAAGGCGCGTTCCTACATTATCGAAAACGGCATCGTGAACGACAGATTCAGTCTGAACACCATGCTGAACTACAAAATCCGCATGGACCGGCTGATGTACGACAAAATGATCGCCGCATACGATGAAGATAACGAGGGCATCCGGCTGTATGATACCGCCATGAGCGCGATCGTAATGATCCCTACGCAGGATCAGACGATGCAGTATTATATGTCCAGGACAAAAACAGGGATGGATAATATGGCGCTCCATGCGAACATGCAGCTGACAGGTGCGACGGAGCGGCTGGAACGGATCGAATACAACACCTATCTGACGGAAAAGCTGAAGACGAGCGGTTCCGATTCTGTTCAAAAGGAAAAGGCCGATGCCATGCTCGATGAGATACAGACATCGCTTGAAAAGCTTGCCGCGGATATCCAGACGGTAGACAGTTCGTATACCAGCACAAAAGCACGCAACTATCTCAGCTTTAGCGATGACGGCACCGGTTTTGCGGAACGGTCCGGCCTGATCGGGTCGCTGCTCCTGGCCGCGCTGATCCTTGCTGCTGCATTCATCTGCGTGTTCCTGCGCACATTCTTTTCCAAGAAAAAGGAGAAAGAAGCATGAAAGAATTCAGCGTTTTTCGTTATCTGAAACAGTTCAGCCTGCTGATCCTGCTCCTGGCTGTCATCGGTTCTTTGACCGTATATTTCTATGGAAGATCTCAGCAGCGCTATATCGCGTCCACGGTGATCCAATACACGAACAGCGGGGCGAAAGAAGGGTATACGCCGGACGGGAGCCCTCTGAACGTTGAAGAGATCTTTTCACCGGCCGTCATAGACGCCGCCCTTACGGACCTGGGCTATGAGTCCAGCATCGACATCATCCGCTCCAACTGCTATGCGGAAGAGGTCATTCCGGAAGAGCAGCAGAAACTGAACGACGCGCTGCTGGAAAAGGGAGAACAGCCCAACTACGTCGCGGACACATACCGGGTCAATTATGTCGGTGACAGCGAATCCGGTGAGGAGTTTGCGTGGAATGTGCTGGATGCGATCGTCAACAATTACTACGAGTTCTATGCCGGGAAATATGTTGAGCAGCCGCTGCAGAACAACGGGGTCTCCGTGCTTTCCGAAGGAAGCTATGACTATCTGGAAAGCGCGCAGGTGCTGGACGATTCCGTGTCGGAGATGCTGGATTATCTGTTGGATAAACGAGCATGCTACCCGTATTTCCGCTCGGTCGAAACGGGATATACATACAACGATCTGTATCAGATCTACAGCTTCCTATACGATTATGAGATCCCGAGCCTGTATGCTTCGATTCTGACCAATGCGGAAACAAACGATATCGACCTACTGACGAGCCGTTTGACAAAGGACTGCGAAGATGCGCAGCTGTACATCGAAAACAGACAGGAACGCGCCGGTGCCCTGAAAAAGCTGATCGATACGTACAGCGAACGAAACAAGGAAATAATGGATTACCATTATCACAGTTCAACCGGCCAGGAGATTGGTACGGAGTATATCCTGAAAGATGTTGAATATAACCGGGAAAAAGGGGAAAAAGAGACGACATATGACGGATTGATTCAGGAATATGTGGACCTGAACATCAGCGTCCGTCAAAAAACGATTGAGAAAGAGCACAAGGAATATCTGCTTTCCATATTTGATTCAGCTGCACGCGGAAAGGGCAACGCCTCAACGCAGGAAGAGATCCGTGACAAGATCGGGCACTGCGCGGATCTGGCGACGGAATACTATCAGTATGTTGAGGATACGGGTCATGAACTGAACCGTTATCTCAGCGCAAACTATCTGACGATGGTCAGCAGCATCAGCGTACAGCCGGCGGTGAACATCAAGCTCTACCTCGCGATCGCAGTCGTTCTGTTCTTGGTGGTGGGGGGGATCATTGCTGTCCTCCTGGGAAGAACGCTCGACTTTATCGACTATTTCCGGTATATCGATAAGACCGTGCAACTGCCGAACCGGGCAAAGTGCGATGTGTTCATTAACGAAAGCTCCGGGCGGATACTCGACGAGAACTTCTCCTGCATGGCTTTGAGGATGGATTCTTTGGGCAGCCTATCAAGCACGTACGGACGCGAAGTCGGCGATGCAGTGCTGAAAGACTTTGCGATGATTCTGAAGAGCTTCGGCGGTTCGCATGGATTCGTCGGCTATAACGGCAGCGGTGTTTTCCTTACGTTTTTCCCGGATTGTTCGCCGCAGAAGACGGATGTGATCCTGGAAGCGATCGAGCGGCAGGTCCAAAAATACAACACGGTGAACCCGGAGCAGACGATCTGCTATACCTGCGGGAAGGCTGTATCAAGCGCGGACAATGTTTTTGAGATCAGACAGCTGCTCCGTCTTGCGATGCAGAGGATGGACAAAAAATAAGACTTCCCATGTTTCAAAAGAAATCTTAGGTGAAAACGGAGATAATGCTGAGGCCCCTGTAAAGACAGAGGACGCGGAGACAGGTTGCGGTAGACGACAGACTCGGTTGCTGTGGTGCGGGAGGAGGAGATGATCCTGGAAAAGAAGAAGGAATGCCCGTTATTCATCGCCTTCCTTGCCGTTGCGTGCACCGTTCTGGCCGCCCTCGGGGACTGGAAGGTCCTCAACAATGCATATGGAGGATTGCCGAAGGTAATCGCGCTGGGGACGATCGTCTGCGCTTTCCTGCATTTCCTTGTTGTTGCTGATTTCGCAAAGCTGAAAAGGGCAGTGGGCTTTTTCCCTATGTATCTGCTCCTGATAGCTGTTTATGTCCTGATCAGCATGTATATCTGGGTCACGGATTTCTCGCAGGCGTCATCCATCAGCAGGGCGGGACAGAAGATCCTGTTTCAGACGATCACGATTATCTACGCGGTCTTCATGTGCTATCTGTTTGAGGAGAAAGCGGTCCACTATATGTTCTTCAGCATGTGCGCGGCAAACGCTGCCATTATGCTGCTGGAGATGCCCAAGTACGGGTTCATAGAAAGCGGTATTTCCATTGTGACATGCATCGTCACCTTCGGAAAGGCAGAAGGATTTGTTCGCGCGCTGGAGATTCACGACATCACCTTCCTGTTCGGACAATTCTTTATTTTCTATATGATGTTTGCGCCCAGGAGCACAAGGGCGGAAAAACGGCTGAAGTGCTGCGGAGTGATCCTTTCCGTCTTCTTCCTTCTGGTGGGATTGAAGCGCAGCACCATCCCGGCGGTGCTTTTTGTGTGCATGTATGTGAAACTGCTCCGCCTGCTGAGGAAACCGCGGAAGTTTATCCTGATGACCGGCGTCGGCCTGTTTCTGTTTTTCTACCTGTATCTCTATCTCACACGGTCCGGGATCCTCGTGACGTTTCTGGAATCGCTGGGCATCGACATGATGGGGCGCGACCTGCTGTGGAGCCTGCCGAACGACTACTACCAGCTCTCTCCTTTCTGGAAAGGGCTGGGCTTTGAAGGCGTCACGGATCTTGTGAACATGTGGTATCGGGAAGGGATCATCAACCGTGCGTATCCGCTGCACAACGATATCCTCAAAATATTTATCGAACTCGGCGCGCTGGGGTTCACCCTCTGGGCCGGCATCAATTATATCGTGTATCCGGGCTATTGGATGAAGAGACACGATACGGAAACCGGCCTGCTCTACATGTCGATCCTTGCCTATATGACCGTGACATACCTAACGGACAATACCGCGTTCTATTTCTGGTGCAGCATCGGCCTGAAACTAATCCCCATGAGCTACAGCTACCGGATCCTGAGATCCGAAAAGGAAAGAAAATGGCGCGCGCCGACACCGGAGGAATCAGCCAACGAAATATGGATGATCGAAATGGAGGGAAGGACGGGAAATGCTGAATAAACTGAAACGGCTGCCGGTCTATCTGAAAAACGTTTTCCTCCTTGCCGTTCTGTGGCCCGCTGCCGCCGTGCTGCGGAAAACGAACGAGGCGTACCGGCATGTTTGGCTGGTGACGGAACGAGGGTTTGACGCCAGGGATAACGCATACTGGTTTTTTCGGTATCTGCGGGAACGGCATCCTGAGATCAATGTATGCTATGTGATCGATCCGGAAAGTCCAGACTGCCCGAAGGTCGCGCGGCTCGGCAGGACCGTCGACTGGAGATCGCTACAGCATTATCTGATGTATCTGGCGGCCGATTACCTGATCAGCACCCATGTACAGCCCGGGGCTCCCGATCTGATGGGATATTATCATCTGCGACAAATCGGGATCCGTCCGAGGGGCAGGGAGATCTTTCTGCAGCACGGCATCATCAAGGATGAGATGATGTGGATGCGCTATCCGCGCCTGAAGGTCGATTTTTTCGCAAGCGGCGGAAAGATGGAATATGATTACCTGGTTTCGGAATTCGGTTTTCCGGAGGGCGTCGTTCAATACACTGGGCTGTGCCGTTTCGACAACCTGATCCGGGAAAAAGATCCCTCCGGGGAGATTCTTGTGATGCCGACCTGGCGCGGGTCGGATTATCCGCAGGGGGAACGTTTTTTCGAAACTGCTTTTTACCGGCAGTTCCAATCCCTGCTGGATAATCCGCGCCTGCTCAGCCTCCTTGAGGAGCGGGATCTCAAACTAGTCTTTTATCCTCACATAGAGCTGCAGAAAGAGCTCGACAAGTTCAAGTCGCCTTCCGAACGGATCATTCTCGCAAGCTGGCGGGACTATGATGTCCAGACCCTCCTGATGCGCTGCAATGTGCTGATCACGGATTATTCCAGCGTGTTTTTCGATGCAGGCTACATGGAAAAGCCGGTGATCTATTACCAGTTCGACCTGGATGAGTTCCGGAAATACCATTATCAGGAAGGATATTTCTCATATGAGAAGCATGGATTCGGACCTGTCGTCATGACGGAAGGAGCGCTGCTGAACGCTTTGTATGAATGTGCCGAAAACGGTTTTCGGATGCAGCGGGAATACCGCGACCGCCTGGATGCTTTTTATCCGGTCCGGGACGCGCAGAACTGTGAGCGGACATATCAGATCCTCCGGCAGATGGCTGTGGGAAGATGACCGAGGGAAGAAAGCAGGGACCAGAGGGACAGGGAGATGCTACGTGTACTTCATTCCGTCAGCAATATGGCGCGGGCGGGGATCGAGACCATGCTGATGAATTACTACCGGGAGGTGGACAGGAGCCAGGTCCAGTTCGATTTTCTGGCCAATAAACCCGCTCCCGGAGAATACGACGAGGAGATCCGCCGCATGGACGGGCGGGTCTTTGTCAGCCCGGGTCTCAACCCCCTGCACTTTCCCAAATACAAGCGGTTTGTGGCGGATCTGGTGCATACCGACCCGGAGATAAAGATCGTCCACGCGCATAACGAAGCTATGGGGTATTACGCCCTGAAAAGCGCAAAAGACGCCGGGGTCCGGGTCCGCATCGCGCACGCGCATAATACGCAGATCATCCGTGATTACAAGTATCCGCTGAAGCTGATCTGCAAGCAGCTCCTTCCTGGAGCGGCAACGGATTACTGGAGCTGCGGCAGGGACGCGGGGATATACTATTACGGGGAAAAGCGCTGGAGGGAGTCCGGATTCATCCTGCGCAACGCGATAAACGTGTCGAGATTCGCGTTCCGGCAGGAAGAGCGTGACCGCCTGAGGCGGCTGCATGATCTTGATGGTTGCTTTGTGATCGGCCATGTGGGCAGGTTCAACGTTCAGAAAAACCACAGCCGCCTTTTGGATATATTCGCGGAGATCGTAAAGGCCGTCCCTGACGCCCGGCTTGCCCTGATCGGCGTAGGGGAACTGGAGCAATCCGTGAAAGAAAAAGCCCGGGCTATGGGGATCCAGGACAAAACACTCTTCCTGGGGCAGATGGCCGATGTCAGCGGATGGTATCAGGCAATGGACTGCTTCGTGTTGCCTTCGCTGTTTGAAGGGCTTCCCGTGGTAGGTATCGAGGCGCAGGCGGCAGGGTTGCCGTGCTTTTTCTCCGACCGGGTCACTGACGAGGTGTTGCTTTCCACAGAGGCTCGCAGGATATCCCTCCAGGCAGAGGACATGGAGTGGGCCGGGGAGATAATGGCAGTGAGGCGCTTGAAACCGGACCGGGCCCAGGGGAGAGATATCGTCCGCCGGGCGGGGTATGACATCCAAACAGAAGCGCGGAAACTGCAGGAGATCTATCTGGAGATGGCAGATCGCGCATATCCCGGGATCAGACCGCAACCCTGACGGATGGGGCCGGAAAAATCGGCCGCCATGCTGCTGCGTAAAGGAGAGATGGAGAAAAACATGCAGAAAGCATCGAAACGGATCGCGATGATTGGGCACAAGTTTATTCCTTCCCGTGAAGGAGGCGTGGAGGTTGTCGTCAGCAACCTGGCGCCGCATCTTACGGAGATCGGATATGACGTGACCTGCTATAACCGGACGAATAAGGAATTCAAAAAGATGCGGAAAAGCGCTCCGCTGCCGCGGGAACACCGGGGCGTCCATCTGGTCTGGACGCCGACCGTTGACCGCCGCGGGCTGGCGGCTATGTCTTCATCTATCATTGCGACGGTGATGGCTTCTTTCCGTCGCTTTGATCTGGTCCACTTCCATACGGAAGGACCGTGCGTCATTTGCTGGCTGCCGAGGCTGCTGGGCAAGAAGGTGGTGGTTACGATCCATGGACTCGATCATCAGCGGCAGAAATGGGGAAAGTTCGCTTCCGCTTATATCATGCTGGGTGAGAAGATGGCTGTCCG
>JAEEGF011001999.1_pt1 | contig 13666 bp, 11 predicted proteins | sample 9134171 | NCBI WGS metagenome assembly JAEEGF01 (sample SAMN16246542, study PRJNA631951) | gut metagenome | biome: gut microbiome; feature: rumen; material: AP-attached | host: Bos | place: Iran: Karaj | collected 2018-10
TGTGTACCTCTTTGGCTCCGGCATCGCGAAGCATGCGAACGATCCTGTCTGAAGTGGTTCCGCGGACAATGGAGTCGTCGATCATGATGATCCTCTTGCCCTGTACAGCGCTCTTAAGGGCATTTAACTTAACCTGTACGCTGGATTCTCTGTTCTTTTGCTTTGGTTTTATAAAGGTTCTTCCAATATATGAATTCTTTACAAAGGCTTGTCCGTAAGGGATTCCCGACTCAAGGGCGTATCCAAGGGCTGCAACGTTTCCGGATTCCGGAACGCCTACAACCATGTCTGCATCAACAGGTGAATCCTTGGCAAGAAATCTTCCTGCTGCTATTCTTGCATCGTATACACTGATACCGTCAATAGCACTGTCGGGCCTTGCAAAGTAAATAAACTCAAATATACATCTGGCCTGTTTGTCATGCTCTATACACAGGCTCTTATCAGACTTGATGCCATACTCGGGAGATATTGTCACGATCTCACCGGGCTCTACATCTCTGATAAATGTGGCTCCTATGGTATCAAGAGCGCAGGTCTCTGAAGCAAGAACGTAAGTGTTCTCTCTTCTTCCGATGACCAGTGGCTTAAAGCCATAAGGATCCCTTGCTCCGATAAGCTTTCTGGGAGACATTATAACAAGGCTGTATGCACCTTTTATCTTATGCATGGCTCTTCCTACCGCCTCTTCTACAGAGTGGGAAAGGAGCCTCTCTCTTGCGATGTGATAAGCTATGACCTCTGAATCAATAGTGGTCTGGAAAATTGCACCGGTATATGCAAGCTCATGTCTGAGCTCGGGTGCATTTATAAGATTGCCGTTATGAGCCATAGCCAGAGCGCCCTTTACATAATTAAGTACAAGGGGCTGCGCATTTTCTCTGGTGCTGCTGCCGGCCGTGGAATAACGAACATGTCCGACGCCGATATCGCCCTTTAGTTTGTCGATATCCTCCGGTGTGAAAGCCTCATTTACAAGACCCATATCTTTGTAACTCAAGATCTTACCCTTGGGTCCGTTTGTATCACTTACTGCAATACCACAGCTCTCCTGACCTCTGTGCTGCAGTGAAACAAGCCCATAATAGATGGAATCTGCGACGTTTCCGCCGTCAAAATCATACATGCCGAATACACCGCACTCTTCCCCAAGGTGCTTGTATGGCTCTACCCTGTTTAAATCCTTCATATCTCTCCTTTTACATATATATAAAGAAAAAACTGCCACAAACACGAACATAATATCAAATCTTAAAGGTTGTGGCAATGGCAGGTTTGGTATGTTAGAATTTTGTAGGACCGACACGTCAACAAGTACCCAAAATATCATTTAATAAGCGAGGACCCTATGAAATTACAGGATCTTGAACAGTTTAGCAGCATTGTTATCCAGTGCCATGACAACCCCGATGCAGACGCGCTTGCATCAGGTTTCGGCCTTTATACCTATTTTAAATCCAAGGGAAAAGATGTGAAGTTCATCTACAGAGGACTTAATAAGATCCGAAAGAGCAATCTCATGATAATGCTTGATGAGCTGAAGATCCCGGTAAGCTATGAGCCTGATTTTGATGAAAATCCCGAACTTCTTATAACAGTTGACTGCCAGTACGGCCAGAGAAATATAACAATGACCCGGGCACAGAATGTGGCCATCATCGACCATCATCAGAAGACCGTAGATCTTCCCGCCCTGTCTGAAGTCCGCAGCAATATCGGAAGTGCATCGACGGTTGTGTGGGATATGATCTGCTCTGAAGGAACTTATGGAAAAGAGCTTATCACTTCCGACAGAAGCCTTTCCACAGCCCTGTACTACGGTCTTTATACAGATACAGGAAAACTCTCTGAGGTATCTCACCCTCTCGACAGGGATATGCTGGACGATCTTTTTATAGACAAGAGTCTCATTGTAAAAATGAGCAATTCCAACATCTCTTTGGGAGAGCTTAAGATAACCGGAAAGGCAATCCTTGGCTATGAGTATTTCAGCGATCAGAGATATATGATCATAAAGGCCGAGCCCTGTGACCCCAATATTCTCGGTGTTATGAGCGACTTTTCACTGGAGACCGACGGAGTTGATATATGTCTTGCCTATTATGAAAGACCTGAGGAGATCAAATTCTCAGTAAGAAGCTGCACCAAGGAAGTTCATGCCAACGATCTTGCAGCATTTATAGCAGACGGCATTGGTGGCGGCGGAGGTCATATCTATAAAGCCGGTGGTTCCATCCGCCCGGAAAAAATCGAGGGACATACTCCCGAAGAACTCCTTTACTCAAGAATGAAGGATTACTTTGACAGCTTTGATATTGTCTATGCCCAGACTGCGACCCTTGATACACAGGACATGCAGTTGTTTGAAAAGATCCCTCTGGACAGGGGATATGCAAAGCTCTCCGAGGTATTCCCCATAGGCACCCCCGTGTCCATAAGAACCTTAGAGGGCGATGTCGATGTCACCGTTGAAGAAGACCTGTGTGTAATGATAGGAATTGAGGGCGAAGTCTACCCTATAAGAACTGATAAGCTGGAAAAGAGCTATATCAAAAAAGATACTCCTTACACCATGACTTTTGAGTATACACCCAGCGTAAAAGACATATCCACAGGCAAAAAGAAAAGCATCCTTGAATTTGCAAAAACCCTCGGCGTTGAAGACTCGACACAGATATACGCAAAGCCCCTGACCAAAGGCGTCAAGGTATTTACAGCCTGGGATAAAGAAAAATACTACCTCGGTAACGCAGGGGATTACATCGCCTGCAGAGTCGATGATCCCCATGATATCTACGTTATCAAAGGTAGTCTGTTTGGTTCACTCTATAAAAAGTGTGAGGCTTAACCGCCTATTCCGTACATTGACTTCTGATCCTCAGACATCTCTTCGCCCTGAAGATGATCCCTTGTCTTTTGGATCAGTCTGTCAACACTGTAATGTTCAAAATATCCCATCATGCAATCGTATGAGGTATCCTCAAATGCCGATGTTATGAAAGTATCGGTTGCCTTGTGATGACCAAAGCAGCCGACGACCTTAGCCACTTCAACAAAGGTATCTGTCTCAACAACATCCATGTTATTGCCTACCTGAACATACAAAAGCCCCTGCTCTGCATCATGCTCAAATCCTGCCGAATACAGAGTTGACAACGCAGACACCGTAATATCGGTCTTTCCTGTAAACTGCGCGGAATCTGCTTCATATCTGCTAAGAGTGCCGTTTTCATAGACCACCAGCAAAAGCTCTTTTCCCCTATCATCAAAAAAGCTCATTCCGAGAGGCCTTACATTCTGACAGGATATCTCGCCTATGAGTTCTCCGTCCTTCTTAAGGATGCGTATGTTCTCTGAATCTGTTGCAGCTACCTTATCACCCTTTGGGGACATGGCAGCGATAGTTGTCACCTCCCACTCATGAGGAGCTTCTATCTCAGTAACAGTCCCATCGGCAAAGTTTACCAAAAGATCCGTTTTTGCGGACTGTTCATAGGTCCTGTCAGCCATCAGATATGCGCAGTCATTTTCAGCATCATAACTCAGGCCAAAAGGTTTTCCTTCAAAGGTGACCTGAGTCTCTTTTCCCGTTATCACATCTCTTTTAACTGCAAAATATTCATGGAGGTCTTCAGAGTCATAATAGATGAGCTGAGAGTTCTTAAACTCGCACACGGGCTCATATCCCTTGTAATCTTCATCTATTATCTCTGTGTCAGCTTTCATAGTATCAAGATCCACCTTGATAACAGCAAGTGCTCCATCCTCCAGATAAACAGCATAAAAAGTATTCTGAGCAGTTCCGAGAAGCTTGTACTGATATGGAAGAGTGTTCTCTTTTAAAGGCACGCTTCCTTTAAATGTCTTGCTTCCGGGATCAACGAACAAAAGCTCGGGCGTCTCAGTTCCGGAATTTATAAGTGCCAGGATATCATCGTCCATGTAGTAATCACTGCTGCTCTTAAATGAAGGAACCCCCTCAATCTGCGTCCAGTCCTCATCATATACTTTGGTTGTATAGTAGATTATGTCCCGGCTCATATACTGAAGCGCATAAACACCTCCGCTGACCCGGGCATTTATCAGATTATTCGCTAGTATCGTGTTGAGAGACACTCCTTTTGCATCCCCGATATCTGTGGGTGATCCGGTCGCTCCACCCTGGGTTATAAACAAAGGTATCCCGTCATTATCCTTGTCGCTGATATCAACTATGGTATCATTGGTATCATACTTATCGAGCACTTCTCCGCTCTCAGCATCCCAGACCATGCAGGAGTCGCCCTCAACATACGCGATCTTCCCGCCGGCAAGAGGCAAAAGCCTGATATTCTCGCTCATGTCATAGCAGGCAAAATCAGATTCCCACTGAAGGGTCAGATCCCCGGATGAGATGCACTTAATGGCTGTATGGCCTTCCGTCACAAAGCTGTAGCCAAACATCATTCCGCTTTTGTTTATCTGACTGCCGCAGGCAAGATACATATTGTCTCCCGAATAAATAATATCGAAGACAAATCCGTCCGGCGCTTCTTCCGAAGCTGTAAGTTTTTCGCTCTCCAGGTCATATTCATAGAGCTTGTAATCTGTAATAGCTGCATCATCCTTAACAGCCAGTATTCCTGCAAGCTTCCTTTTATCCTCACTCAGTGCAAAACCTGTGAAGTACAGATATCCGTCGGAATCATCAGGCATGATCTGATAGCTCTTTTTAATAGCACCGTCATTCATTGAGATGATATGGATAGTTCCCATTTTCCCCGGCACAAGGATCGAGTCCTCAGAATAAGCAAAAACAGTACTCGCAAACCTGATAGTATCCTCATCATCCTGCAGCTTCCATATCTCTTTTCCGCCCCTGGTAAGATCATAGGCGCGAAGACTTTCTTCACATTTAATAATGAGCTTTTCATCTCCAAAGAAGAAGAATTCCTCCGCCATGTCTCCGATGGTATTTTCGTAAAGCGCCTGTTTATGCGTCTTTGTATCCCAGACGATCACCACTCCGTTCTCATCTATACCCGCAAGATAGACAGACTTTTCAGAGAGCTTAAAAGCCGTCACACGATTTGGCATCCTGTAATTCCAGACAGAATCAAGGTTACTTCCCATAAGAGCCACGTAAGCCCTGGAGGAATTGGTTATAGCCTTTATCGCTTCGGGTGTCACCGGCCTCTCATCCCCCTCCTCTTTGGGAAGGGCCTCCAGTGCCAGCTGCATGGCCTCAATTCGCTTCTCTTCACCAAGCAGCCTTTCGGACTGATTTGCCAGATATCTTGACTGATTCTTGAGCGATTCCAGATAATTCTCGTGGATCCGGGCATTGCTGTAAAGCATATATCCCGCAAAGCCCAGCGAAAGAGCTATAGCACCACCTGAGATTGCCATCATCCTGCGCATCCTGTACTGGCGATGTCTGTTTATAAGCTCATCATAGGAACATCCGATAAGAGCTGCTGCCATTCTCGGAAGCTCCTCTGCCTTCGCTCTCCTGTAGGGAATCCTGTAATCACAGGAAAGGGGCTCAAAGGGCATTTCTACCACATGAGTTACGCCGTCCTCATCCACCACTTCCTTTTTTCCGGACAAAAGAGCTTTAGGAATAACTTCACCCGGCTCACCATCCGCCAGGACTGTCAGTATCCTGTCCATGGTATGGTTCTGTAAAAACACCTCGATCTCTCTTTCAACCCAGGTGGAAAGCTTAGTGTTCGTAGAGCAGATGACTATGAGAAAGTCCGCATTATGCAGCGCCATAGAAATGGTATCGTTGAGATCACTGGTGATCGGCAGTTCATCCTTATCCCTGAATATCCTGTCTATCTTCTTTACTCCGGTGGCCTTTTGTATCTTCCTCGGAATGTGAAAGCGCTCAAGATCCCTTACTATGGACGCAGCTATCCTGTTATCCAGATCAGCATGTTTATACGAAATAAAAGCATTAAAATGATCGATCATAGTTAATCCTCTCTTTTTGCTCCATCAACTATAACGGATAATCCTCAAAATTGCATCATATTTTTGCGAAATCTCATGTGATAATTCTGTGATATACAGAAGAGTATAGTTTAATCAGAAACAAACAAGAGAGAAACAATTGCTAAAGATGGAGGTGTTAATTATGAGAAAACAGATTGAAAAGATATTTGCAACAGCATTCATTTTTATTCTTTGCTTAACAGCTTTTAACTTCAGATCACTTGCTTACAGTGAGATCCCTGATTACTTCGATTTCGAGCAGTGCTGCGTATCAATGGATGCAGGCAGTACAATGGATCTCTGGATCAGATCAACCTACGACTATGACGCATATGTAGGCAACCACACCAGCACAAAGACTTTTATAGAGTGCTCCGAGAAGTCAGGTTCACAGCATGTTGTTCTTCACATCGGTCCTGATGAGCAGGAAAAGAACGTATTCTTCTACTTCTACGTAGATGATAAGAGAGTTGACCAGAAGGGCCTCAATGACTGTATCGAAGTTTACGTGCAGAACATCGATCCCACCTACGGAATGAAAGCAGATATGGCAGCTCCACTTAAATGGTACGCCAACAACAACGGTGAGTTCAATGCATACGACTACTACATGAATTACCCTGATCTTCAGAACGCATACGGCACTGACGGCGATGCATTATTTACACACTTCTACCAGAACGGAAAGGCTGAGCATAGAGTAGCTAACAGGCTCCTCTGATATATCAAAGCTCATACTTGGATTTCTTTTTACTGATTTCATTCATATAAGCTGCGGTGATCATACCTGATGGGAGGGCTATAACGGCTACTCCCATCAGTGCTGATATCATAGTAATAAAGCGTCCGATATCAGTTGTCGGGTAGATATCTCCGTAACCAATGGTGGTTATGGAAATGGTAGCCCAGTACAGCGCATCAAAGAAGCTCTCAAAGAGATTCGGCTCAAGCTGGAATATCAACATAGCCGAGACAAATATATAGATAGTTATGAGTATAAGAACAGCGATGAGCTGTTTTTTTACTTTTCTAACCACATTTGCTATAACGACCATGGTCTTGGAATATCTTATGAGCTTAAGAACCCTGAATATCCTGAAGAGCTTTAGAAGTCTTAAGGACGCAATGGGGAATATCAGATATATAACAGGGATTATTGATAAAAGATCAAAGATTGCAAGAGGTGTGAAGATATAGGCTATGTACGCTTTGAAGCTCTTATATCCCATCTTGTAGTCAGCGGTATAAACTCTCGCACAATAGTCTATAAAAAGAATTACAGCCGTCATTATCTCAATGACAGTTGTATAGAAGTTATCGGTTTTTAAAGTCAGCGGAACCAGGCCGACAATAACCGTTGTCGTCATCAAAACATCATAGGCTCTGCTGGACGCATCCCCTATGCTTGATACTTCTATTACCTCATAAGTTCTTTTCTTGATCGCTTCCATAGGCCTCCGATCCGGGGTCATTGTCTTTGTCAAAAGTTTCCTTTCCAAAAGCACAATATACCCAGTATTGCAAGTATCACACTAAGAAACCTGCACAGAAAAACGAAAAGTGAAATATGGATCTTCTTATTGGAAGTTGTCACTCCCGAATCAGATATGAACAGATCATCATTGTTGTACTTCCTTGGCATAAAATAAGCTCCTTACCGATTTTCATCCTCATGATGCATATAGCCCGTCGGATTGACATGGATCATAACGTGTTTTACATCCGGAAACTCTTTTTCTATCTTGTCATGAACTCTCTCGGCAATATCATGAGACTGTTGCAGAGTCATATTCCCGTCCGCACTTATCTCCATCTCAACATATACTCTCTCTCCGAAAGTCCTGGTCCTGAGAAGATCCACTCCGACTCCCAGCTTCTCATCCCTTGAGAAGTTATAGACCAAATCCCTTATCTGCGTCTCAATTTCCCTATCCGCCGATGTATCAAGCATCTTGTCCACTGCTCCGCGGAATATCTCGATTGCCACCCACAGGATCATAAGGCAGATCACAATACCTGCCACCTGATCAAGAACAGGAAAACCATGCCTTGCACCTACGATACCCACCAGCGCTCCGATGGATGAGAGTGCATCAGATCTGTGGTGCCACGCATCAGCCTTAAAGGCACCGGACTTCAGCTTTTTAGCATAATACATGGTATACCAGAACATCGCTTCCTTGGTAACGATGGATACAATTGCTGCAATAACCGCCAGCATGCCCGGAGTCGCGAGCTGTTTGTAGCTTCCGTCTAAAATCGCTGTAAGGCATTTTTTACCGATCTCGACACCGGTTGCAAAAAGAATGAAAGACAAGATCAGCGAGGCCACGCACTCTATCCTCTCATGTCCGTACGGGTGCTTGTCATCAGCTTTTTTCCTGGATAAGACAACACCTATATAAGCAATGAATGTAGCAAAAACATCGGAGAGTGTATGTACAAAGTCAGAGATCATGGCTGTGGAATGGCCTATAATACCGGCTATCAGCTTAAACACAGCCAGAAAAACATTTCCCAATATCCCGACAAAAGCCATCTGATTGGTGATCTTTTTTACATCTGATTCCATTACAGTCGCCTCCCCACTTGCGCTTACACCAATATTATACCTTAAAAATGAACGAAAAAACATTTTCACAAAAAACCGGAACAGCAATTATGCCATTCCGGTTCGTTTCTTGTTTTACAATGTTATGTTTATTACTGCTGATCCTGATCGGTGTTGTTTACTGTCGTGTCAGTGCCAAAACTCAAGTCAGGAGTTTCTGTTGTCTTATCAACTGAAAATCCCTGAACAGGAGTCTCGGGTGCCACAGGTGTCTCAGTCACTACAGGTTCTACAGGCTCTGCGGGCTGCACAGGCTGCTGAGCTGTGTAAGTAGGCTGTGTGTAGACAGTCTGTGAAGCGTTGTTTGAACCGTTCATGAAACTGAGTGGTCCATCAAGAACGGTCTGAGATGTAAGAATTCTCTGATCCATGGTCCAGTTCTGTGATCCGGGAACAAATCTTCCTGATGAAGTAAGGAGCTTGATACCGGCAATAATTGAAATAATGTTAGCCAGAACTGCAAATCCTGTTGTCTGAGGATCCTCGAGCCTTTCCATCTCATCCTTAAAGATCTGAACAAGGACTGCTACGTTAAGAACAGTCAGCGCGATCGATAAAATGAATCCCACAAATGGAATATAGCTCACAACAAATGATAATGCATATGTAATTACTGTCCAAAGCTTAAGGACAACTGAAGGAGCTCTCCATCCGTAAAGGTTGATGTAGTTTACAGGTCCGTATGTTGCTTCTACGCATGCATAGTGGTTTGCAATAGGAATAAATGCCATCCACGCATTCTGATAACCGCGAACCTGAAGGTACTTGAACCTTCCAACAGCAACTACAAGATAAAAAACTAAAGATACAAGCAGCATCACTACGACAAATCCACCAAGTGCTGCAAGTACAGCCATTTCGTACATATTTTTTTCCCCTTTCATAACACAAATTTATTTTTGTTTTTTATAAATCTGATTATACAGGAGATTTGCACAATTAAAACCCTTTTATATTGCGAATTATACTAACTTAATTCCTCCATAACCTTCGCAAACTCAGTAAGATAGGCTGTTTCCTCGGTCTTTATTATCTTTCTGTTTCTTTCAAGATCAGCACTGCCAAGGATTTCAGATGAAATAAACTTTAGATGCTCTGCGGCCTTCCCGGTCTTTAATGTGATCTGCTCATAGCAGGGCCCTATGCATAAGAGCTTCATCGCCTCGTCGTCTGTAAGATATCCGCTGGTCATGATCCCGAGAGTATTATATATAGTATCATTTGCAATAGGTCCTATTACCACATCAGTGTCTGCAAGCTCATCAGGCAGTGATCTTCTATTTGAAAAGACATATCTGAACCACTCCTCATCTCTCTCAAAGCGCTTTACTTTAAGTCCCTCAAGCTCCAGCTCGTAGGTATTGATCACCGTATCCGATCCGCTCTTTTCCCTGGCCCAGCGATATGCAAATTCTCTGTTGTCCGTAGTATAAAAGCCCTGTCCCAGATCTGCATTCTTGCGGCCTCTGAAAACATCAGGCTCTTTTATCACCTCATATCCTGCGTGAAAAACTTTTATCATGTGGCTCACCTCCAGAATTTATCAGTGGTTACACCTTATTATAACATTATTTTGAAATTTTTTGCAATTTAATTGTTGACAATCTATTTAGGGTATGATACATTAACATCACAACAAACAAAAACCACTAACAACCAACACAACATATAACGATATGGAGGTTAATCAGATGGAATATAGATTCACAGAAGAAAATTTCGAGACAGAAGTACTTGGCAATGATACACCCGTTCTTGTAGACTTCTACGCTGACTGGTGTGGCCCTTGTAAGATGATGATGCCTGTTGTAGAAAAGATGGCAGAGACTTACGAAGGCAAGATCAAGGTTGGTAAACTCAACGTTGATGAGAACAATGCAATTGCAGCTAAGTACGGAGTAATGTCTATTCCGAGCTTCATGGTTTTCAAAAACGGTGAAGTTATAAACAGCTCAACAGGAGCTATGTCACAGGCAGCACTTGCTAAGATGCTTGATGACGCAATTTAAATTCGCTTTTCACAAACACTCCACATAACACAACCCTCATAAAATGGGAGCCCTTGCACCAGGCAAGGAGCTCCCATTTGTCTATCCTTTGGTGAGTCAGTGGGGACGTTTCAGTTTGACTCATTTTGCGAATCAAAATGAGTCAAACTGAAACGTCCCCACTGACTCACCTACAGGGATACTACTGAACAATAGTCCCTGAAGATACTGTTTATATATTCCTTATCCAGACCTTCTCCAATAATGATAAGCACATTTCTGCTGCTTACTATAGGGCTTGTCTTTATCTCTTTTTCCGTGGCATTTAATTCTGTCTGTTCATCCTCAGAAATCTTGACAAAGCCCTTTACTCTGATAACATGTCCGGCTCTCTTATCTGTCAAAATCCCCTTTGTGATCTCCTTTAGTTTATCAGGAGGCATCTCAACATCAAAGTAGAAAAGCGGGGTAAACTGCTTGTCCTCTATCGGGATCTTCACATAGGAAGCATGTCTGTAGCCACAGGATGAAAGGACATCAAAATCTTCTTTTGTCAGCTTGCTTATGGGCTTTGCCACAATGTCTTTTGCCGCATCAAAGCTCCTGCCCCCGAATTCATCCATTATCTTATTGACCATGCCAAGTATCTCACCCGGGTCATCATCTTCTGTAAGCTTTGAAAAGACAAGCTTCCCGCAGCAGGCTATCTCCGACATGAAGATATATCTCTCAAAATTGCCAAGATCCTTAAGTCCCTTAACATCTACCAGTGAAATAACATTTCCTATCTCATACCAGCGATCAAGAGGTTCGTCATAGAGAACATCGAAGAACTCGTCCACGTCATAGATTCCCGAGGGTTCAATAATCACCCTGTCATAGCCGCTCATTCCCATGGATATCAGCTTGGTCCTGAAGCGCCTTCTGTGGGCCTCCTTGCCGTCTCCTCCGACGATCATCTCAAGGTTGCAGTTATCGCCAAGAAGATCCTGAAGCATGACCATGTCGATATTTACTGCGCCATAGTCGTTTTCAATTATGCAGATCCTCTCTCCCCTGTCCAGAAGATATCTCGCATATTCCTTAATGAATGTTGTTTTTCCTGATCCCAGAAACCCCGTTATCAGATCTATTCTGACCATCTAAAACTCCTAAACATCCGCCTTTTTGATAGCAAGAAGTGTAACTACCATAAGTATAATACCAATCGGCAGACAGATTAACCAGTTTCTGATAAATCCGGCGAAAATATAAGCAACCATGGAAACAATCGCAGCTGTAAGCGCGTAAGGAAGCTGTGTTGAAACGTGGCCGATGTGATTACACTGAGCTCCGGCACTGGCCATGATGGTTGTATCGGAGATCGGTGAGCAGTGGTCTCCGCATACTGCGCCTGCCATACAGGCAGAAATCGCAATGATCATCAGCTCATTGTTCATATCTCCGGAAAATACGTTAACTACTATAGGAATAAGGATTCCGAAAGTTCCCCAGGAAGTACCTGTGGCAAATGCAAGAAATGCACCAACCGCAAATACTATAGCAGGCAGGAAGTTCATGAAAGCTCCGTTACCTGCAACATTCTGTACAAGTCCTGCAACATAATCAGCAGCACCAAGGGAATCTGTCATTGACTTAAGAGTCCATGCAAATGTAAGGATAAGGATGGCCGGAACCATGCTCTTGAATCCCTCAGATATAGTATTCATGCACTCTGTGAAGTTCAGTACTCTCGTTGCCATAAAGAAGATCTGTGTGATCAAAAGAGCCGCAACTGAGCCGTAAACAAGTCCGACAGAGGCATCAGAATTTGAGAACGCATCAATAAAGCTCTCTCCTGCAAAGAATCCGCCTGTGTAGATCATGCCGATAACACAGCAGATGATGAGTGCAGCGATAGGAAGAACCAGATGTATTACCTTACCCTTTGCTGAAACCGGAGGGTGAGGCTGGTCGGTAGCACCTGCCATGCTTGCATTTGGTTCTTTACCCTCAGCTCTCTCCTTAAGCTCTTTTAGCGAATCCCTCTCAATCTTCTTCATCGGGCCATAGTCGAAGTCCGCCAGAGTCAGTGTGAGCATCATTGCGATGGTCAGGAGTGCGTAGAAGTTATAGGGGATTGCCCTTACGAAAAGAGTCAGTCCGTTAGCACCGTCTACGAAACCCGTAACAGCTGCTGCCCAGGATGAAATGGGAGCGATGATGCAGACAGGAGCTGCTGTTGCGTCAATGAGATACGCAAGCTTTTCTCTTGATATCTTGTGCTTGTCTGTGAGTGGCCTCATAACCGAGCCTACTGTTAGACAGTTGAAATAGTCATCAATGAAGATGAGAACGCCAAGAAGAATTGTGGCGATCTGTGCACCGGCCTTGGTCTTAACGTGTTCCACCGCCCATTTTCCGAAGGCTGCAGATCCGCCGGCGCGGTTCATCAGCATTACCATACTTCCCAAAACAACCAGGAAAATGAGAATACCCACATTCCAGCTGTCAGAAAGCTGTGTGATCATGCCGTCCACAAAGACATGCTCGATTGTTCCGGTAAATGAAAAGCCCGAATAGAGCAATCCTCCGACAACAATTCCGATGAAAAGAGATGAATAAACCTCTTTTGTGATTAGTGCCAGCGCAATGGCAATTATCGCCGGCAACAGTGACCAGAAGCTGTTTACAAACATTTTCTTTCTCCCCCTTATTTACTATTTACTGACCTAGAATTTCTGCTGCTTCCTTCAAAAGACTTATGATCGGAAGATGCTGAGGACATACTCCCTCGCACTGTCCGCAGGCAATACAGTCTGATGCCTTTCCGCTTCTCTGGATAAGTCCTGAATAGAAGTTCTTGGATCTCCAGTCATCCGGTGTGCGGCGCAGTGTGTTGATGGTCCTGAATACATCAGGAATACTGATCTGCATAGGGCATCCGGGAGTGCAGTACTTGCAGGCTGTACATCCGATCTGAGGAACCTCAAGGAGCTTGGCAGTAACTTCATTTACTACAGCTGTTTCCTCGTCTGTAAGAGGCTCGAAGTTCTTCAAGGTATTTAAGTTATCCTCCATCTGTGCCTCATCTGACATACCTGAAAGG
>JAEEGF010053475.1_pt1 | contig 13664 bp, 13 predicted proteins | sample 9134171 | NCBI WGS metagenome assembly JAEEGF01 (sample SAMN16246542, study PRJNA631951) | gut metagenome | biome: gut microbiome; feature: rumen; material: AP-attached | host: Bos | place: Iran: Karaj | collected 2018-10
CGCCCCAATATGATTTACGGCGTCGAGACCAACTTCTACGCCAGCGGTGGCTCCAAACTGAACGAGACGGCCCGTAGTTATAAGACCATAGCACTGGAGACCAAGAACCATCCCAAGTTCAGATTCGTATGGATTACCGATGGGCAGGGCTGGGGTTCTGCCCGGAACAACCTGAAAGAGACCTTCGACGTTCTGGAAAACATGTACAATATCATGGACCTCGATGAAGGCGTGATTGCAACGAGGCTTGTTTAAGGTATTATACTATTTGCTATGACTGACAACAAAATAGAGTATCCTTCAATGACTTCTAATGGGAAGGAACCGCTTGCGGTGATTCCTATCAATGGGACATATCTGCTTGGCGTTTATCCAGGTAATCTCTCAAAGTTTGACATTTTGTTGAGGTATCGTCAAAAAGATGGCGATACGTGGGGCAACTTACGCACACCAAAACATATTCATTGGGCCGTCGATGTTCTAATTAAGCATTATAGCGAACCTAAAGAAACGGATCAGTTGCTTGACTACCTCATAGGCGTTTGGGAAAGTACCACTCCTATCTATGGACCTAAAGACCTTGATGCTCTTCTTGACACAGATGCACTTTTATCCGAAGTAAACGAAGAAGCGGCCAGCTATCCAATGCTTGCAGACAAAGGAGAGTATAGCGTTAAATTCTTGATACTAATCGCTAAGCTTCTAATGGTTCAAGAAAAAACCAATCGTAATGATGCCTATATGTTTGGACGACTCTTGGAGCAACTGAAGGCCCATAAAGACATCTTTAAGATAGTTTCCACTGCTACATTTAACCACAGATGATAACCCCCTTTTACAAGTCCACGGACAAAAACTTCACGCTCCTTCAGGGAGATTGTGTCGAACTTCTGAACTCATTCGATTTCAAGTTCGATATGATTTTTGCCGATCCACCGTACCATCTATCGAACGGCGGTATCAGTATACAGAGCGGTGTTCCTGTATCCGTGAATAAGGGCAAGTGGGATAAGTCCCAGGGCTTTGAAGAGGACTACAAGTTTGACAAAACGTGGTTGGCCGCTTGCCGGGAGCATCTGAAATCCGATGGCACCATCTGGGTCAGTGGAACGTATCATAACATCTTCTCCGTGGCTCGTTGTCTTTCAGAGTTGGACTTCAAGATACTTAACTGCATCACATGGGTGAAGACCAATCCTCCGCCCAATCTTTCCTGCCGATACTTTACCTATTCGGCGGAATATATCCTGTGGGCTCGAAAGGAGCAGAAAGTGGCTCATTATTACAACTATGAGTTGATGAAGGAGATTAACGGAGGCACTCAGATGCGTGATGTTTGGACATTGCCGGCGATTGCGCCATGGGAGAAATCGTGCGGAAAACATCCCACCCAGAAGCCTCTGTGCGTTCTGTCGAGAATTATTCAGGCTTCTACCAAACCCGGGGCTTGGATACTTGATCCTTTCACAGGGAGCAGTACTACCGGTATTGCGGCTAACCTTCTGGGACGTCGTTTCCTCGGCATTGACCAGGAAGTAAAATTCCTCGAGATGAGCAAAGCCCGCCGCGAGGAACTGAACAGTATCAATCGTAGAGGAGAGATTCTGGAGAAGTTGGAGAAGCAGGCCAAACTCTTCCAGGATAGTGACATTCGCGTCCTATGTGAACCTGAGGTCTACTATGGCCCCGAGCTACCTTTCTAAGCAACATGATCGGCAAATACCCCGTCATAACCCTCTGCGGCAGTACGCGCTTCAAGGAGCAGTTCCTGGAAGCGCAGAAGCGCCTCACTCTCGCGGGCAACATCGTTATCAGCGTCGGCCTCTTCGGTCACAGCGGCGACGACGAAGTCTGGACAGAAGGCACCAAGGAAATGCTGGACGACATGCACAAACGCAAGATTGACATGGCCGACAGCATCTACGTCATCAACGTGGGCGGCTACATCGGCCAGAGCACGCGGAGCGAAATTGAATACGCCCTGTCCCATGGCAAGAAGGTGCAGTACCTGGTAGATGCCCTTTGCAACCTGTAACGCACTTTCGTGGGAAAAGTGCGTTGTCGTTTACATGTCGATGCAACGTGTAACACGCAAATGCCGGAAAAGTGCGTTACAGGCTGCATCTAGTCCATTCAAAATGTCATGGTTTTCATTTTCAAATAATTGCGTATCTTCGTGGAGATTATGATTGACGCATTTACCATAAAAGGGCTATCGGGCAACATCTCGGCGGAGTTATTGCTGCCGGAGGGGTTTGACAAGGAGAAGGACCGCTGCGTGCTGGTGATGCTTATGCATGGGTTCCTGGGGTCGAAGACGGGTGCGCCGATGGGTTTCCTGAGCCAACTGTTTGTAGAGCAGGGCTATGGCGTGCTGCGGTTCGATTTCGACGGCTACGGGGAAAGCGACGGCGCCCAGCAGGACAATACCGTTCCCAAGATGCTGGAGGATGCCAAGGCGGTCTGGGACCATGCGTCCAGTTTGCCCTTCGTTGATAAAATCGTCCTCCTGGGCCATTCTCAGGGCGGGGTGGTAGCCGGTATGTTTGCGGGCCGATTGGAAAAGGCCGGAACGCCGCCGGCCGGGCTGATTTTGATGGCATCGGCCTCCATCCTCAAAGAATTCGCTAAGAAGGGAAGGTTTTTCTCGTTCCGATGCAATCCCGCGAATCCGCCGGAATACATCCTCTCTGCCCAGACGCTGCCCATAGAGGAGGAATCATCCTGGTTCACAGGCCCCGTACTCCTTCTTCACGGGTCCTGGGATCCCATTATCCCGGTATCCTGCAGTAAGCAGTATGCCAAATGGTATCGAAATTGCAGCCTGAATATCATCCGCGCCACCGGACACGTTTTCCTCCTCCGCCGTGGAAAACTCGTCCGGCTGCTGATGGATTATTTAAGGCAATTTTCATTATGAACGCTGTAGGCAACATATTCTGGTTACTGTTGGGCGGTATTATCATCGCCTTGATATACTATTTGGTGGGACTGGTGATGTGCGTCTCCATCATCGGCATACCCTTCGGCGTGCAACTTTTTAAATTGGGCACTTACTCCCTGTGGCCTTTCGGGCATGAACTGGTAGACGGCCCCAATGAGCCCGGATGTGTGTCCGTGTTCATGAATCTCATCTGGATCCTCACGGGATGGTGGGAGATAGCCATTCTTCACCTGGCCTTCGGCCTGCTGTTCTGCATCACTGTTGTGGGCATTCCCTTCGGCATCCGTCATTTCAAGATGGCTCTCGCCAGTATTTTCCCGTTTGGAAAGGAGATTAGGTAATAACGAATATGGCTGACAAGCACTTCACATCCAAAGACCTGGTCAAGTACAAGGACCATTACTCGGAAAAAGCGTTCTGGGACAAGATTCGCCACATTGCCTCCAAAGCCGGTGCGAAGGTGGTCTATTACGCCTTGGTGCTGTTCTATACCCTCACGGACCCGGACACGCCGCTCAAATACAAAACCGTCATCGCAGGCGCCCTGGGCTACTTAATCCTGCCCGTGGACGTCCTCCCGGACATCCTGCCCTTCGCCGGGTTGGCCGATGACTGGGCCGCCCTCATCGCCGCCGTTTCGTATGTCATTACCGCCATCAGCGAGGAGAACAAAGAAAAGGCCAAGGCCAAAGTCCGCTCCCTGTTCCCCCAGGCAGATAACACTGACTGGGGCGATTTGGGGTAGACATTTCTAGTATGAAGATTGAAGAAGCCATTGTGTACCTTCTGGCCACTTCCGGCCACGGCATGAAGATCGAGCAGATTGCCCGTGAAATCAATGCCCGCGGCCTCTATACTCGCAAAGATAATGCGCCCGTAGACCCGAAACAAGTCTACGCTGTAGTAATGGCCCACCCAGACATGTTCTGCAAGTCGGAAGGCCGAATCAGGCTGATGATCTAAGCCGAAGGCCGCTATTCTATAATCAACCTGTTAAAGCGGTTGGTGATGACGTCGCGTATCTGTTCGCGTTTGGACAGCTGGTCCCAGTAGTCCTGGTCAAAGGGAATGCTTTCTTTGACGAAAGAGGCAAAACAGGCGTCAAATTCGGCCGTGAGACGGGGATCCAGGACTAGCGCGTTTTCCTCCAGGTTGCGAAGGAGTGCCCGGTGGGTGAAATTGGTCGATCCCAGATAGAGCACCTTCCCGTCCACCGACATAGCCTTGGTGTGGTGGAAGCCGCCGGGGTAGAGCCACAGCCGGGCGCCTGCGGGCCATAAGACCTTATGGAAGAGGCCGAAGGCCGATTTCTGATAGATGGGAATATCGTTCCATTCGCCCATGAGGAACTGGATATCCACCCCGCGCTGCAAGGCATCCAGAATGGCGTCCTGAAGAGGGTCGGGGAGGGCAATGTACGGCTGTATTATGCGGATGGAATCCTTTGCCTCCTTGATGAGGGTGGTCATCGTGTTCAGGATGTCATCGGCCATCTCCACCACGGTCACCTGCGGCGCACCGGCGCGGAAGAGAACGTTCATGTCGTAGCAGGGGAGGCTGTCCGGCAGTTCTTCGAACTTGCCGAAGGAGTAATCGGCAACATTCGTAGAGCCGATGAAAGACCACTCCCCGTCAATGATGACCACCTTGCGGTGATTCCGGTGCCTGACGTGGGTTGACACGGGTAATTTGACAGAATCCCAGTAGGAAATATTCACTCCGTCGGCCCGGAGGGCGTCGAAGTCCCAGCCTGCGTCCTTGGAGCCCCATCCGTCGAGCAGAATCTCCACTTTAACTCCTTCCCTGGCCTTCCGGCGCATCAGCTCCATATCTTCGCGCGCCTTCTCGCCGCTAAAGTCATACATTTCCAGATAGATGCTTTCCCTGGCCTGTTCCATATGCTTCACCAGCGAGTCCTGATACTCCTGCGACGATGTGAGCAGATACACCTGGGAGCTGTCGCTCTGCAGGTTGTACGGATTATGGTCATGCGTCAATCCGTCTTTGGCCGGATTGAAGAGAAAGTAATTGAGCGTCAGCACCAGCACGACCGCCCCCACGCACGCCAGGAAAATTGTCAAGAAACGTTTCATGTCCAATGGTTAGTATACTATTGACAAATATATGAAAAAAACGGTAAAAAAGACAAAAAATCCAGCCAAAACGCCAGCAGAGGATTCGGAGGCCGAAGGCCGACAGAAGGGGGAGCCGCGAAGCGGCGGGGGATCAGAAGTGCTTGCACCATGAAACTCTCCGGAGACAGCACCACTATCCTTGCCAGCTTCCCCACCAACTTGACCAAGAAATAATCCGGAAAACCGGATTTGCATATTTCAGAAACGAATGTTATCTTCGTAAGATTAAAAACTGCCGAAGAATGAAAAAACGGTTCCTCTTTATTTGTGCCCTCATCGCGCTGGCGGCCTGCCAGCCGGAGCTGGAGGTAACGCCCGGCCCCAACCCTGCCCAGGGTACGGAGATTACCGAAGACGGAAAACAGATCTCCATGGTGTTTACCTCCCCGGCGGGATCGGCCTCCCTGTCAATGAAAACCAACAGGAACTGGACGGCATCGTTTGTCAATGACCGGGCCCGGGGATGGTGTTCCCTTTCCTCTGAAAAGGGCGGGAAAGGCACTTATACGTTGAAAGTCACTGTCAAAGAGAATGGAGACTACGACGAACGTTCGGCCGTTATTTTGCTGCGCTGCGAGGATCTGCAGCGCAGGATCGTGGTAACGCAAAAGCAGAAGGACGCCCTTCTGCTGTCTCCCGGGCGTGTGGAATTGCCGGAGGAAGGCGGAGAGTTTGCCATTGAAGTGAAAACCAATGTAGATTTTACCGTATCCATCCCGGCTGATGCCTCCCAGTGGTTGCACAAAGTACAGACAAAGGGACTGACACCCCATAAGGTTACCATCGAGGCCAATCCCAATACAAGTCTGGAACCCCGTCAGGCTGCTCTGACGGTGAACAGCTCCCTGGGGAATGAGACCGTTACGGTCTATCAGACAGGGGAGAGCCCGGCGCTGATCATCAGTTCCCGGGAGATGGAGGTTTCCACCGCAGGAGGCAACTTCCAGGTGCAGATTTCCAGCAACCTGGATGTGCAGGTACAGATGCAGCCCGCTTCCTGTGACTGGGTGGAAGAGGTCAAGACCAAGATGATCTCTACCCATACGTATTACTTTGCAGCCGCGCCCAACGGGACCGGGGAAACCCGTGAAATGGATCTGGTGTTTCAAAACGAAGAATACGGGCTCTCGGAAGCCCTGCACGTAAGGCAGCAGTACCAGCCCGGATTCTCCTTTACTACTTCCCGGCAGGAAGTGACGGCCCCCTGGCTCAAGGAGCCCGGAGAAGGAGTTCTCATTTTCTGGGGAGACGGCAGTTTTGAGCCGTATGCTCCGGACCTTGTCCACCTTTTCCCGGAAGCGGGCCAGCATACGGTTGTGATAGAAGGAGATCCTTTGGCCCCCATCCGCATTTCCCAGCTGGAAGACGGAATGGTGATTGATTTCAGCAGAATAGCTAAGAAGGAGGTAGCCCAATGAGAAGATTTGTCCCGGCCTGCATTTTCCTGTTTGCCCTATCGGCCCCTCTCCGGGCCGATAAAGTACCCCCGCAGAAGGCCGCCGCGGTGGCGGAACGTTTTCTTTCGGCCGAATCTCCCGCAACCAAGGCCTCCGGCACTCCCCTTCGCCTGAGAGGCACCTGGCCCCAGGCCCAGACCAAGGGAGAGACACAGGAACCGGCGCTTTACCTCTTTGAGCGGGATGGAGGCGGTTATGCAGTGGTAGCGGCCGACGATGTATCGCTGCCGATTATCGGCTATTCCCTGACGGACCGGCTTCCGCAGGACAACCTGCCCTGCAACCTGCGGTATATGCTGGACTGGCACGCTTCTATGATCGACTATGCCCGTAAGCATCATTTGGAGGCATCGGCCGATACGCGGGCGCAATGGCAGTCTGTGCAAACCAATGATGAAGAAGAAGTGCTGCTGGAAACAGCGCGCTGGGACCAAACCGGCCTTCCCTGGAATGCCTTGGTTCCTACTCTTGACGGGAAGGAGTGCCATGCCGGCTGTGTGGCTACGGCCATGGCCATCGTTATGCGGTACCATCAGTGGCCGGAAAAAGGGATTGGCACGCTACCCAGCTATTATTGGTATAGCGGCCGAAAGGTGATAGAGGGACACGCTCTGGGCCACGTCTACGACTGGAGCCAGATGCCGCTCGTCTATGAGCCGGGGCAATATACCCAGGAACAGGCAGACCAGGTGGCACAACTCCTGTACGACCTGGCCATCATGAGTCAGATGGATTTTCATCCCGCCGGTTCTGGTGCGACAGGGGATGCCCCCCTTCTTCTGACAAAGTATTTCGGCTATGACAAGCAGATGCAGTATCACGACTGGGATTACTATTCTACGGAGCAGTGGGAGGAAATGATTCGGGCCGAAATTAATGCCGACCGTCCTATTTTCTATTTTGGTTACACGGCTAATTATGGGGAGGGCCACGCCTTCGTTGTGGATGGTTATAAAGGGCCCTATTTCAGCATCAATTATGGCTGGAGCGGGTACGGAAATGATTTCTATCTGCTTAAGCCTGCTGTGGATTTGGACCCGGATGCCGTTACCATTTTCCGCCAATGGCAGGGTATGATGTCCCACTTTTTCCCGGACCGGGGTGGGGAAGCGTACCCCCAGTTCATAGATGACACGCTGGTTCCTTTCCCCTGGGATTTCCGGAGCAAGTCCTTCCCGGTGGGCGGTCGGGAGCTCACGGCCTATTCTTCTGAAGAGACTGAGGCGCAGATGGGATTTGTGCTGTTTGACCGGAAGGGCAGGTTCAAGGAAGCGACAACGGGAGAATCGGTGCTGGTGAGCACCCGGAATCCATATATCCCGGAGCTCACCTGCCACATAACCTGCGAGATTGAGGAGGGAGACTGCCTGAAGTTGGCGCAACTGGTGGACGGACAGTGGATTCCCGTCCAGCAATCGGCCAATGCCTCTCTGGAATTCCATCCTGGGAAGAAGATATCGGAGCTACTGTCTCTTGACTATATGCTGGGAGATGAAGACAATCCGCACTTGAACATGATTCCTTACCTGTATCTTCGTGGAGTCAAGGATATTTACTGGGAGATTTGGTCCGTTGACAAGGACATGCTTCTGGCCACCAGTCAGTCCAGGGGCAGCTCCCAGAGAATCGACGGTCTGTTCTATTCCCTGGTTACCCGCTGGACCCGGGAGACCAACGAATACCGTGCTGTCATACAATATCCCTCCGGCACCTACCGCATCTTCATCCGCAATTTCGATGAGGAGATGACCCTTTATATCAAGCTGTAGCCTTCATCTATATGGCATAGGAACAGGTAAGAGGCCATCTGGCCATTGCAGCAGCCTACTCCATCTTCGGGCTCAACGTGGTCCTTTGCAAGGATATCGCCAATTCTGCGGTGGTTTCCCCCTATGTGCTGTTCACGCTGCGGGCCATCGGGGCATCGGCCCTTTTCTGGCTCGTATCCATTTTCCAACCGGAAGAGAAGGTGGAGAAAGGGGACTTGTGGCAGATGGCCTGGTCTGCGAAGGGAGTGTCGGCCATCTTGCAGATATCGTAGATGTGGCGGGACATACGGTCTACACGGATGTCGGCCTGCGGCTTTGCAAACTCTTCGTGCAGGAGGAAGAGTTTCTCCAGGAAGGTGCGCTGAGGTACGATGGCGCGGACTTCGAAGGCTGGCTCGGTGAAGGGAGCCTCGGTATAGACTTCATCGATGTAGGAGCGGATGGAGACGTTTTCCACCGGCTCACTCATGGAACGGCCGCTGACTTCAATAAGGACCTTGGAACGGATGTAGGGGTTGGCATCGAAGACGGGCGTATATTCCACTTTGATGGTTTCCGGGTCAGTGGTGGAGATGGGTGTAATGTCGACAGTCACTTTGAATGAGTCGGGACTGATGCCGTCTTTTTCCAGTTGGGCGGCGAGGTCGAACTGGAGTTTTTCGCGCACGAATGAGCAGGCGGCGCGGCGAAGCCGGTCGCTGATCTGCGTCCTGGTGAGATGGCCACCGAAGCCCAGGAACTCACGGTCTATGGCAATGTCCACGTCCTCTGACATGCGCTGGATGATGTTCCAGCACTTGCTGAGACTGGTGCCGCCCTTGAAGGATATGTGCTGGGCGTATGGCAGTTCGAAAAGTGCCCGGAGGACGGCCACAACCCACCAGTCTTTCTCTATGATCTGGAGGTCTTTGCCGGTTTCGGACTGGACACGGCGCAGGATGTCCTGGCGGTCTTCTATGTTGAGGTCGGTGTATTTCATTTGACGGTGAGTTGTTTACGCACCCACAGGGGGGCAAGGGAAAGGTCATGGTTGAATTCTTCTGCAGGGATGTTCTTCAACTGCTCACGGATAACGGCCATCTGGGCGTCAGTCACGTTTCCTTCGCCGATTTCCCGGAGGGCGGTGACGATAAGGGCCATCAAGTAGGACTTGAAGGCGAAAGTGCGCATCTCCGAGGTGTGCTTGAAAAGGATGCCGCGGCCTTTGCCGATGGATACTCGCCGGGGTGAACCGTCGGTGACGAACACCACGTTGGCAGGAATTTGGGTGCTCAGACCCAGGCGGTAGAGCGCATAAGCGCCGGTGGGTGCGATGCGTACGCAGTCACGGGTTGCGATGGCCTGTGCAATCTCTTCTAAGGATGGAAGGATATTGCCTCCGCCCCAGCGTTCTTCGATGCGGGGATAACAATATATACCCTGCGCTACGCGTGTGAGAATGCCGTTTTCGCACAGGCGAACGAGAGCCGAGCGTACAGCATCGGAGGTGCCTGTATCGGCAAAATTGTCGGGGAAGAAGAGCGTTCCGTGTCCCGCTTCCTCGATGCGTTTCTTGATGGAGTTGTATGTGCTCTGGTCTGCCATAACACAAGTTTTGCCACAAATATATGACAAATTTGTGGCAAAACAAATAAAACGAAGAAAAACTTTTTTCTTAAAAGTGAGAATGAAAGTGAGAACAAAAAAGAAAACCCGCTAATAATCAGCGGGTTCCTGTGGTGCTGGGAACTATAGAAACGGATTTTCTAAGGTTTTTTACCGTTTCCAAAAATAGCCGTAACTAACGAAATAACAAGATTTTACACTTTTATTTGGATATTAGAGTAGATTGGCGTATCTTTGTGTGTACGGAAAAAGTGGGACCAATCTGGGACCAATAAAATCCCGGCCACACGCCCGTAGAACCCCAAATAGATAGACGTAGTCTATCTGTAAAGACCAATTTAAAACCAAAGGAAGGAAGTGTATGAAGATCAGGTTCTACCTCAAAACCACCGTTGTCAACAAAGCGGGAGAGTCTCCAATCCGCTGTGACATCAACGTGCGCGGCACGCGCATACAGAAACTCATAGGATACTCCGTGCCCTATGACAAAAAGAATCCGAAAAACTCCAAGTGGAATTTCGACAGTGAGCAGTTAAAGCACGGCGTCATCACATCGAGCGGCGCGGACTATCGTATCATCAACGCCCTCATCGCCACCATCCGCTCTCATTTCCAGACCTACGAATTCACCATCTCTGATGCCCCGTCCGTCGAGGACCTCAACAAAGAATTCGAGAAGGCCGTCAACAAGCACAAGGCCCGCATTGCCGCCATCAACAACCAGGATTCCGAAGAAGTCATCGAGCAGAAGGTGGCCGAAGCCGAGGTCAAGGAGAAGAAGCCAAAAGTCAAGCCAGCCGCCGATTACATGGACGAATTCATCAACGAAGAGAGTCGCATCAAAGGCTGGAGCCTGGAGACCCGCAAGATGGTCAAGTCCTTCAAGAATCACCTCATCAAGTTCCGCAAGCACGAAGGACTGGACTACTTCAACGCCGCCGGTCTGGAGAAGTTCATCACCTACCTTCGCTCCGACTGCGGCCTGGAAGAGAATTCCGTAGAGAAGCAGTACAAGAACCTGGCCTGGTTCCTCCGCTGGGCTATCCGGAAGAAGTACACAACCGTGCGCGACATTGAATCCTACGAGCCGGTCTTCAAGGTTGTCAAAAAGCCCGTCATCTTCCTCACCCAGGAGGAGCTGGACAAACTGTACAACCTCAAGATTCCGGCCAACGGCACCAAACTCAAACTCAAGAGATATGATGGCTCCGAGTACGAGAAAGTCGTTTCTGAGGCCGCCGGCATGGAACGTGCCCGGGATCTGTTCTGCTTCTGCGCTTTCACCAGCCTTCGCTACTCTGATGTCGTTGAAGTCCGCCGCGTAGACATTCAGGAAGGCACCCTCAACATCACCACCCAGAAGACCCACGACCGCCTGCCCATCTTTCTCCACGAGAACGCCATTGCCATCCTGGACAAATACAAAGGCGAAGATTTCCGCGGAGGACGTGCGCTCCCGTACATGACCAACCAGCAGATGAACCGCTGCCTCAAAGACCTCTGCGAGATTTGCGAATTCAACACGCCCTACACGATTACCTATTATAAAAACGGCACCCGCCACGATGAAGTCAAACCCAAGTACGAACTGATTGGCACCCACGCCGGCCGCAAAACCTTCATTTGCTTCGCCCTCTCCAATGGCATACCGCCGGATGTTGTGATGAAGTTCACCGGTCACTGTGATTACAAGTCCATGAAGCCTTACATCGACATCACAGAATCCGCCAAGAAAGACGCCATCAAGAAGATGGAGGAGGCCTTCAAAAAGAAATAAAGTTCGAAATCATCACTTCCTCCAAGCACCACGTGAAAACGGCCTTCCAATACACTGGGAGGCCGCTTTTTTTGTCCGCTGGGCAAACTCAATAATGTATTAAAGTGTAAATCCGTAGAGAATTCAGACAGAAATCGTTAAATTTGTAATCTTCAAATGGACATTGTTGATGAGACACATAGTTGATTACGCTAATGAACGAATAGATGCTTGCTCAAAATGTCAAGCAAAATGTGGCTGCGAGTGGTTCCAGGCAGCCAAGAACGTCGTACTTGATATTCCCAGCGAGCAATATGCCGAGATGACTTATGAAGAGAGGGCCAATGCCCTTCATTCTTCCATTGAGGAACCTGATAATGATTGTGACCAGGTCTCCTTCGATGAGATGATGAAGAACGTTGAAGCGCTCCTTCAAACGGCCTACGTTGGGATGGATGCCGACACTTTATGCCAGCAACTGCAACTGATGGTTCAATTGGAGCGCCGGTTACAGCGTCTGTCTCCAGATTGTCGGGATGTGTTTGATGCTCCTATTCGGGCTATCGTAGAGCGCAGTCTTGGCGCAATCGATTACCGGTTCTTGAAGATGAAGATGGACATCTTCTCTCTCATTGAGAATATCCACGGAGATTACCACCGCACAAAGATATTACGCCAGTATCACATTGAGGGCGTTGTCAATGTCCTCCTGGCAAAGGCTCGTAAGATGTCGGTCGAGGAGATTGTCAATTACCACGGTGATTTCCGCAATTATGTCCCACCGCCGCCTACGCTCAAGGAACTGCAAAGCATTTTGGATTCTGATGAACCTGACGATTTGCCAGACCTCACAGTCAAAGAAGAAGGGAAAAAGACCGGGCCTAAGTTTTATGGTGGAGGCGAACCGGTAAAGACATATGTCCCTTCTTTGACTGACACCTTCCTCGGAATGATGAATGATTCCAAAACCGGCGACTATGTCCTGGCCTTTACAATGAGTTTTGGCGTTGATGAGACTTCGTTCCCGTGGGATGAAAATGAGATTTTTGACACCGATTTCATCGACAAGCACATAGTTCCGCCGTATTTGTACGAATTCCCGAAGATGAAGGAATTAGCCCAAGAGATCCGGAAGGAAATAAGGGAACACAAGAACGACGAAGAGCAACTACAACTGTACATAAATCGTCTCCTGTACGACCTGAGAAGTTTGGGGTATTATTTATTCCCTTCAGATTCCGACGATGCTCACAGTAAATTATCCATCATCTTCTCTCTGGCGCATTATTACAAAGGATATACTCTAAAAGAGTTTAGCGACCTGTGGGAGAAAGCGGTGGCGAATGCTGAGCACGAATTTGAATTTGGTAGCGATGAGTACTATGACCAGATATACGACAATATGTGCATGGTGCCGTATGATCCGCTCAAAGACACATCTGATAGAACCTTTACCGGCATAGCCGAACTTCGCGACCTCTGCAGTAAATTTGAAGCAGCCATCGAGTCTGCTCTGCTGCTCAATAATATCAAGCATGACTTCATGTACTTTGAGAGGGAGTGCAAGGCCTATCTTGGTTGGGAAGTGAATGAGGATGACGTTGCAGAATACGCAGGCCTTACGAAAACTGCGGTCAAGCGTCTTGCGAAAACTCTCGGCCATTCTTTCCAATATGAGCCAGCTCAGGAAACAGATAAGAGTGACAACACTCCAGTCGAAGATGACCTTCCTTTCGCCATCGGAAATGACAAAAAGACAGAACCGTCAGTTCCCACTATGCAAGTCGTAGAGGACAAACGTCCCAAACTTGAGGATTGTGTCCCTGTCGAATTGATAACGGACAAGAGCCGCCCGTACTGGATTAAGGCACGTGATGAAGGATTCCTGGATGACGAATTCAAATACAAAGGACAAAAGAACGAAATGGCCTTGTTCGCATCCCATATTTCCTGGATCGTATACAACGAGATAAAGTGGAAGCCATTTATGAAGTGGTG
>JAEEGF010352871.1_pt1 | contig 13664 bp, 7 predicted proteins | sample 9134171 | NCBI WGS metagenome assembly JAEEGF01 (sample SAMN16246542, study PRJNA631951) | gut metagenome | biome: gut microbiome; feature: rumen; material: AP-attached | host: Bos | place: Iran: Karaj | collected 2018-10
TCCTATTCTTTTTCTTCAACTTTTAGTTCTTATAGGCTTTGTTCATGGCACAATCTTTTATATTGATGATACAGGATATCACAGAGGACCTTTCCATGGTCTTATCTATGTGGTTTCGTTTTTCTATGTCATCTATTCGTTTTTTATCATGTTCAAATTAAGGGACAGGATCAGAAGAAAAAGAGAGAGATATGGAATTTTCTTCTTTAATATCATCATATTTGTCGGGCTTATCTTTAGATATGCTTTGCCTAATGTGCTACTGTTTGATACCTTCTGCATGATGTCGGACATGGTAATTTATCTGGTATTTGCCAACCCCGAAGGATATCTTGAAAGACGAAGCTACACCTTTAATTCCAAGGCCCTTAGGAGCTATGTCGAAGAAAATCTTGGAAAGGGCGGCTTTAAAATGCTGGCCTTCATTCTGAATGACTATCATGATATGCGTGAAATTTACGGCGGTGTTCAGATGGATCAGGGTATTTCCCTCATTTCTGCACACCTCATTAAATGCTATCCTAAGTGTATTAATTTTTATTACAACAACGGAAGGTTTATCATTCTTGGAGATAACAGGACAGAATTCGAGGTTATTCATGAGGAGCTAAGAAACAGATTTAAACTCCCATGGCGTGCTTTTAATGCCGAGCTGTATTTGGATGCCTGCTATGCACTTCTTGATTGCAACAAGAATTATAAAAGTGTAGATGAAGTTTTCAATACACTGAATCTTCTTTTAGAAAAAACAGAAAGTATAGGTGATGACTACAACATAGTCTCAGACGAGGGAACGCTGCAGGATTATGAAGAAAGACTTGAGGTTAAAAAAGCCCTGGAATATGCGGTTGATAATGATCGGGTAGAAGTATTTTTGCAGCCGCTTTTGAATGCCGCTACGAGGCAGGTCGTTGGTGCAGAAGCCCTTTCCAGAATCAGAGATATTGATGGAAAAATCATACCTCCCGGTGAATTTATTCCCATTGCGGAAATGAACGGCCGCATAAATCAGCTTGGAGAGCAGGTATTTGAAAAGGTATGTAAATTTATAGCATCAAATGATCTGGAAAAACTGGGACTGGAATTCATTAATGTTAACCTGTCGCCCATTCAGTTTATGAGATCTGACCTGGTAGACCGTTTTTCATCAATAATTCGAAAATATGAGGTTGATCCGAACCTGATTCATTTGGAGATAACGGAAGTATTCATAATGGATGAGTTCCTTATGGAGAAGCAGATTCAGATCATGCAGAAATCCGGCTTTAAATTCGTTCTTGATGACTATGGTAAAGGGTATTCCAATATTTCAAGAATGAAGAGAAGTCCATTTATAAACATCAAGCTGGATATGGAAGTTGTCTGGGATTACTGTAAAGAGCCTGATGCAATTCTTCCCATGATGATAAAGGCTTTCAAGGCTATGGATTTTGGTATTACGGCAGAAGGAATAGAGACGGAAAAAATGGCTAAAGAAATGACATCCATGGGAGTGGATTATCTTCAGGGAATGCTGTTTTCACCTCCGATTCCTGAAGATGAATTTGTAAAAAAATACTCATCGAAATAAGTTATTTGCATAGTGTGAACACGAAGAGTTAATTTATCAAATTCTTTTAATCGGCAGCTTTTAAGGAGCTGTCGATTTTTGTAGTGGAAAGGTGTATTATAGAACGGTCGGGCAAGCGACAAATTTTCGAGTTATTTAAGGTAGAGATATGGCTAAGTTAATATTGTTTATATTTAATTCTGTTTTGCTGGGCGTAGGTCTTGCTATGGATGCTTTTTCCGTATCTATAGCCAATGCCATGGCAGAGCCTGGTATGAAGCAGAAAAAGAAAATTCTGATAGCAGGTACCTTTGCGGGCTTTCAGTTTTTGATGCCGATGATCGGATGGCTCTGCGTACATACAGCAGCAGAGTATTTTAATGCTTTTCAGAAGTTTATTCCCTGGATAGCACTTATCCTGCTGTTATATATCGGTGGCAAGATGCTGTTAGAAGGCATTAAGGAGCAGAAGGGGGATGAGCCAGCGGAAGTTGCATCTCTCAGAAAGAGAGAACTTTTGGTGCAGGGCGTTGCAACTTCCATCGATGCGCTCTCTGTAGGCTTTACAATAGCGGATTATTCAGCTCTTATGGCTTTTGCTGCATCCGTTATCATTGCAGTTGTGACATTTGTCATCTGCATTATCGGACTTAAGATTGGTAGGAAATTTGGTCTTAAACTTGCAGGAAGAGCAACAATATTCGGAGGAATAATCCTCATCGGAATAGGCGTAGAGATATTTGTTAAAGGATTTTTCGGATTATAATATGATATAGGTGTCAAAAGTCAAAAATGCGTACATGCTTGCATGTTAAGCATTTTTACTTTATGACCCGAACAAATATGAGGAATTAGCAATTTACGCAGTAAATTAGCGGTTTCCGAATATTTGTAGAATTGCGAGAGTTTCGAAGAAACGGAGCAATTCGTATATCATATGGTGTCAAAATTTACTTTTGACACCTACATCTTATTATTTATCGACATCCTATGTTCATATTATACTCTGAATTGTGGTAAAATATGAAAAGAAAATTTTGTTTGGGGGACGTTGACTTATGGGGATGAATCATAGGATTCATATCGGCTTGAATTTTCATGTAAATTTCTGCCACGCTGATCGTGGTGATTCCAATGACAATAACGGATTTGGCAGAGACCTTGCCCAGATTCGCAGTATCCTTGAGATACTTGGAAAAGCAAATAATGAAGGGCAGCCTGTGCGTGCAGCATGGGATTTTGAGAATGAATATACTCTTGGAAGAATTCTTCCATCACTGGGGCCTGATGTGATTGAGGGCGTAAAAGCAAGACTGAGGGAGAGAGGCGATGAGCTTATGATCTCCGGAAGTCATGCGGATATTTTTGCTGCTATGACAGGAGAAGAGCTAAAGGTAGCGGTCAAGGGAGCAAACAATATTTTGGGGGATACATCCGATACCCTGTGCTCTTATAAAAATATCTTTTCGCCATCACAGATTGGACTTCTGAAAAAAACAGGAGTAAGAGCTGTAGTCCTTGGTAACAGTAGTATCGGTCCCGATGCGCTTTCCACAGTAGCGCCTGAGCTTAGAAAATCGGCTTTTGTTCAATATAATCCCACAACCTACAGACATGGCAATGAATCCATCACGGTAATGCCATCATATTCACCGGCAGATATTGTGGATGCAGGAGCACTTAAAAATCTTCTTTTGGAGCTTCGTGAAAAACAGCTGTCGGGAGATATTGAGAGTGATCTTTTCATTCTTATTAGTGAGGATATTAGTAGCCCGTTTTGGGAGAGCCTTGGCATTCATTCTTTGTTTACGCCTGTAACAGGAACAGAAGGCCTTGCAGGATTCCTTAAGGATTTAAGGAAGCTTGATTATGTGGCTTATAATACCCCTTCAGGATATTTGAAGGATCACCCCGCTGTTTCTGAGTTTTCTTTTGCAGGGGATATTTCAGGCGCGGGAGATCTGTCAGCTATAGGTGAACTTCCCTATGAAAGACTTTTCCATACAAGGGCGGAGAGAGCCAGAATGTACAGCAAAACATATGCTGCAGATAAGGCATCCGAGACATTGTCTTCAAGAGTTAAGCTCTTATCAGGAATAGGCTTTTCAGGAGTCAGTCCCGCTCCTGTAAGAGAGAGATTTGATGCTTCTGATAAGCTTTCGCTTGAAATTCAGGAGACAGAGAGAAAAGCTGTCAACGAAAAAGAGATGTCCATGCGCACCAGCGGCCGACAGAGGCTTAATAACAGCGCTATTGGTAAACACCTTTACTCCAGAAGAAAAGATGATGAAGAGAGAAATTCCTTTATCATTATGAATACATCAGGTCAGAAAACCATGACCTTCCAGCTTGCTATAGAAAGCGGACAGTGCCCCAAGATTGGCACCCTTGTGCTTGAATGCGATGAGTGTCAGATTGACAGCTATACCGCCATCCCCATGGATTTTGACGGACGTTTTGTAGTAAGCGCTTTTGTGATGATAAGATTTGTGGAGGCTCAGAATACCTACAAGATTTATTATCACTTTGACAGATCTGATCTTCCAAAAGAAGTGCATAAGCCTTTGATCGAGGTAAAGCCGGAAGAGATTCCTGTTTTCCATGCAGAAGGTGCCATGAAGAGACTTCTTGAGGCACAGGGCAAGCTTAAAAAGCCCGAGGAACCCAAGCAGGATGAGAACAAGGCCGTGGCTGACAGAATAGCTGCCATGAATGATGCAGCATCTGTAGGACGAGCAGCAGTAGCAAATGCGGTTACAGAAAAAGAGTCCTATGTTGTAGAAAGCAGAAGCAGGAACCTCAGAATAGTAATCACAGGAACAGGGGCCAACAAGGGTAAAGTCCGTGAAGTATTTTATGGCGATGAGAAAATCGGTGATGATCAGTTCCTTGCATCATATCTTAAGTCTGACGGAAAAGTAAAAGAATTTGAATGTAAGAAGATTGAGGACGTAGAGCTAGGCGGAAGAGGAGAAGGCGTAAGGATTACCGGAGAAGTCCATGATTCCTTTGGAAGTGCACCCGGCAACTATACCCTTATGTTCATAAGCTCTCCTGCGCTTAAAGGTGCTGATGGAATTTTTGTTTATCTGGATGTAAAATATCCTGATCCATCAGGTCTTGGAATAAAGAAGTACGAGGAAGTTGCACCCTTCCAGATTTCACCTTTATACAGGGCCGGCGTTTCTGTTATCAGGAAGGGCTTTACCGGAGAGATCTCCGATTATCCCGTGTCAGGTTTTACAAAAACTGTAAGGGAGAACTCAAATGTCAGCTCATTTAATCATCAGCTGACAGCAGGACTTGTGGGATTAAAAGGCGCTTTATCAGGTCTTACCATAAGCTTTGCAAGAGAGGTTCTTGGCAGCATGACGGTATGTCCCGGAAGACTTGTTACTGACGGCGACGGACAGCATGTAAGCCTTAATCCATTTGGAACCTATGGCAGGAGCGACAGGAAATATCCTTCTTTGAGCGCAGGAATAGTTCAGAAATACAGCGATATTGTAAATGAAGGAAAAGTCTACAACGCAGCTGAGGGCTATGGCGGTGTTCGTGAAAAAATGTGTATGTGCCTTGCAGGTTTTGCAGGTGCCAACATGACCGATGCGCAGATCGGTGAACTGACTGCCTTTAGTGACGGAGCAGTAATCTGCGGAGATGAAGCAGGAGTTATACATCCCTTCGAGGGCGATAATGTCGAACTTCCCAGTAAGTTTAAAACACTTCCTGCAGGAAGCGATATGCCTGCCGATGAAATGCTTCTTAAACCCATCAGGACTGAAATTGCTAAATACATAAAGGGTAAAAAGAAATAAATATTGATGAACAAATGTAATGATTTTTCAAAAGGAGCTATGGAAGGATGTATGGCAGCGCTGCTTACGGCAGTGCTGTTCATGGTTATTTGCCTGATAGAAAAAGTAGCCCCTTTTGGCGACAAAACATTTTTATATCTGGATATGAAACAGCAATATGTTGATTTCTATTCCTATTACAAAGCCGTCTTCCATGGTCAGGACGGCTTTTTGTGGTCTGAAAACTGCGGACTTGGAAGTAGCATGACGGGTATCTGGACATACTACCTGACAAGTCCTTTTCTAATACCCTTTATCTTTATATCTGAAAAAATGATTCCCACATCGGTAACATTTCTTATATGCGCAAAGATGGTAGTGGCAGCTTTTTCAATGGGATTACTTATGAACTATCTCTCCAAAACCGTGGAGGAAAGCTCCTTTGATGAAGGCGCTGCAGGCACTGTATTAAAGGCTGTTTTTGGTACAGCTTATGCCTTTAGCGGCTGGATGGTATCCAATATGACAAATACCATGTGGGTTGACGTGGCAGCGATTTTGCCTCTGGTTTTTATGCTTTATCTAAAGCTCCTTCGAAATGAAAAGAGAGTTAAGGTCCTTTATGTCATAAGTGCGATGGTTATGATTTTTCTGAATTATTACATTGCTTTTATGATGGCGTTATTCCTTGTGATCTTTACGATCATACTCTTGGTTTTAAGACTTATTGATGGCAAAAGCTTTATCAGAGTTACTCTTTATTCGTTACTGTCGACGATACTTGATATTTGGTTTTTGATTCCTGTTGTTTTTACTTTAAAGGGAAGCAACAAGGATCACAGCAAAGGCTTATCGGCAGCATTTCATAATATACTGCCATCATCTGAAGCTGTAGGTAAAGACATCTCGCCCTTAAGCGTTATTTCCAAGCTCTTTACCATGAGCTATGACAGTATAGAGATAATGGACGGACTTCCCAATATTTATGTGGGCACGGCGGTTTTTGTGGTTGTTATTCTTTTCTTTTTAAATCTCAGGATTGGTTTTAAGAAAAAGATGGCTGCATTATTTTTTATGCTGATTACGATGGCGTTTTTCTGCGTGGATGCACTAAATAAGCTGGCTCATTTTGGGACTGAGGCCTACGGCTACCTTTACAGGTACTCTGTTATCTTTTCGTTCTTTTGCCTGATAATTGGATTTGTATGTCTTTGTAATGGGGATGGAATTACTGCCGGCGGAACACTTATAAGCGGCGTAATTGCAGAGCTCTTATTGGTTTCCGCGTATGTGCTTCCTGTCAGATTTATTACCGGAAAGGTTCTTGTAATAAATACGGCAATTATCATAAGCATTACAGGTGCCATAATTTTGCATAGGGTATGTAAGGACAAAGCTGCATTAAGAAGATGTCTAGTGGTATTTTCCTTAGCTGTTTTGGTAGCAGAGCTTTCTCTAAATTTTCTCTGGATTTACAGACATCAGTCGGCCAATGCAACGTCCAAAAGCGATTATCTTAGTCAGGTGGAAGGAATAAAATCAGCTCTTGATGCTATTGATGAATATGAAAAGACAGGTGCGGACAGCCGGAATGACGACTACAGGATAGAGACCTATGCGGGTAGAACAGCCAATGACGGAATACATTTTGGATACAACAGTGTCTCTACTTACAATAGCCTTTTGAAGGTGGAGGACAGAGTTCTGCTCTATAAGCTGGGCTTTAATGATAACGGTCTTTATACTGAGTATACAAAAGGAAATACCAGGCTTGCGGATGAGCTTCTTGGAATTAAATATATAATTACAGACGGAAGCACCGAGGCGGGAGAAGGGCAGCAGCTGATTTCGCAGAATGTTCTCATGAATGAAAATGTGCTTTCTTCTGATAAGTATATTGAGGAAAAAAATGTGAAGGAATGCATTAAATATGCTGAGACTGCTTCGGATTCAGATAATCCGTTTGAGGTTCAGAAGATTTTGTATGAAAAGCTGACCGGAAATGTTTGCGAAAACTTTGCAGAGGCAGATGTGGTAAGTGCAAAAACTCAGGATGGTGTAAGTCTTGATATTACCGCAAAAGAAGATGGTGCTCTGTATTTTTATATGGCCAGAGATAAGGTTACTGAGAGAAGTTTAGAGCTTTATCTTGATGGAGAATTCCTTACAGGCTATGGAAATGCTTCGAGTCAGAAGGTTATATGCCTTGGGTATTTTAAAGGTGGTGATAGCTGCAAATTGGAAATAAAAACGGATGCCATGGGAGATATTCCCGCAGCACCCGTTGTAGTTACCGAGCGTTATTCTCACTGAGATCGGTTCTGTCTGTGTATATGCCTTTTATTCCAAGATTAAAATATGATGCGATTGCGGCATCCTCATTTACTGTATGAACATAAATGGGGGTGTCTGTTTTTTTCAGGATTTCCAGAAACTGCGGATCATCAGCCCACTCTGCGTAAACAGTAAAGCCTACCAGGTGCTTTTTTGCGATATCCATAAGGGCTTTTTCAGTTCGCTCAGATTCTTCTGTTTCGTAGAGGGTGTAGATCACATGGTCAAATCCCGAGCGGATTACAGGCTCGTATTCTTTTGCATGGTAGATCTGAATTATAAAGCGGTCCTCTAGATCCGTGTAATCATGGGATACCATTTTGCAGAATTTCTCGTTTTCTTCCTTTGTGTCAGTGACAATAAGAAGGTCTTCGTGAGCTCGCATAAATTCTGCCACATCCTCAAAGGTCATGGGAGTAAAGCATCCATCAATTTTGCATTCAAGATAATCTGCCAATGAAGGAGCAACTCCGGGAGTCATCTGCTCATCGCCCTTATATAGATCACCCCAGGCATAGCCCGGTACCAGATGATCGTCGCTGGTATAATGAAAATCCATCTCAATTACGCGATTTCCTGCATTATAGCTGTTTTCCAGGGCTTCCTTTGAATTGGTATAGGTATAGAGATTGCCGTTTTCATCAGCTATCTCGCCGCATGCATGAATAATATATTTGTTTTCTGCAAAGTATTCTCGCATGGCATCCACCTTTGCAGTTCTTTTTGCGCCTCCGCAGCCTGTCAGAAAAGAAAGCATGCAAAAATATGCTGCCACGCGTAAAATAAAGCTTTTCATGATTTTGTTTGCACTCCATGTTATAATATTGCTGCTTTTGATTATATCATTTTTGGGAGTTTTTAATGGGAAAGAAAAAGAAATTAGTTTTTAGAAATATACCGGTAACGCTTATCATGACGATACCGTTTTTATTGTTTTTTACTGCCTGGTGGTTTTTCCATACCTGGAGCACCATGACGGTTAATGAGCTTGTATTCAATATAAAGATGTCGATGTCAGGTGCATCACATGCCATGATAAAACTGTTTTTGATGGAGGCTCTGCTTCCTACGATTGTGGCAGGAATTATTCTATATCTGATAATAAGCTTTGCAGGCAACAAGGTATTTGGTGGCAAAAAGAGACTTGTTCTGATCCTGGTTGATATAGCGGTTTTGATAGCGGCCATTGCTTATACCTGGGTCATGCTGGATATGACAAAGTATATCGAGCAGCAGATAAATGCATCGAAATTCATCGAAGAGAATTATGTAAATCCCAATGACGTGACCCTGGAATTTCCTGTAAAGAAAAGAAATCTTATCTATGTTTATCTGGAGTCTGTAGAGGTTACGGATGCAGATAAAGAGAACGGCGGATCCTTTGAAAAGAGCAGAATACCTGAACTTACTCAGCTTTCTCACGAGAATGAGAACTTCAGCGGTGATAATAAAACTCTTGATGGCGGATTTTCCATGCCCGGGACTGACTGGACTATGGGTGCTATATTTGCTCAGTCATCAGGCCTTCCTTTGCAGATTCGAATTGAAGCAAACAGCATGTCAAGCCAGGAGAAATTCTTCCCCAGTGTTTGTGCAATAGGAGATATCCTTGAAGCAGAGGGCTATCACAATGAATTTGTCTGCGGATCGGAAGCGGGCTTTGGTGGAAGAGAGCTGTTTTTCAAATCTCATGGTAATTATGATATCTGCGATTACCCCTATGCCAAGGAGCAGGGATGGATTCCTCAGGACTACGGCGTATGGTGGGGCTATGAAGATGAGAAGCTTTTTGAGTTTTCTAAAAAGAGACTTGAGGAATTGTCAAAGAGCGATGAACCCTTCAATCTCACAATTATTACTGCGGATACCCATTTTGAGGATGGTTATGTGTGCAGACTTTGCGAGAACGAGTTTGAGGATCAGTATTCAAATGTTTATGCCTGCTCAAGCAGACAGGTTACTGAATTTGTGAAGTGGATAAAAGAGCAGGATTTCTATGAAAATACCACTGTAGTTCTTGTGGGAGATCATCCCACAATGGATGCTGATTTCTGCGCCATGATAGACGAGGACTATGTCAGAAGAGTATATACCTGCTACTTAAATGCAGATGCCAGTGTACAGAAGACAGGTAAGAGAAGAGAGTACACTACCTTTGACATGTTCCCCACAACCCTTGCAGCTATGGGCGTAAAGATTGAAGGTGACAGACTTGGACTTGGAACAAACCTCTTTTCATCTGAGGATACGCTCCTTGAAAAATATGGTATGGAGCATGAGTTCGAAGAGCTTTCAAGAAGGTCTGCTTTCATGGATGAGCTGGCAGAGATGGATGAATATGACATCGCCATGCAGAATTACAGCGATCCTACAGCAGCTGCAGATATTACGATTGAAGATGACGGAACAGTAAGGATTGTTGTTTCTGATATCCAGAATGTAAATGAGCAGATCACAAGTGTTGAGCTTAACTGTGTTCCGGATGGGGATTCATCAAGGAAGATAGTCCTGAATATGGATAAGCAGCCGGATGGCTCTTATGTATCTGAAGTATCTTTGGCAGACATAGATGTGGATGATACAGATTTCAATATTTATGTAAACAGTGCCCTTGGTTCAAGATGGCAGGTATTTGCCCAGAGAGGTGACATGAACCTCAAGCAGACAGATTTTGCAGAATACCTTTCTGCCATCAAAGACTACCTTGAAACCGGAAACTACACAGTTCTGATTTCTACTCGTAAGAATGCAACGGCCCGTCTTACCAAGGACAACATTGCAGCACTTAATGAAATCGGAATCACTGATGACATAGTATCCGGCGAGGATATGACTATAGTGGCAGCACTTTCCAAGGACAGCTCTGAGAGCCACGTAACAAAAGATTACGTTGAAATCACCGGCACAATACCCAATGGAACCACCTACCTCGTAAAGGGCAGTTGGAACGGTTCCGACGAAGGCAGCTTTGGCATCATCGTGGATGACACTGACCGCATGATCCAACGTAAAGGCCTTCACTTTGCAGTCATAAACAACCAGACCGGCCGCGTCATCGATTGCGTCGACTTTGACCTCATCGATGGCGAAACAAGACGCTGACCTATGCTGCGGTTAGCAGAACATCTGCGCCTTTAGATTATCAAAATGATCCATTGCCAGCTCGTTATGCTCGCTTGTTTTCAAAACCAATAGTAGGTATAAGAAAACGAGCGCTCGCATATAATCGCTGACAATGGACCATTTTACTAATCCTATGCGCAGATGTGAGTTTTGCTAAGCAGCATACGCTTATAAAAAGCCCTGGGAATTTTCATTTCTTGAGGAGCGCAGCATGGGATGGCTATGATTGCGGCTCCTGTTAGGGTTTGTCATGTAATTATGGCTCCATCCAAAACACCGGCGTGGGTATGGCGATAAAGCTGTGGCTTCCCATGGTGGGGTTATGAGCGAATACTGCTTCGGATAACTTAAATCTGCGCCGAAGATTATGCAAAAGACCCATTGCCGGCGATTATATGCGAGCGCCTGTTTTCTTAGAACTATAAGTTATAGAAAAAACAAGCGAGCATAACGAGCAGGCAATGGGCCTTTTGCATAATAAAAAAGCGCAGATGCTAGTTATCCAAGGGAGATGATCATTTCGGCGGTTTCCAGGAGGGAGGTGCCGGAGTCCATGGAGCATTTTTGGAGGTAACGATGGGCCTCCGGTTCTGTCATTTTGTGACGCTCCATTAGAAGGGCTTTGGCTGAGTCTATGACTTTTTGGTCCTCGGCACTTCTGAAACGGTGCTTTTCTTTGATCTTTTTTCTGCGTTTTGTGACACCCTCTACCATGAGCTCTAAGGTGGAGATCAGGTCGTTCTTTTTAAGGGGCGTTGGCAGATAGATTATGTTTTCCGGGAAGACTGCTTCGTCAGTTTTGGAAGGGCTTGCGATCAGCAGCATGCTGAAATATTCGGACATGTTTTCTGCAAGTTCATTGTAGAGCATGTCACTCAGACGATAGCCGCACACAATTACTCCACTACCCAGATTCTCCATAGCAGAGAGGACCTGGGCACCGGAGGTACACACATACGCCGGCTCAAAACCGCCACGCATCAATATGCTTTTGAAATTTCCGGCATCAGTCTGCGATGCAAATGCGACAATGATGTTCTGCAAGCTCTAAAATCTCCCGAAGTTACTGGTTTCTTAAATACTCCTTCAGCTCCCACTGAGTTACGCAGGTTCTGAAATTCTTCCATTCCTTTTTCTTGGAATCAAGGAATTTACTGTAAACAGTCTCTCCAAGAATATCCTTAACAAAAGAATCATTGCTGTATGCTTCAATTGCTTCGCCGAGAGTCTCGGGAAGAGTTGTGAGACCTTCGCTGTGTCCTGCTACAAGTTCATCGGGAGGAGTGAGTTTTTTCTCAATACCATCCATACCGGCAGCCAGGATAAGAGCCAGCGCAAGATAAGGATTGCTTGTAGCATCCGGGTTCCTGAGCTCTATGCGGATACCGCTGCTCTTGGCAGAATGTACTCTGATAAGGGCACTGCGGTTAGATGAAGATGATGACCAGGAAATGAAAACAGGTGCGTCGTATCCCGGAACAAGTCTCTTATACGAATTTACAAGTGGATTGGTTACCAGGGTCATACCCTTGATGTGCTGCAAAATACCTGCGATAAAGCTCTTTGCTGTATCTGACAACTCGCTGCCATCAGCAAAAACGTCCTTTCCGGAATTGTCTTCGCAGAGAATATTTATATGCATACCTGAACCGTTGATACCTTCCTTGGGCTTTGGCATAAAGGTTGCATACAGACCGTGTCTCTTGGCAATGGTTTTTACAGCCATCTTGAAGGTCATGATCTTATCTGCCATTATCTCAGCGTTGTCCTCGGTAAAATCTATTTCGTGCTGAGCAGGAGAAATCTCATGATGGGATGAGGTTATATTAAAATCAAGCTCTTCAAGGTTCATGATGATGTCGCGGCGGACATTTTCGCCCTGATCAGCAGGGGCAAGATCAAAATAGCCTGCTCTCTCATGGGTATTGGTGGTAGGCTGACCTCCATCATCAAGATCGAACAGGAAAAATTCCAGCTCAGGATCTGCTTTAAATGAAAGGCCCATATCTTCTGCACGGGACAGAACCTTTTTCAGAATATATCTGGGGTCACCTTCGAAGGGCTTCCTGTCAGAGGAGTATACGTTGCAGAACATTCTGGCAACCTTGCCGCTCTGAGGACGCCAGGGATATATCTGGAAGCTGTCCAGGTCCGGATACAGATACAGTTCACTATCATGGTCCTGACCAAAACCTTCTATTGCAGAACCATCAAAGAAGCACTCGTTATTAAGAGCAGCATCGAGCTGGTTCGCAGTGATCGCTATATTTTTGGGAGTTCCGTAGATATCGCAGAATTGAAGTCTGATGAAAGCCACATCCTCTTCATCGACAATCCTGAATATATCCTCTTTTGTTAGTTTGCTCATATGACCTCCTTAATCGTTTTACAATTATCTACTATTGTAATTCAAAATCTAAAAAAAAAATAAAATTTTTTTTGAAAAAGGGGTTAAGTTTTTTAAAGTCCTGTCCGATACTATTATCGGTGGGGAAGAAAAGTACAATACCTTGGGTTTTCCTACAGGACACTACAATATAGTGTATGATGATTTTTTTATTAACAAGATTGTGTGCGGGAGAAAAAATTTTTAAGTAAATTTGAAAAAATTTCCAAATACATCTAAAGTAAAATCAGAATACGCCGATAAAAGTAGTAGAACTGAAGAAATTCTCCAAGGAAGGAGGACAAGAATATGCGTATAGAAGCTTACAGCCAGATTCAGCAGGTTTATGGCACTAGCAAAGTGAATAAGTCCACGAAGACTCAGAAGTCAGGCAGCGTGTCTGATTCTCTCAATATATCTTCGATCGGCAAGGATATTCAGATTGCAAAGAAGGCTGTGAAAGAGGCTCCGGATG
>JAEEGF010829225.1_pt1 | contig 13664 bp, 11 predicted proteins | sample 9134171 | NCBI WGS metagenome assembly JAEEGF01 (sample SAMN16246542, study PRJNA631951) | gut metagenome | biome: gut microbiome; feature: rumen; material: AP-attached | host: Bos | place: Iran: Karaj | collected 2018-10
AACTCGGTATCTCCTCCCGCTTTCATGCTCAGCCAATAAAGGACGCTCCCGTCGTCATTGTATTCAATGTTGAAAACGGCAATGCTGTCTGCCTTTATGCAGGCTTCGGCCAAATCCCGGAGACCACTCACATTCTTGTTCAATTTCACCACCGTTGTCGAGGGAGTTCCATCATCTTCAGGTTTGATTTCAAAGTCAGAACTCAAGCATGCAGAAAGGAAAGAAACCGCAAGAAGTCCGAAAAGAAGGATTCGGCTAAAAAAAGGAGTCCAATGACCAGTGAATCTCATTTTGTTCTCTTCAAAAAAACTCTTTCCCTATGTTCAAAACATGGTAAAGAAGTCCATTCAATAGTAGGTTGTCATAGAATGTCTGCCGACCAATGGATAATCTTATCGAGCCAGAACCTTAGATTGCAAAGGGAACAAAATAGGAAACCTCCCCAATCATGACGACACGGTACAATCGTGAGGACTACAAAGATTTCGGAAAACTCAGACGGGAGCGGATTCCTCGTATAAACCTATATACTTTAGCCTTCATGACTGAATACTTAACTCGTCGAGGAACCTTAAAATGCTTTTCAGACATAAGGCTAAAAATCTCTTGATACAAATGGTCTTTATGCTTGTTTAAAATGACTGTTTTTATAAAGCCATTCTTATGAACATAATACTTTGACAAGTCAAAGATACCATCATATTTCTGCAAATCCTCTCCTAACAATTCCAAAGTGAAAAGAGTTCTCAAGCACTTATCGCACCAACCACAATTCTTTTTAGTCTTCCCCTTTAGCCATTTATCAATATGACTTATACTGCTAGCGGCCTGTGTCGCCCAACAAACATCTAAATATTTGTGAGTCAAAGGGTTTTTACTAATATATGCAGTTTTTTCCACCCTTGTCAATGATGCATCAGCCAAAATGATTTCCGTGCTTTCAGTTGACAATAACGGGACATAAGCAGCCTCTGCAAAACTCTGATCCGTCTGGGAGAGTTCAAAACTTTGAAGAGGAGTCGACGAGGCATAGATATACTTTCCAAACAATTTTTGCAAAGCCAAGGGACAGGAAATAGTACTTACGACGAATCGGGATTTCGCCGTTTTAAAACCGGCCTCAATGAAAAAGTCATTCAAATTTGTATTAACGGCAACGATGGGAAGGCCGACCTCTGAAGAAAACGAAGATAGCCCTTTGACGGCTTCTCGAAAAGAAGACTCGTCCAAACTCTTGTTCAGATACCCCAATTGACAAGAATTAAACAACGCCAAATGGGTTACTCGGTATTCTTTCATCACATCATTACCCATATGTCTATACAAAGAAGACATAGAATCTACTCCTAGTGAACATCCGCAACCGACTGCCTTTCCTTTAAACTCAGGGCATTCACCATCTAGCACCGTGATTTTAACACAACTACTATCAGGGATAAGTTTTGATAACAAAGGCTGAATCACATAATTAATATTATATAGAAAACGTTTTGAAACAGGGGCGTTCACGAAAACATCCTGATGGCTTTTCATCGCGTACATCAATGACACTAGAAGAAAGGCATCTCCTCTGTCTTCACATAAATACGGGCCATAGCACTCATCAACAGAATACCATAGCGGAAAACGGAGTTTTAAAATATCATCTTTGATAATTGCTTGCAAAAAAACCTCTTTTCCTTTTTTTTCAATTGTTGGACAATCAATAGTTATCATAGTGTTTACTTGTTTGTATTGGGCTTATACACTTGAAGCAACATACAATAATTCACGCTTGGTTCTCTCTGGAACAGAATAGTTTTCGCTTAATACTTTTCAGTTTTCGACGTATTTTCATCACGAATGACATACTGGACACATAGATAGCATACAATCTTGAGAACCTTGGTATTTCATAGTTATTATCGATCATGGAATTGTATAAATCCATCATCATAATGTTCTTTTTTTTCCCAGCAATCACTTCTCCAATGTAATATCGTTTCCTCTTCGGCCAAACAGAGAGATCAAATATGGCACTGAACTCATCCAATTGATTGAATATGTCTAATTGCAACAACGTCCTTTCACATTTCAAACATCGACCGCAATTCAGATAAACGCCCTCATACTTATTCTTAATCAATGCATTATTAGAAATTTGATCTTTTAGACAAACATACAGATTCTTACGAACAATTTCATCTGTAGAAATATAACGAACCTTGTCACTTCTAGACATATCCATTGATGCAGAGATAAGCTCAGTGCTCTCCGTTGAAATATGTGGAAGCAAAAAAGGCTCATATTTTGCACTGTCTTTTATATCAAAGCAAAGGTGCTCCAATGAATACCCCGAGGCATAGTAATACTTCTGCCATAGTTTTTGCATTGATAAAACAATGCCCATATTTAAATAAGTATGGCTCCAATTAAAATCACTCTCTGGGTAGAACCATCTAACATTAGAATCCACCCATACTAAAGGTAACTCAATTCTATTTGCAAAGGCTTCTATCCTTTTAACTTCCTCAAAAAAAGATCTCCGAACACCTTCAATGTTGCTATTCTTTGTTCCTCCGAATGCCCCCGCATTAAACAAAGACAAATGCGTAATCCTATAACCTTCCGAAACTTCTTTCTCAAGACAATACTTTTTTATTACAGCAAAACTATCCACACCTAAAGAACAACCGGTTCCTACACAAGCTCCATTAAAAGGCTCACTTCTCAGTTTATTTGCAATAATCCGAATATGTCCTTTTCCAAATTGAAATTCGCCCGCTTTTTCAAGTGCATAAAACACCGAATTATTCAAATTGTAAAAAAGCTTCTCGGAAATCTCTGATTCGACCAGAATATCTTGATGTGTTTTTACCGCCCGAAGAATCATGGGGACAACAAATGAATCCGCTGTTTCCGGACAAAAGAAGTCGCCATATTCTTTACTTGTCGCATACCAAATCCAATCCTTTTTGCACTCTGCCTCATTTGTAACAAGTGCTTTTAAGATGACTAAATCGCCTTGGTTTTCAATAACAGGTTTCCCTATCCGAATCATAGAAAAACTGATTTAAGATTCTGTCGATTCTATTATTGCGCAATGTCCTTCAGAAAACTCGCACAAAATACTCATTCCCAACTAATTAAGATCCGATAAGGAATGCCGTTCAACACTTCTGTCTTACCTCTATACTCCTGACCATAGTCCTTTTCCTTGACCGTAACCGTAGTCAGACACTGTACGGAAATATACCAAATACCCTCCCTGAGAGTAGAAAACGAAAGACTCTGACGAGGCCCTGGAATGCTAGAACGGTATTGAGCATTATCGGTAAAGGCATAGGTATCCTGGCACATCATCAATGATAAGTCACAGTCGCTGGAACTATCAACCACCACCCGGACATTTTTTGCATCAGAAGGGATGAACGTGGCGAAATGATGCGTCTGGAGATCTCCGATACGGGTAAAGGCAGGATCTCTGTCCTCGGTTTTCTTATCCATGTGCCTCTCCTCTCCATTTTTCAGAAAGCCCTTAATAGAAACCGAACCCACACCATCTAAAGCATAGCGCATCATGGCCGCCATCAAATCACGTTTTTCTCCATGCGACTCTACCTCAGGATGAGACCCTGTCAAAACTATCCGCCCAGATTGATGAGACTCCTTGTATGCCCAAATACTAGGTTTATTATGAATGGCTGTTTTCTTCGGATAATCATACCGTGCCAGGATTTCAGTTCCCGATGGGAAACTCTCGGGGTAGCCTCCTTTATTATGCCAAATGCTATCCACGTAAAAATCTCCATCAAAACCGTGATACTGAAGCAATGGACTGCCCTTTTCCAAAAGCATTCCGGTATAACTTCTCTCCAAATTAGTATATCTCATCATTCCCGGCCAAACAGACAGGTAATAACGATAATCTTTCTTGCCATTATAACCGTTGGAAGCAAAAAAAGCACCCGCACAGGTCCCCACATAACTTCCTCCGTTTTTCACAAAAGCACGCATGGCCTGTAGCCCTCTTTCTCCCAATGATTCACCATGATCATAAGACAGACCGCCATTTACAAATAGCAACTTATACCTTGGTTGTCCGTCCGGGTACAGTAAGCGTCCGTTTGAATCATTTGAATCACCCGAAACAATTGCATTCTGTAAGTGCGACTCTTTAGAAGAGGGATTATCGCTACTAAAACTAATCCCTTCAAGAGAGAGACAAAGGTATTCTGCGGCAGAAAGCGATTTACGAGAGGTCAAGGCTATTCCTGCATCCAGAAATACGTCTTTGTAATATGATTTGTTAGGTACGAGTTCATTCAAGAAAGAGAATACCGACACTGTAGGCATAGTGGTCCTATAACCCGACGACAAACGAATGTTGAACACACTGTTGTCGAAATCATACTCAAATGCTATATCCTTTGCCAGGTAACCTCCTGTCTTAGTGGAAGGGTATATCCCAATGACAGTATTCTTGACCAAACAGTACACCACACCATCCTGTAGCAAAAAGGATATCGGCTTTGTAGAGTCTGTCACCGATATTCTCTCTCCCTCCGATTCAATCAAAGGAGCACCGTTTACGGTCCAGAAGAAAATACCATCTACAAGTTCCATGGACAGTTCTGGAACCCGAATCTCGTCGGAAATAACTTCGCTGAACAACTCAACGTCTCCGGCTTTTTTCATGTCCAACATATATAGAACGCTCCCATCTCCATTGTATTGAATGTTGAAAACGGCGATACTGTCCAAGGTCATACATGCGTCTGCAAGAATCTTCAGTCCCGTCACATTCTTGTTCAACTTCCAAACAGCGACTTTCGCGGAGTTCTCTTCCTCATACTCTATAGTATTATTCTGACAAGCCAACAAAAAGGACACCACCAACCCAAATAAAAGAGCAAGTTTGACAAGGCTTTGAACATAACGGAAACCAACGGATTTCATTCTCGCTATTATGACTAACCTTTAATCAATTTCCGAAATCTTGAAACGATAGTGTGTCTATACTTAATCATCATCAAATAAAAACCGTACAAATTCAAAGAAAGAGCGTTATGAATGCAAGAAAAAGAATCTCGAATTTCTTTTGCCCTTTCTTTATCAAGCAAAGTCAAATTATTCTTTTCATCCAAAAAAGATAAGATGTAATCTGAACTCACTGATGCCCCATCCAGTTCCGAGGAAACAATCATTCCGACCCTCGCTAGAAATGGTAACGTTTTCAATGTCACTTGATTAACAAGAGGATATGCATCGGTAACTGGCAAAGTCGAGTAATCAATAGGTGCATCCGGATAATAGGTCACTTTGGGAGGTGCAATCAAGCGCTCGGGAAAGAGAAAATTACCCATACTATAGACAATACTCCCTTTTCTCGTGTTAATTACAGGTTGTACGCGATGAGGATGACTACCCAGCACAAGACATGCGCCAGAATCTAACATCAGTCTGGCCATTTTATCTGTTGAAATATTGGGTTTGAAAGTATGCTCCGTCCCCCAATGCGCCATCACTATAACATAATCGTACTTAGTCGAATAGCGATTAATCTCACTCGCGACATAATCCTCTTTCATCGGATTGACACCGGGGGAATCCTCCGTAGCATAGGTACAATAAAAAACATTGTTGTAATCAGTGTCACAAAATGCTAAAAAGGCTATCGTTTTTTCATTGATCTCCACAATGGCAGGTTTGCCTGCCTCCGCCAGATTTCGACCGGCGCCACAGTGCAGAATCCCTTCCGAGTCAAGCAACTCAATCGTATGCTCAGCACCGGTTGTGCCAAGATCATAAAAATGGTTATTGGCTAAACTGACAAGATCGATATGAAGTTCTTTCAATCTTTTTACAGATGAATCTTTAGCATAAATAACATTCCCTCGGTCAGCAACTTTTGCTTCATCATACGTAGGGGTATTGCCAAATGCACATTCCAAAGTTCCACATCTAATATCTCCTTTCAGGAGAATGTCAAGAACATCGCTATTGACACAGGGCTGATCATTATCACATAGCAATCCGCCAGGCATTATATCTCCAACAGCAACGATATTGACTATCTTGGTCTGATTTTTCATTCTATCACAGTATCAAAAAAACGGTACCCATTCATGGTTTTACTATAAACCGAAATAAACTGCAATGGGTCGACTCCATATAAATCCATCACAACACTCTTAACTTTTTGTTTTACGCCTTTCTTTTTGGGCGCCTGCATACCACCGTCGAAATCAGGGGCATGGTTTCCCTCGATCAAACCTACACGGCCATCGTCAAAGATAACAACATCCCAACCGACAAAAATGGTTTTGGGCATCACTTTGGTAGCCTTGGAACACATCTCGAGAACCTTCTCCCAGTGAGGGATCTGAAACCCTTTTATTGGGATATGCGAATCTGGATGTTCAGGATAGATATTTCCATTAGCATCAAGACCGTCTGTCTCGATGACGCCAGTTTTCACGTCAATAGAAGCGAAAATACCGCCGTTATGTGTATTATCGATAATACTGTCACCCGTGCCCATCCTCAGTATGGCTCCAAACACGACACACTCTTGAGGATTCGAAATGGTAACAACTCTAACTGTATTCAACGATGAAGGATGAAAAGACTCTATCTCCTTGCAAGCGTGTACTCGCTCTTCAAGAAGAATATTATCCCTCACGCATTCATCATATAATTGTTTTATTACGGTTTCATTATTCGTTTTCTGGATGATTCTAACTCCTTTCCCCCACCACCCTTCAATTGGTTTGGCTATGCAGTCGAATTGACTGATCATAGAGGCAAATTGTTCATATCCTGCCTTTTTTACCTCCAACCATTGACGTTGTGCATATGAAGAGAATCGCTTCAAAAAAAGGTTTTTATACAACAATACCGTTCTAACCTCTGGTTGTACCATCTTTCTATAGATACACTGCATTTCCGAACAAGAAATAAACTCTTCCCGTTGAGGTTCGTTTAATCTCCAATATTCGAACTTGTGCATATATTCCCCATATGTAACGCGATGTTTATTCAATGCGTCCAAGTAATCTTTCATACTCCCGTGCACCGGACATGACTTGAAGCATTCCTTTGCTTCAGCCCTGAATTTCTTCTTTTCCTTTGAGAGAATCTGCTTCTCACGAATCACTGGTTCACACTTCTTCCACAGTGAACTGTTCTTAATAATGGTCTTTAGCGCACTCTTCTTAATAATTCTTTTTACAAAAGACATATCATTGATAAAAATACTAGAGGTTCTTATCTTATTCAACAGGCCCCTTTAGGCAAAATCATAAATGGGTTGGGATGAAAACTGATGCCCAAAATGTCCACTAAAAAACATTTTTATTGTTAATACTTTATTACATCATAGAACCATTCACTGTATTCATTATGATTTGCCGACGCGATTCTTTCTTGGTATTCTTTCGGCCAAACCATCTTAATACACTCACTAAGATTTGATGCGTGACTTGCCTTAAACAAAACCAAGTCTCCCGGTTGAACTATCTCGCGCACAATACTGGAGAGATCTTCAATTGTTTTCGATACCCTAACAATTAATCCATCTCTTGTACTTACCTGTGCTAATACCTTGCTAAACTCCGACCCAATAATAATAAGGTAATCAAAGGGGGAGTTATTGATGTATTGAATGATACTCTTATGAGTATCAAATGAAGTCGAACCTGCCTCCGCCACATCACCTAGCACAGCAATATGCTTACCCGGTATTTTGATTCCTCCTGCTGCACTAATAGCAGATTGCATTGAACGCCCTACGGCATTGTAGCAATCAGCATATACTAGCACTCCGTCTCGGGTTCTAAAGACATTCTGTCTATCTCCGGACGTTCTATAATTATGAAGCCCACGAATAATAAAAGATGGTTCTATGCCAACTAGGTATCCGGCAGCAAAAGCATATAATGCACATTGAGCATTATGTGGGGCGTATATGTTATGTAAATTCACACGATAGTCAGCATCTATAGCCTTAACATGAATACAAAAATCTAGACCGTCTGAAGAAACATTCACTCCTTTCAAAGAAAAATCTGCTGATTGACCTGATGATGAAATGGATATGATTCTTTTATTCCCAAGAAGACTAAAATCCTTAAACTCATCTATGTCAACAATCACGGTCCCTGATTCTGTCATATACTCAGTAATAGAACATATTTCTTCCTTAATCTTCTGTTCACTGCCAAATCTTTCAAAGTGGGACTTGTCAATTGGAGTCAGCACAAAGAGATCAGGATGAAGCATTTTTGAAATAAAACGAGTCTCGTCCGGATTTCCCTCATGAATCTCCTGGACCATCATCTTTGCTTTTTTCGGAATATGCTGAATGGCAAAACCCACCGCCATTCTTGTATTATAATTGGCTCGAGTATATGTTGTATTGCGACATGTTTTATACACTTCTCCAATCATATTCTTTACTGTTGTCTTCCCAATACTTCCTGAAACAGCCGTCACGTGTAAATCTTTGCATAAATCCCGGTAATACCTACAAAGAGTCGCATATGTCAGAATAGGATTAACTGATACAAGACAAGGATACTCCTCAAAATCTGTGGGCGAAATCAGCAGTTTTGCTCCCTTCAAAACGGCTTTTTTTGCAGTAACTCGATCAGAAACAAGACATGCATGATTAGAGGGGAAATAGAATGATTCATATTTATGGTCCAAAGTGCAAACCTCACTAATCACAGAATACCTTTGTGACATGGCCCTTGTATTGAGTTCTGCCCCAGTATCTTTGACAATCTCAGAAATGGTTTCAATTGTCAAGTATTTATCCGGCCGTGTCAGTTTTCTGACCAATGGAGAAACTCGCAGTATGATTCTAGTCCTAATTTTATCAAACAACGTATTCATTATTTATTCAATTTAATGGATAATGTGTGTCGGTACTACAAAGGCAAAGCAATAATGTGCCTGGATGATGTATTCATCTTTGAAGGCCGATAACAGGAAATCTACGGCATGCTCCTGAATGTCCGATTCAAAAAGGCTGCTGGGACGGAATGTGACGAATGCTGAGATAAACTCCTTCAGATTGAACATAACGAATCTCGAATATTAAGCCGCACTAAACATACTTTTCGTATAGTGTGTTTATCCGCGGCCAAAGTTCACGGATAATCCTTTCCGTGTTTTCACCCATGCCCGAGCAGAAAGCCGACTGGCTTAAGCCCGGATTCGTGTTATACTCTATCAAGATCGGCTCGCCATTCTCTTCAATGGACACATCCCAACCGATGATATTGAAATACGGCAATTTCATGTGCAGCCGTTTGACGAATTCTATGGCTTTGTCGTAGGAAGGAAGTTGATATCCATCGAGGGTAATACCGGTATCGGTAACCCTCACATCATCCTCACTGAAACCACCGAAGGCGGCTTTCCCCAGTTTTCCATCTTTGGTAATCGTCGTGCTGATACCCCCTGCGCACTGATTGTCAATCACCTGCCCGCTGCGGCCGATTCTGATGACGGAATACACCAACAACACTTCCATACCCGAACGGTAGGTAAGAATACGCATGGTATTGACAGAAGAAGGGTTCAATGCTGCCAGATCCTTATGCTGCCTGACCCGTTCCTGAATCAAGAAATTGTGCTTGTATCGCTTGAACAACTCTCCGATGGTCAGATCATCAATGTTGGTCTTTCCGTTCTTCACTGTCAAAAGCCTCACGCCATCACCCTGCATGGTCATCGCGGGTTTGATGATCACATCTTCCAAATCCTGGCAGCGTGAAACAGCCTCTTCCTCTGTAACAGGTTTACCGTCAAAATAGTAATACCCGTTCATGTTTTTCAGAATTGAGCGGGCGACATTCTCTCCGGCCAGAATGATGTCATAGATATTCTTGTCGTCGTATGCCTGCTGAAACCTGTAAACGTTCGCTCTCGGCCTTAATTCCAACGTATAGAAGTCTTTGGGGATGTAATCCTTGGAGAACACACCTGTCCGCGAATAAAAATACTCATGGCAATAGAGTGGGACTTTCTTCCCGATCATACTGACATAAAAGTCATTGACTTCTTTCTCCTGCTCTTTGGTCAGTTTTCTCCGGATTTTCAAATCCTTGAAGTTCCTCGTAATCTTCTCCTGAAGCGCCTTTTCCCGCTGGCGTTTCTTATAATTGTCAACAAATTGGGAGAGACCTCCCATAATATCATCGATTATCTTCATCTCTTATCATTTACTGTTTCTATGCCGTCGTATAGCATGAAGTAGAAAACTTCTGTTGCCATCGTGTGCAAGTATCCGTTCAATGGCAGTATCATCTGTAAAATCAACCTTGTTGGTCTGCGCTTCCCATTTCTTGATCAATTCCCGGGTGCTCCTGTCCAAGGAAAAAGGATGGAAAGTACAGTCTATCGTTTTCATAAACTTTATATAGCCCAAATCCCTGCAAACACGGTCAAAATACAAATCGTACTTTTCATGGTCCGCTATGTATTCACAAAGACGCCCATTGTGCGCCTCTCTTTCCGCATCATCATCCACCTCAATTCGCACATTATCCACATTGCGGGTATTCACAACTTCCCAGGAGATACCGCCTTTATCGAGAGACATGATGACACACAAACCTTCATACCAATGAGGCAGGTCGGAATGAAAGCCGTAGTCGGTCTTGCTGTTGAAAAGGAAGTTCCCCAGACTATAAAAAACGGGCTTGCCTTTATACACCTCCCAGCCTTGCGGGCAATGGGGATGCGAGGCTATGACACCATCCGCGCCGTAATCAATAAAATCACGATAGCGGGCTATCGTTTCGGGAAGAGGGACATCAATGTATTCAATGCCGTCATGGGGAAGAATAAACAGATAATCCAAATGCTTCTTCGCCTCGATAATGTCGTGATTAACCCTTAAATCATTGATGTAGGCACACCCCAAGCCATCGTGGTCGGTGACATCATCGAACACCCCCGCGTATGCGGCGAACGAGAGCGCCATGAAACCAATTTTGATACCCTCAACGTCAACGACTTTCACTTGATATGCCTCATCATAGGTACCGATGCCGAATGACTCACTGCCTAAGGCCGCTTTTGTTTTCTTAAGCCCTTCATCTCCCCAATCGTAAACATGGTTGTTGGCCAGAGAAAACAAATTAAAACCAATCCCGCGCAGGAAACCGGGGATGTCGTCATGTTGAAAGAACCGTTTCCGCTTCTGGAGAGGCATCTGAACATCCGGCTTCAAAGGGACTTCGAAATTGATGACTCTCCAATCGCATGACTGGATCAGCCCCTTCAGTTCTTCTGATACAGAAATCGCTGAAGCAGACGGTGTAGAGCAGAAGTCCCCCGCAAAAAACAAACGCACTTCTTTATTCATCAACTGACCCTATCTGTAATCTTCCCAGGAAATGAACTGAATCCCGTTCAACTCTCTTAATGCATCGATGTGTTTTTCAAGAGGTTGCCTTTCATGCCCAAGATAGGACGGACTGTCATCAAGGAATACTCCTTCTTTATAGTTAGGATGGCAATACAACTCGATTGTCTGATACTCCGTAAGCGACTGATTCTTTGTGAGATAATAGTCAATATTCGTTGCAGGGACATACTCGACCCGAGGATTCCAACCGAGCAAACGGTAAAAATAGAACTGACGGTCATCCTTCTGGTGCAAACCATAATACCGGACTGAAGATATCTTAAACCTTCTGGTAAACAGGTTCAAGGCCAGGGAAACAGGCCAGGTCAGATTATACCATAAATGAAAATCCACATGACCATAATCCGCTTTCCCCTGTGTAATCTCTTTGAACTTGTCGAATTGCGCGACCAGTTCCTGATAGACGACCCTCCATTTCTTGATATCCAGGAATCGATTCGGCAGGCCACTATACTTGAGGAATCGTCCGTTCTTGCAGAAAAAGGGATCTGACCGCATCTTTTCTGACAGAGGAATGTCATTTGAATTCTCCCGGAGCAGGTTCGTCGACAGATTGAAATGAAGATGCAAATGGTTCACATACCCTCCCCGAAAAGCCAACTCCACGGCCTCCGGTAGATACTGGCCTGTAACTATCAGACCGGCGGATGTGATGAGTCCCCGATTGAACGCATCATCAATAGCCTGATTCCTTTGAGGGCTCTTCCCAAAATCATCAGCATTCAGGATTACCTGTTTCATCCTTCTGGTCAACCTCTCGCAAAATCTTCCAAGTATGAAAAATGCGGCGTCAGCACACCTTTATCAAGAATCATCGATCTGTTGATAACTGCCGAATCCTCACCCTGCATGAGTGGGTTGAAAACATGCTCCGTCAACATCTTGCCGAAATATGCACTGGTATCCATCGCCAAAGCGTTAGGACAGGTATCCACGGCCATGACAGAAATGTTGTCCAAAGAAGAGAAGGCTGGTTCTTCATGCCCGGTAGCGGGGTTATAATCGTAATACGGCTCAGCGTGGGTGGCCGGACGGACAGTGGATTTGATACTCCCCTTGATATCACAAGTCACGTCTCCAATCATACGAATCCGCATATCCTTGCCACGCAGATCCTCTTCGCTTAAATAGACTGGCGCATCAGGCCCCCAAAAGTGCGCGCAGATCAGCACATCTGTCGCTCTTGCCCAACGAAGGAAATCACTTTCGTACTCTTTGACATGGTGGGAGAAATCGCTCCAGGAAAAAACGCCTCCGTCTTTTCGCTTTACCAATCTGTCAGCATCGGCATAGCAATAGGACAACTCATCTACGGTGTCCGCCGACAAATACTCTTCTTCTGTCAGCAATTTCGCCCCAATGCTGTTCAACACATACTGGGCACCTTGCGAAACACGGCCTGCTCCGGTCACCATCAACTTGACTTTGGGTAACTCTATGGCTTTCAAAGAATCCAGTAACTTATCAAGCGTAAATCGGATATCCGGCTTGGGAAGATTGAAGAGTTTGTGCTTCAGGCCATAACCGCGCAGGGTATAGTACACACCGACAACACCCGCCCACCATCCGAAGGCACAGACGCGGATGTTATTGTCATCAACCAGATACTCATAATCACAAAAGGTGATGCGCTTTTGGATGAATGCCTGCAGAAGCGGCCGATTATACACCTGCATCTTTGCGATGTGCCCAAAAAAGAAATAATGCTTGTCGGGAATCAGACTTTCAATGGCGGCTTCCTTGATTCCGAACAAGATGTCACAATCGGAAACGTCCTCAACGACCTGTACATTATTCGCACGATACTCATCATCCGAAAAGGCCCGGATATCACTGGATTGTACGACAATCTGATGCTGAGGATACAGTTGATTCAATTCTGCCACCTGATCGGGTGACAAAGCCACACGATTATCAACCGGAATTTTGGTTTCTTTAATAAGCGCGATCTTCATATCGGGGAATTATATATACTGATCTATAACACGACGTTTGGGACCATGGTTGGACTGGGACAGCCCCGGACTGTCATTCCCTTCGATGAATGAGACCGAGTCTTCCGTAACTGCGACATCCCAACCTATGATTTGTAAATCGTCCAGTTTTTCATGCAAGTCAATGGACGTTTGGATTGCTTCTTTCAAATGTGGAACTTGAATCGTCTCAAGCGGAATCTTCAATTCGGGATGCTCTTCGATCCGCCGGGAACCGCCATCTGCGAAGAAATAACCATAATGCTTCA
>JAEEGF011357328.1_pt1 | contig 13664 bp, 9 predicted proteins | sample 9134171 | NCBI WGS metagenome assembly JAEEGF01 (sample SAMN16246542, study PRJNA631951) | gut metagenome | biome: gut microbiome; feature: rumen; material: AP-attached | host: Bos | place: Iran: Karaj | collected 2018-10
ATGCTGGTTGTGATAACAAGTCCTGTGATAGCACAGATAACGACTGTATCCCAGAATGTACCTGTACTTGACACCAAAGCCTGACGTACCGGATTGCGTGTCTGAGCTGCTGCAGCTACGATTGGTGCAGAACCCAAACCAGATTCGTTTGAGAAAAGACCTCGGGCAATACCGTAACGGGCTGCTATCATCATCACAGAACCAACAGCTCCACCACCCATACTCTTTGTGGAGAATGCGCCTTCAATAATACTGTTGAATGCAGCTGGGATATATTCGTGATTTAAGATAAGTATATATATACAACCTATAATGTATAATATAGCCATCATAGGTACGATAGCTGTACACCAGTGTGCTATTTTCTTTACGCCACCAATAGTAACGAAACCAATGAGTGTGGCAATTACAAATCCGCAAATCAGACGTGTGTAGTGCGGATCGAGTATCGGTTCCATGACAAGTGTGATGTTTTCGCTTATGGCATTTGCCTGAACAGTATTACCGATGCCGAACGAAGCCAATACTGTGAAAATACAAAACAATACTGCCAACCACTTGCAATTAAGACCTTTCTCAAGTGCGTACATAGGTCCGCCAAGAATAGTTCCCTTTCTTGTCTTCTGTCGGTATTTGATGGCAAGCAGACCTTCACCATATTTTGTGGCAATACCGAATACACCTGTAAGCCAACACCATAGTACGGCTCCTGGTCCGCCAAGACTTATAGCTGTTGCCACACCTATGATGTTTCCAGTACCAATGGTGGCAGCAAGAGATGTAGTGAGAGCTCCGAATTGGCTTATGTCACCATCGGAATCATGGTCTTTGGCAAAAGACATCTTAATTGCCTTGAAAATCTTTCTCTGAGGGAACTTTAATCTGATTGTAAGGAAGATGTGTGTTCCCAACAGCATGATAATCATAGGCCACCCCCACACTATATTGCCTATCTTTTCTGTAAGTATTAGTAAGTCTGACATAGTTTATTTTGTATTGTTTTTCTTTGCTTCGTTCCAATAGTTGTCCATCTCCTCAAGCGAAGTGTCTTGGAAGGTCTTTCCTTGCTCCTTCAGCTTTGACTCCACATAATTGAAGCGTTTGATGAATTTCTGATTTGTCTTTTCCAGAGCATTGTCTGGATTTATCTTGTATAGTCGGGCAGCATTGATGAGTGAGAACATTACATCACCAAATTCCTCTGTAGCTTTCTCCTTGTCCATGTTTTCTACCTCTGCCTCAAACTCGCTTATTTCCTCTTTTACCTTCTTCCATACTTCACGACGTTCCTGCCAGTCGAAACCCACATTGCGAGCTTTGTCCTGTATGCGATAGGCCTTGATGAGCGAGGGTAGGGCACTCGGTACTCCACTTAGTACTGTTTTGTTGCCGTCCTTTTCTTTCTGCTTTATCTGTTCCCAAGTCTGCACTACCTCAGCAGCAGTATTTGCTTTTACGTCTCCATAGACGTGTGGGTGACGGAAAATCAGTTTGTCGCATAACTTATTGCATACATCAGCAACGTCGAATTGCTGCTTTTCCTCAGCAATTTTTGAATAGAAAACGATATGAAGCAATACATCACCTAATTCCTTGCAAATATTTAATTCATCATCATTTATGATTGCGTCGCACAACTCAAAAGTCTCTTCTATTGTATTTGCACGTAAACTCTCGTTCGTCTGCTTTCTGTCCCAGGGACACTTCTCCCTTAGGTCGTTCATCACATCGAGCAACCTGCCGAAAGCTTCCATCTTTTCTTCTCTTGTATGCATTGTTAGTTTACTGTTTACTGTTTACTGTTTACCGTTTACTGTTTACCGTTTTTTCGTCTTTCGTTTTTCGTCTTTCGTTTTTCGTCTTTCGTCTTTCGTTTTTCGTCTTTCGTTACAACCTTATCTCGTATTGGTTATAGCAAACGCCTCTGCCTCCGAATCCTTCCTTTTGGTATATAAGTCCTTCGTTGAGCCAATGTCCGTTGTCTTCAGTTGATATACCGAAGTCGAGCCATTGGTGTGTAGGTGCGAATTCTTTTATCATGTAGTCTATGAGCAGGTCGAGGGCTCCACATTGGCGTGCTTCGTCTGTGGCAGTCATATACTGGGTGTGTACTACATTATTATATATATAGACATAAGAACCGGCAATCATCCTGTCCTCATTATCGCGAACGGCATAAAGACGGATGTTTTCCGGAAACCTGTCCTTCAGCAGTTTCATCTCATCAGCTGTATGGACAGGAGTCAGATTATGTCTTTTGTGGAGTACTTCATTAAGGATTTGCCAGTACTCTTCTATGCTGTCTGTTCTTTCTACTCGCACACCTTGTTTTTGTGCTTTTCTTAGCGCATGTCGTCGCGAATAATTATATGTAATAGGCTGTTTCAGATTTACACAAGTGGATAGTCCGCAGGCAATCTGTTGTGCATTGTTTCTCCAGAGAGCATATTCATCTTCTTCGCTGGGCTGTCTCCAGTAAATAAACGGAATAGGTTTGTAGATGATGTGTTTCGCTCCGAAAGCCTGTCTGTAGTAGTCGCAAATGAGTTCGAAGGCTTCCAGAACCCTTGTTGTGTCAATCTCGTCACTCATCACGAGACCACCATAGGTAAGTCCTTGATGAGAATACACGCAACCTTCGTCACGTTTCAGGTTTGCAGGGAATACGGCAAAAATTCTTTCCTTGTCTTCAATCATCAGAGAGCAGTCTTCAAATCTGTCGCTATGGTAGTCCATGTATCTGCGATCGAGCATGAAAGTACCGTTCTTCGAATGGGCTACGAACTCGTTCCATTCAGCTTCTCTTTCCTTATTGTATGGTGTAAGTGTCATTCTGCTGAGATGGTTTTGAATTCTTCGTAGCTATTTATGTATCCATGATGCATGTATTCCATATTTGCAACAACTACACAGACGGTTCCCGGTTGGAAATTCTTCAGCTCACACCATACTCCCTTGCCGATATAAATCCCTTTGTTGGGGCAGTCTATATGGAATGTAGCCTGTTCTTTACCATTATCTACAAACATATCGAACGAACCACTAACGGCAAACACTACCTCTTCACATTCCTTGTGAGCATGTTTGCCTCGACTCTGTCCTGGTTTTACGTCATGAATCCAGAAGATGCGTTTTGGTTCGAAAGGCAGATCAGTCCATTCTGCAAAACACAAACTGCCTCGTTTGTCTTCATGCTGACCTACCTCAATCAAACCATATCCGGTTTCGATTATGTCCTTAAACTTATTCATAATGGTACAAATCGATGCAAAATTACACAAAATACAGCGAAAAGCAGACTAACACTTAAAAAATAATGCACTTCATCGAAAAATTTTTCGTTTTTCTTTTCTCACTATGCTTAATTTTACTACCTTTGCATCGCTTTTCACGAAAAGGCGCTCCTTGGGGACATTGAAACAACCCCAGAGTATTCAGCTATAAGTTTCCGGAAGGATGGGTGAGTGGCTGAAACCACCAGTTTGCTAAACTGACGTACGGGTTACCGTACCGGGGGTTCGAATCCCCCTCCTTCCGCAACGAAGTAAGGAAGCTTCGGGGGTTCGAACCATAAGGGTTCGCCATCGCTTCAGCGCTTTCGAGCTTGTCGAGAAAGAATCCCCCTCCTTCCGCTCTTTTTTGGCGGGTTCGTCTATCGGTTCAGGACACATGCCTCTCACGCATGAAAGATGGGTTCGATTCCCATACCCGCTACATCTGAAGTCTTATAATCAATGATTATAGGATTTTTTTTGTGTGTTTATTGAAAAACAATTACCTTTGCATCACTAATCTTAAATTAATAAAGCTATGGAATTTATAACCAATTTGAAAAGAAGTACAATCCTTATTCTGTCGTTAGTTGCCGGACTCACCTGTTCGGCTAAGGACAAACAAAGAACTATAAGTGTGGAAACTGCCGACATGAAAGTGAAGGTGGAGTTCTACTCACCTGAGATTGTAAGGGTGGTAAAGCAACCTAAGGGAGCTGCTCCTATGGAGAAAAAGAGTTTCTCGGTAATTTTGCATCCGGGGGAAAAGTTTGGTGTAGATGTGGATGAAAGCAAAGACGGCAAATATGCTATGCTGTCGTCGAGTCGTATGAGTGTGCGTCTTGATAAGAAGACAGGTCAGTTGCTGATTCTTGGTGTTGAGGGAACACCTATAATCAAGGAGAAGGCAACGAAGATGGAGGTAAGAAAAGGCGATGCTGACGAAGGAAAACTGAAGGTGAGACAGACTTGGACTCTGGAAGATAACGAGGCTATCTTCGGATTGGGACAGTTGCGTGATGAAACAATGTGTTGGAGAGGTCAGAAGAAGATTCTGTGGAATGATAACACATACATTGCTATTCCGTATATTACATCTGAAAAGGGTTATGGTATTTATTGGGATAATGCAGGAAAGAGTCTGTTTGAGGACTCTGCCGAGGGTATGACCTTTGAGTCGGAAGTGGCTGAAGGTGTGGATTACTATGTGATGTATCGCGACGGAAAACAGGACGGGGTGATTGCTGCCATCCGACAACTGACAGGTCAGGCTACTATGTTCCCGCTCTGGACTATGGGACATTGGCAGTGCCGTGAGAGATATAAGACAAGCGATGAACTTTGTGATGTTCTTGATAAATATAGAAAACTCCGTATTCCGCTTGATGGTATCGTGCAGGACTGGCAGTATTGGGGTTGTGACTCAAACTGGAATGCTATGCGATTTGAAAATCCTTATTATATAAATAAGGTGGGAGATGAGCAATGGGCTAAATATCTGCCTAATGACTTGAAGAAACTGGCTGAGGAATATAAGAAAGCTGGCAAACAGCCCAGAATCAAGTCGCCGGAGGAAATGGCTAAGTACGTACACGATAATCATGCTCACCTGATGATAAGCATATGGGCTAATTTCGGTCCTTGGACAAAAGCATACCAAAGACTCAACGAAATTGGTGCTTTGCTGCCATTCGAGACTTGGCCAAAGAATAATGGTGTAAAACCATACGACCCGTTCAATGCTCAGGCTCGTGATATATACTGGGACGAACTGACAAACCTTTATAATATCGGATTCGATGCGTGGTGGACGGACTCTACCGAACCAGACCACTTCGCTAAGGAAGGTGATGATGATTACAAAACTAGTGCCGGCACTTGGCGTTCGGTTAAGAATGCTTTCCCTCTGATGACAAACAAAGGTATCTACGAACACCAGCGAGCTATGAAGGGTGACCATAAGCGTTCCGTTCAGATGACTCGTAGCGGAGCAATGGGTATTCAGCATTATGGCACATTCTCGTGGAGTGGTGACATACAAGCCACTTGGGCAGAAATGAAAAAACAGGTACCAAGCGGACTTAACTACACACTTTGTGGCATTCCTTTCTGGAATACCGACTTAGGCGGTTTCTTCTACTGGGATATGGATAATAACCCAAAGAGCCCGGCAGTACAGGAATTGCAGGTTAGATGGATGCAATGGGGTACGTTCATGCCTCTGATGCGTAACCACTGTTCGTCACCAATGGTAAGCGAACTCTATGAATTCGGCAAGGAAGGCGACTGGGCATACGACGTGATGAAGCAATACATAGAACTGCGCTACAGACTGTTGCCATATATCTACTCTATGGCTGGCGAAGTAGTTCAGCATAGCGGTTTGATGATGCGTCCGTTGCTGATGGATTATACTGACGACAGAAAAGCTATCTTGCTAAATGATGAATATATGTTCGGCAGAGAGTTGCTCGTGAAACCTGTTACCGATCCGCTTTATACATGGCTCGGTACAGATAAGAAAGGACACCTTATCTATCCTGATGTAAAGAAAGCTGCAGCACCAGTAGAGGTGTATCTGCCAAAGGGTAATGACTGGTACGACTTCTGGACAGGCGAGAAGGTGAGAGGCGGCAGAACTGTGAAACGCCCTTGCCCAATCAACGAAATGCCTGTATATGTGAAGGCTGGTAGCATTCTGCCTATGGGACCTCAGGTGCAGTACTCCGACGAAAAACCTTGGGACAATCTGGAACTGCGTATCTATCCGGGACAGGATGGCAAGTTTACTCTGTACGAGGATGAAGGCGATAACTATAACTACGAGAAGGGCGACTTCAGCGAGATTCAGTTCTCATGGAACGACAAGGAGAAGACTCTGACCATACATCAGAGAAAAGGGGAGTATAAGGGTATGCTGAAAAAGCGCAACTTCCGTATTGTCATAGGAGCAAAAGGCGATAAAGAACCGAAGAAATTCGACAAGACCGTAAGCTACGAAGGAAAGAAGGTAACTGTGAAATTATGATTTCTTGCCTCAATCCTAATACGTCGGCTTATTCGCAAATGAAATAAAATTGAAATTTTTTTCAGCATTTATTTTGTACTTTGCCAAAAGTATCTTACCTTTGCACCGCTTTTTCAGAGGAAAGGCCTTAGGTGATTGCGGAAATAGCTCAGTTGGTAGAGCACAACCTTGCCAAGGTTGGGGTCGCGAGTTCGAGTCTCGTTTTCCGCTCAAAGATAAGACAACAGTCAACACGAGAGCCCACGTGGCGGAATGGTAGACGCGCTCGTTTCAGGTGCGAGTGTTGAGAGACGTGCAAGTTCGATTCTTGTCGTGGGCACAAATATATTGCGGAAATAGCTCAGTTGGTAGAGCACAACCTTGCCAAGGTTGGGGTCGCGAGTTCGAGTCTCGTTTTCCGCTCTTCAATAATAAAGGTGAACCAATCAAACGAGAGGTTCACTTTTTTTGTTGAATATGTTTCATCTTCGTGTTGAATACGGTTTTTCATTGCTGAATATGGTTTTTCTTTACTGAATAAAAGAGTAGGGAAATCCCTACGAAAGGTTAGGTTTTTTCTCCGGTTTATTTGTTGTGAAGGCTATAATTTTGCAGCGTGAATAATAACAATTAAAAACGCAAGCGTATGAAACGACTACTCATTATCCTATTATCGTTAGCACCAATCATGATGATGGCGCAGGACGATATGTATTTTACTCCATCGAAGAAGAAGGCTGCTGCTACACGTGTGCAGACTTCAGGGTATGCAGGTACCAGACAGTCGTACTTCGGAAATAGTAATGTTACGACAGTTGAGTCGGAACCAGTTGATAACAGTACTGTGGATTATGGCAGTTCTAAGCGCTCTGACGATGAGTATAACCGTCGTTATGTAAACGGCGGCGGAAGCAGTTCGTATGAAAACAACAATGACAAAAAAGGTAAGTACGACACAGAGGACATTACCGATGTGGACAACAACGAACTGGACTACCGTTATTCCCGTCGTATTCTCCGATTCCACAGTCCTAATGTGGTTGTGGCAGTAAGTAGTCCTTACTACTGGGATCTTGTATATGACTGTGGAGTGTATGACTATCTGTATGACTACTATTACTACGACCCGTTCTACTATGGTTGGGCGTGGAACTGTGGCTGGGGCTACGGCTGGAGCTGGGGTTACACTTGGCGTCCGTGGAACACTTGGTACGGACCAATCTGGGGATGGAGTCATCCGCGTCCTTGGGTAACATGGGGCATTGGTCCCGGATGGGGCTATCGTGGATATGCATACCACAGAGGATGGTACGGACGTGCTATAGCAGGTCGCGGAATTGGCAGAGGCGGATATGTACGAGGTGCCCGTTCTTATGCAGGCAACTGGAACCGCAATGCTAAGATGCGTACGAACAATATGGCTGGTTCGAGAGGTTATGCCAACAACGGCAGACAGTCGTTCAGTCGTGCTGGTGGACGTATGACCAGAGGAGGCGATGGCGGTTCTTACAGCAGAGGTGGTGGAGGCGACAATGGATTCCGCATGAGCGATATAGGTCGCGGACGTCAGGGCTCACGCAGTTCATATAATACCAATAGCAGTTCGCGCAGCTACAATCGTAGTGCCGATGCATACAATCGTAGTTCACAGAGCTATTCCCGTGGTTCGCAGAACTACAACCGTTCAACAACTCCAAGCACATCACGTAGTTATAGCGGAGGTCGTAGTAGCGGATATAGTGGTGGCGGAAGCTTTAGTGGCGGAAGTCGTGGCGGAGGATTCAGTGGCGGTGGCAGTCGAGGCGGTGGCTTCAGTGGAGGCGGCTTCGGCGGCGGTGGTAGAGCCGGCGGCGGAGGAAGAAGATAAATAATGGTTAACGGTTAAAGGTTAATGGTTAATGGTTAACGGTTAACGGTTAAAGAGTTTTTCGTAATTCGTCTTTCGTTTTTCGTATAAAATAATAAATAGTTAATAAGGCTATGAAAAAGTATATATATACCACATTGGTTGCGATGGCAGGTGCAGCTGCTATGAACGCACAGTCGGCATACGATGCTGAGATAATGAGTACTGCAGATTTGAATGGTACTGCACGATATGTAGGAATGGGTGGAGCTCTGGGAGCACTTGGTGCCGACCTTTCTACTATGGGTAATAACCCTGCTGGTACAGGACTAATGAGAACGCAGGACATTTCCTTCTCGTTCGGAGGTCTGTTTACCGGCAATAAGGGAACGCTTGGCGAAGATGGCGGAAGGGCATCTGTCGATCAGGCTGGTATAGTATTCGTTTTGCCAGGAGATAATGGTTCGCTTCGCAACATAAACTTTGGTGTCAACTACCAGAAGAAGCGCAACTACATGAGCAATCTGGACCAGTGGATGAACTTGAATGGCGGTTCGCAGACATTCCAGATAGCAGAGATGGCAGACGATGCTTACCTTAACAACACCGCTGGTGCATTGACTTATGGTGCAATTCCTTATGCAACTAAGATGGGAAAGACCGATCCGGGAGTGGACGTTACCGATGTTCGCAACAACGTGATGGACTCCAAGTATTATCATCAGGGAATAATTCTTGATAACTACAAGGAAATAATGGTGGGCAGCACTCCTCTCAAGTATGCCGATTACGAAACTAAATTCGACGCATACGACCGAGGCAAACTGGCTGGATACGGATACTTCGGTATTCCTGCAGACGAAGCAAACATTCGCAAAGCTACGTTCGGCAGCAATGCACAAATCGACCTGAACGTATCGACAAACCTCGACGACAGGGTATTCCTCGGATTGTCAGTAGGTGTATATACAAGCAGTTACGACCGATATACTGCTTATTACGAAAAGGGAATCGACGGAAAAACCTACCAGATAGACAGCAAATATCATAACTCAGCCGACGGAGTGAATGTGAAGTTCGGTGCTATCTTCCGTCCTGTCGAAGACTCACCATTCCGCTTCGGTATCGCCGTGCATACTCCTACATGGTACAACATCCGCGACTACAACACCGTATATATTGGAGAAACAGACTACACATTCGACTCAGGCGACTACAAGTACCGTTTCCGCACCCCTTGGAAATTCAACTTCAGCATCGGACATACTATCAGCAACATGTTGGCACTTGGTGTAGAATATGAATTCCAAGACCTGGCATCCAACAAATACAGCTCCAGCTACGGCAGCAATCTGGACATGTCGGGCTGCAACAACGACGTAAAGGCAAACCTGCGCACTCAGCACACAGTAAAAGTCGGTGCAGAACTGAAGCCAGCTCCCGAATGGGCAATCCGTCTCGGATACAACCTCGTGACCTCCGGCATCAAGAAGACAGCCAACACATACATCAACTACAACAGCGACTTCACCGAAACCGACTACACCAACTGGGGAGCCATCAACCGCATCACCTTCGGTCTTGGTTACCGATTCAGAGGCGGCTACATCGACCTCGCCTATCAGTTGCAGTTGCAGAAGGGCGACCTCTACGCCTACGACTACAACGGTGTAGATCACACAAACGTCGGCTTGAACTACAACCCTGTAATTGCCCCAACACAGATTACCAACAACCGTAGCCACGTCATGGCAACCCTCGGATTCAAGTTCTAAGTTCTGCAGGGTAAAACAAGAATCATAGAAATCATTGCAGCAGCTTTCGGGTTGCTGCTTTTTTGTTGAAAATGTATTTGTAAATATAATAATAGTTGTAATTTTGCGGGCTGAAAAAGAATAACAAGATTAGTCAAAGATAACAAAATGAAAAAGCAAACCATTATTACTATTCTGCTTGCCTTTGTCGTTTCTTTAACAGCTGGGGCGCAGGTGGACCTCATCGGTTCGTGGACGGGTAAGATGGAGCTGGGCAACGCAAAGTTGACAATCGTATTGCATCTGAAGGAAACAGACGGCAATGTGAATGTGACGATGGACAGCCCCGACCAGAGTGTTAATGGCATACCGTGCATGAAAATGTTCATGTCGTACGACTCGCTGGTAGTGAGTGTCAGAAGCATAGGCGCTGCATACGGCGGACGACTGAAGGATGGCAAAATTGTGGGCACGTTCAAGCAAATGGGCAAGTCGTTCCCGCTGGTACTGACGAAAGGCGAGGAAGAACTGAAACGTCCGCAGAACCCGCAACCGCCGTTCCCATACGAAACCGAGGAAGTGACGTTTCGCAACGAACGGGACAATGCCACGCTTGCCGGAACGCTGATGTGGCCAGTCGGCTATAATCCGAAGTCGAAGAAGAAGCCTCTTGTTGTTCTCTTCATTTCGGGCAGCGGTCAGGAAAACCGCGACGAGGAAATCTATGACCACAAGCCTTTCCTTGTCATTGCCGATTATCTGGCGCGTCATGGCATTGCATCTCTGCGCTACGACGACCGCGCCACAGGAGCCTCCAAGGGCGGTGACTTGAGAAATGCCACGAGCGAGGACTTTGCCCGTGACGCTGCTGCCGGGCTGGAATATCTGCGTAGCCGCAATGCCTTCTCAAAGGTCGGCATCATCGGTCACAGCGAGGGCGGACTCATCGGCTTTCTGCTTGGCGCACAGGGAAAGACCGACTTCCTCGTCTCATTGGCAGGTCCCGGTGTGAAGGGCGACACGCTTATGGCATACCAGAGAAACAGTTACTTAGAGATGTCAGGATTGCCAGACACTGTGACTACAGAACAGATTCGTAAAGATCCGAAAGTTCAGAGAATCCGTTGGTATCAGTGGTTAGTCGATTACGACCCCTCTGCCGACATCGCCGCTACACGTTGCCCTGTCTTCGCCCTCAACGGCGACCGCGACTGGCAGGTTATCTCTTCGCTCAATCTTTCCGCTATAGAACGTTTGTTGCCAAAGTCGAAGAACAATCTCACGAAAGAATACCCGGGTCTGAACCACCTCTTCCAGCACAGCGTCACAGGGCAGACCAATGAATACCGACAGATAGAGGAAACCATTTCTCCAGAGGTCCTCAGCGACATCGCGAATTGGATAAATAGCCTTAAATAGCCACCATCACCCGGAAATATACGGACAAAACAAGAATCATAGAAATCATGCAGCAGCTTTCGGGTTGCTGCTTTTTTGTAACTTTATGCTCTTGAAGGGAAAAAGGGTAGGGAAAGAAAAATCCCACTCATTATAGTAATGGGTGGGAAAATCAAATGCAATGCAATAATGCAATATTAGATGAGTTTGCGGAACTTACCTTTGTCCTTGCCGCTGGTAATCTTCTGAGCCAGACCTTGGTCTTGCAAACGTTTCAGACGACTGCAGATGCTTCCTGTCTTGCCTTCATAATTGAAACAATTATCTACGTCTTTTGATGTGAATATGATAGGCAGACGTTTGTAGCCCATCCATGTCTTCTGTTTATGCAGCACGTTTGAAGACTGTGCAGCAGCCAGATCGTCGTAGTGCTTTTCAAGGATAGCCTTGCAGTAATGCTCCTGAAAAGCCAACTGAGCATTAGCTATCAGAATTGCCAGTCGCACGTCTTTTTGGTCTAACTCAAAGTCCGGACCACACTTCCAACGACCGTCTGTGTCTTGTACCATTTTGTCCCAATGACGGGTCAGTACGAACGGTAGTACGAAATTGATTGAGTGCCAGCACGGACGTTTTACCAAGTCTTCCTCAGCATAGTCTTTGTCCTCGCCAGCGTCTGCCATGTGGTGCTTAGTCCACAGTTGCAGAGCCTTGCTGATGAGTTCGCAAGGAATTTCCCCCTTGCAGTCATTGAGCTTGTAAGCCCAGTCGAGCAGATCCTCTTCTCTCTTGCGTGCTGCATCGTCGTATGGTGACGGTTCAAGCATTTCGAAGTTGCTGTCTGCATTGGGCACAACGGTGAAGCGCGACATTAAGCCGTTGACGTTGTTCGACTCCGTGTTCAGCTTCTTCAGAGCGTCCTCTGTACCAGTGTAAACGGCATTGAAGTGCACAGCCGTCTCACCTACAGGAGCATTTGATGTCTTCAGATAAGCACCATGTTTTTCAGAGTGATACGACTTTAGCCAATACGTCTGTAAAGCATCCATGTAGCCCTTCTTCAACTGCGACAGAGTGTTCTGCAATTCACTGTCGAAGATGCTGACGTGCATATACCACTCCTCACCGTCAATCGTCTCATGTGCATTAGCTTCTGCCTCACGCAGTGCCGCTGTTGAAGTCTCTGGTGGCAAGGCACGATACACACCTGTAGGACGTGGTTTCTTGCTCTTTGCACCGCCATTGTTCTGTTCACGTTCTGCGTTACTCTCGTTAAGAGCGGTAATCTGTGGAGCATCAGCCTTATGAATGGGCTCCATCATGATTTCCTCCAAATCCACAGCAACCGACTTCATACCACCCATGCGGCCTATGAGCAGTACCAGACTGTTCAGACGATTTTTCTTTCCTGGTTTAGGCCAGAAGTAGTACCAACAACGAGTGAGCAGTGTCATAGCGAATGCACCCCCAACAAAGAACACAGCAGGATAGTACTTCTGTTTCAGACGGAAACAAAGCAACTTGAGCAAAGGAAAGTAGGGAATGAGTTTCTCAAACTCGGCACCGATGTTCTCCAGAGTACGCAGAATCTCCTTCTGAATGGCAGTAACCTGTCCTTGTGCCACTCCCTGTTGCTCCAGTTTCAGTGTGTAGTACTTACGACCTGTCACCTGTTCGATAGCTTTCTGCATCAGTTTAGAAGGCTCTGGAGCTTTAAAGTTTTCGCTCTCGCGTTTTTGCAGCAGTTTCTTTCCACCTTCCACGATGCGTTCTATCTCCGACATACCGCGCTCACTTACGAGGTCTTGAACCCAAGGAATAGTAAGCAGTCCGCTGCGAGCCTTTTCTGCATCGGCATCATATAGTACGAGCAGGTCGTTGTACATGTCGCGTGCCGCATCATGGCGGCAGTTAGGACCATTTGGATACATTGCCTTGACTAACTCCACTGGGTCGTAGCCGAAGATGAGCTGCTTATCCTTAGTGGTGGGTGCAACTTGCTCTGCTAAGTCCTTTGCCACAGAGTCGTTTTCTGCTGCGGTTAATGACTGGCTGCCCTCTGTTGGTGCTGCGGCATTGCCAGGCAGCTGATGGTCAGAGTTAGTAGCAGCGCTTTTACCATCACGGTACGAATCGCCAAACTGTTTGTCGAATTCGTTTTCAAACATTTCTGTTTCTTCTTCCATATAAGAATAGTTTTAATTAGTTAAACAAATTATTTTCATCTATATATAATATGTCTTCCAATCGTGGACAGAACGAGAACTTATCACAATTTATGCATGAGTTGTCTGTGACGTGTTTGCCCGTTGTGCCTATAACATTGAGCATACCGAGGTGTTGCGCCTGCAGATACTGCTGGTCAGCAATGTTACCGCCTATCTCCG
>JAEEGF011218359.1_pt1 | contig 13663 bp, 12 predicted proteins | sample 9134171 | NCBI WGS metagenome assembly JAEEGF01 (sample SAMN16246542, study PRJNA631951) | gut metagenome | biome: gut microbiome; feature: rumen; material: AP-attached | host: Bos | place: Iran: Karaj | collected 2018-10
CTCTTCTTTGCCAACAACCGCAGCCGGGACGATGAGGATTATGCTCCGACAGCGGTGAGCGAAAAGACCATGCAGGAGCATCTTGCCGACCAGCTGGGCGAGCTGGAACTGGACGAGACGCAGCTGATCATTGCCCGTGCGATTGTGGGTAACCTTGAGGATGACGGTTATTTGCGTCGCAGTGCCGCCGAGATTGCCGATGACGTGACCTTTAACGACGGCTGGGTTGTTGACGCGCGTCAAGTCGAGGAGGTGCTGGCCATCGTTCAGAGTCTGGACCCGCCGGGCATCGCTGCTCGCGACGTGCGCGAATGCATGTTGCTGCAATTGCGCCGTAAGCCCCATAGCGAGGATGTTGACATCGCCATCTTGATGATCGAAAAGTATTTTGACGAGATGGTGTCGCGTCGTTTTGATTCCATCGCTCGCAAGGCTGGCTACAGCAAGGAACGCCTTGCCGAAGTGTTTGAACGCCAGATCAAACACGGGCTGAATCCCAGCCCAGGTAACGCCTTTGAATCGCAAAGCGCCATGAGCCAGCAGGTGACGCCCGACTTTGACGTGGAACTGGACGAGGACAATGGTCGCGTGACGGTGACCCTGCGCAACAACATCCCCACCCTGCAGATCAGCGAGAGCTATGCGCTGATGAATGAGCGCTACAAGGGTTCTGAGGCATTGAGTGTGAAGGAAAACAAGGAGAGAAAGCAGATACAAGGTGCTTATCGCGAGGCCAGCATGTTCATCGAGGTGCTCAAGCAGCGCCAGGACACGCTGTTCAAGACGATGAGCGCTATCGTCAAGTGCCAGCCCGACTATTTCCTGAGTGGCGACGAGCGCGACTTGAAACCGTTGGGCCAGAAGCAGATTGCCGACATCATCGGTAAGGACGTGACGGTCGTGTCACGTGCCATCAGCAACAAGTATGTGCAGACACCGTGGGGAGTGAAGAGCCTGAAATCCTTCTTCAGCGAGGATATCAACGGTGCCTCGCGTCATGAGGTGTTTGACGACCTGAAGCAACTGGTGCAGAACGAGGACAAAGCGCACCCGTTGAGCGACGATGCCCTGTGCGAGCGCCTCAAGGCGATGGGCTACCAGCTGGAACGCCGCACCGTGGCCAAGTATCGCGACAACCTGGGCATTCCCAGCAGCACCATCCGCCGCAAGATGGGGAAGTGAGGTTTTTGATTAGAGGTTAGAGGTTAGTGATTAGAGGTTAGAGATTAGTGAAAAGATATACCATCAATAGATTTATCGCTGGAGCGGCTAATTTCCTCTCCACCGCGTTCAGCCCGCTGCTGATGCCCACCTATGGCGTGTTCTTGACGTTGTGGGTGTCGGTGTTGTGCCTGTTGCCCTATGGCACGCGTGTGACCGTGCTGCTGATGTGTATGGGCATCACTTGCATTTTGCCGCTCATTTTCTTGAGTGTGCTCGCTCACTTCAAGATCATCAAGGACTTGCATGTGAATCAGCGTGAGCAGCGCCTCATTCCCTATTTGTTCACCGCCGTGTGCTATGCGGTGGCGGCTTACTATCTGTCCTATCACCACTCGCCGCAGTGGTTTGTGATGTTCATGGTGGGCTCGGCAATCACCGTGCTTGTGATGGCCCTTATCAGCCTCAAATGGAAAATCAGCGCCCACATGGCGGGCATGGGCGGCATCATCGCTCTGGTTTACCAGATCCACGTTCAGGGCCTGAGCGCGTTTTATCTGTTGTGGCTCCTGTGCATCCTCATCGTTGTGGCTGGTTTGCTGGGGTCGGCACGGCTGACGCTCAAACGTCACAACTTGTGGCAAGTGCTTGCAGGGGTCATTGTGGGGTTCCTGTGCGTGTCGCTGACCATGAAAATTTTTGGGTGATGAGCAAGCATTCGCTTGCGAGGGTATTGCGGCTAGCGCCGCAGTGTATAGGTGTATGAGTGTATGGTGTATGGTGTATGTGCGGCTAGCGCCGCAGTGTATATGTGTATGGGAATAAAGATAATATAATGAATAGATTTGATTATAAACGTCGCGCCACTGTCAGTGTCCCTGTGGGTGGCATAGCCATGGGCAGCGAGTGGCCCGTGCGTGTGCAGTCGATGACCAACACCTCGACCGATGATATTGAGGGGAGCGCGGCACAATGTCAACGCATCGCCTATGCCGGGGCTTCCTATGTGCGCCTTACGGCACAGGGTGTGAAACAGGCCAACAGCATCGGTGAGATTTCCAAGGTGCTGCGCGCCCAGGGATGCAACATCCCGCTCATTGCCGACATCCATTTCAACCCCCAGGCTGCCCTTGCGGCGGCTCAGGTGTGCGAGGGCGTGCGCATCAACCCCGGTAACTTTGTGGATCCGGCGCGCACGTTCAAGCAGCTGGAGTACAGTGATGAGGAGTACCGTGCCGAGCTGAACCGCATCCGTGAGGCGTTGCTGCCTTTCATCGCCGTGTGCCGCGAACACAAGACAGCGGTGCGCCTGGGTGTGAACCACGGCTCGTTGAGCGACCGCATCATGAGCCGTTATGGCAACACGGCGGCCGGTATGGTTGAGAGCGTGATGGAGTTCCTGCGCGTGTTTGTCGCTGAGAATTTCTTGGATGTGGTCATCTCGATGAAGGCGTCTAACGTTGTGGTCATGGTCGAGGCGGTGAGGCGACTGGTGGATGCCATGGACCGCGAGGACATGCATTTCCCGCTGCATCTGGGTGTGACCGAGGCGGGTTTCGGTGAGGACGGGCGCGTCAAGAGCGCTGTGGGCATCGGTGCCCTGATGGCCGAGGGACTGGGCGACACCATACGCGTGTCGTTGAGCGAGGAGCCTGAGGCCGAGGTGCCCGTGGCCCGCAAACTGGTGGACTATATCGCTCAGCGCGAGGGACATGCCCCCATCACGGGTGATTACAGCGAGAGTTATGATCCGCTGTGCCCCAGCCGCAGGCCCACGGTGACCGTTGACGGGCGCATCGGTGGCAGCCAGCAGCCGATGGTTATTGCCAGCTACCGTCCCGACGAGATCACGAGTGCCGAACTGCAACCCGACTTATACTACAGTGCCGACGGATTGATTGACGGGATGCACCAGTTCTTGGTGCCGTTGAATTGCTGGAAAGGCGAGCGCAACGTCTTCCCCTTGCTCACACTAGGGGAATGGGAACGCTGTTCGACGGCCCGCCTGCGTTTCCTGCAAGTGCCGGCGACGACCCCGATTGAACGTTTGGAATTCCTGCGTGGACGTGGTGACACTGTGCTGATTATCACTCCAGTGGGCATCAACATCCCTGGTGAACAACAGGCATTGACCCATGCCCTGGACAAGGCGGGCATCAACTGCCCCGTCATCATGCGCAACACCTACACCGACAGTTCCAGCGAGTGGCTGCAGGTCAAGGCCGGTGCTGACTTGGGTGCCGTGCTGCTCAACCGTCGTGCCGACGGCATCTGGCTGGAAGCGCCCAGCATCAGCAATGGAGCCGAGGTTGTGCGCTATGCCTTCGCCATCCTGCAGGCGGCACGTCAGCGCATCACCAAGACCGAATTCATCTCCTGCCCCGGTTGTGGCAGGACGATGTTTGACCTGCAGACGACCGTGCAACGCGTGCAGCAAGCGACGGCTCACCTCACCCACCTGAAAATCGGTGTGATGGGTTGTATCGTCAACGGACCGGGCGAGATGGCCGATGCCGACTATGGGTATGTGGGCGCTGCTGCGGGCCGCATCAGCCTCTACAAGGGCAAGGAGTGCATCGAGATGAACATCCCCGAGCAAGAGGCCATCGACCGCCTTGTCGACCTCATCAAGCAGAACGGCGACTGGAGGGATTTAACTGATTAGAGATTAGTGAGTCAGATAATTGAAGACCGAAATGAAGAAAATACATCTCCTATTGCTCCTGTTGGCAGTCATGCTCGCCTCGTGCAGCAGTGACAGTTTCAAAATCGACGGCACGCTCGTCAATCTGCACGGGACAGCGGTCCGCGTCGTTCTCATGACTGATTCGGGCATGGTGGATGAATCGGTCGAGGTGGACAAGAAGGGCAAATTCTCGTTTAAGGGCCAGTCAGAGCAGCCTGCCATCGTCAGCTTGATGGGCAATCGTGGTGATGCCTTTGCCACGGTGGTGGTTGCCAATGGTGACCACCTGAAGATGAAAGGTGATGTCAGCAAGCCGCTGGGTGTCAAGGTGAAAGGTAACCGCTTGAATGAGGAATGGCAGGTGTTCCGTGACGAACACAAGGCCTTCTATACCGACCAGAACCCTAGTCGCCTGAATGCCGCGATCGAGAAGTATGTGCGCGAACATCCCGATGACATGCTGTCCACGGTGCTGCTGCTGGTGGACTACAGTGACCATGGCAATCGTGACAAACTGGGCAAGTTGCTCAAGGGCATCAATATCGAGGCGCGGCCCGAGTCATTGACCCAGTTGTTCGTCGTTGACCCCTTGAACAGCAAGAAGGTCAATCTGCCGCGGTTGACTACCCTCACCTTGTGGAAACATGGCGGTGGTTTTGAAGAGGTCAAACTCACCGACCGCATGACGTTGCTCACCCTGTGGGCTCAACCGCAGAAGGACCGCAACGCCGTCCGTACCCAGGTGCAGGCCTTGCAAGACAAAACCGGCGGCAAAGTGCGTGTGATTGATGTCCTTGCCGAGAGCGACACGCTGCGGTGGCATCAGACCATCGCCGGTGAGGAATGGGTGCATTACTGGGCTCCTGGCGGCCCCTTGGAGCAAGGTGTGCAGTCGCTGGGCATCACCACGCTGCCATGGTATGCCGTGAGCGACAGCACGGGACTGATCGTCTATTCGGGACCGAACCTGAACGAGGCGATGAGCAAAGTAATACGTTAAAAGTTGAGATTGATTGAAGATGAAGCCTGTGTTTTTCAAGTTGTCGCTGTTGCTGCTGGCCATGATGATGGGCGGGCAATGGATTGATGCTAAGGAGATTGGAGACCGCAATCAAGGCAGCGCACCGGCTTTGGACGGGAAAATCTATGTATTGACCTGTTATGTGTCTCAAACGGGTTGGACTCCCGAGGAAGTCGAGCAGTACTCCAGTTTGGTGCGCGAAGCCGAGGATTGGCTGGTGGCTCAGGCTGAAAGCTATGGCAAGGAGGTGTCTTTCGAGAATGCAGAGTGCGGCCTTGAGCCTCCCTTGCTGCTAGAGAGCATTGTCAGCGGAAGCGGTTCGGGCTATGAGCCGGTCGACATGGTGTCCAAGGTCATGAAGAAGTTGGGCTATAAGGATGGGAGGAAGTTTGTCAAATGGGTGAAAAAGCATACCGACTGCACGGGATGCCTCGTGCTGATTGTGGCCAATCAGCCTGGTCGGGGCTACTCGATGGCCTATAACAACGCCTATGACAAAAAGATGTATTTCCTGGAAGGGAGCATGCTGTATAATTCTTATGAGAGTGGTGAACCCGCATGTGCGTTGAGCATCGCTCACGAGATGTGTCACCTGTTCGGTGCCGAGGATTTGTATGCCACATTCATCCAGACCGAGGAGAACGAAGCGCGTGCCCGTGAGTTGTTCCCCGATGATGTCATGCTCAGCGTCTCTTATGATACCTATTCAAGGAAGATTGATCGGCTCACCGCATGGCTGGTGGGGCTGACCGACGAGATGGAAGATTGGTACATGAGTTTTTTGTGTAAAGGGGAATGAATTTCCGTAATAAATAGTCATAACATCATGTTAGCGAGAACGATAGGAGCAGCAGTGCAGGGCATCGACGCCATCAAGGTCGAGGTGGAAGTGACCGTTGATTGGGGGTCGGGATTCATGGTCATCGGCCTGCCCGACGCGGCCGTCAAGGAGAGCGCCGAGCGTGTGCGGTGTGCCATCCAGCAGGCGGGATATGACTTCCCGGGCAAGAAGGTGATGGTCAACATGACGCCCGCCGACATCAAGAAGGAGGGCTCGGCCTATGACTTGCCGCTGGCCATCGGTATCCTTGCCGGCGACGAGAAGGTCAACGCCGACCGCCTGGACCGCTATATGCTCATGGGCGAACTGTCGCTCGATGGCAGCCTGCGTCCCATCAAGGGCGCCCTGCCCATGGCGATTTTGGCTCGCGAATTGAAGCTCGACGGCTTTATCGTTCCGCGTGACAATGCACTCGAGGCGGCTGTGGTCAATAACCTTGACATCCTGGCTGTCGATAACATCACCCAGGTGGTGGACTTTTTGAACGGCACCTGCCAGCTGGAGCCCACGGTGGTGGACACGCGCGCCGAGTTTGCCAAGGCGCAAGGCGTGTTCCCCTACGATTTCGCCGACGTCAAGGGTCAGGAGAACGTCAAGCGCGCTTTTGAGGTCGCCTGTGCCGGTGGGCACAACATCCTCTTGGTGGGCAGTCCAGGATCGGGTAAGTCGATGATGGCCAAGCGTTTGCCGTCCATCATGCCGCCGCTCACGTTGAGCGAAGCCCTTGAGACCACCAAGATTCACAGCGTGGCAGGCAAACTGCCGCGGGGCACTACCCTGATGACCGTGCGCCCCTTCCGCAGCCCGCACCACACCATCTCGCCCGTGGCCCTCGTCGGAGGCGGCTCTTTCCCCATGCCCGGCGAGATCAGCCTCGCCCACAACGGGGTGCTCTTCCTGGATGAGTTGCCTGAATTCAATCGCTCCGTTTTGGAGGTGATGCGACAGCCGCTGGAGGACAGGATTATTTCGATTTCGAGGGCGAAATACTCGACGGAATACCCCGCCTCGTTCATGCTCGTGGCGAGCATGAATCCATGCCCGTGCGGGTACTATGGGCACCCCAAGAAGAAATGCGTCTGCAACGAATACCAGCGCACCCACTACATGAGCAAGATTTCGGGTCCGCTGCTCGACCGCATCGACCTGCAGATCGAGGTCCAGCCCGTCGATTTCGACCAGATGTCGTCCAAGGCCCCAGGCGAACCCAGCGCCGCCATCCGCCAGCGCGTCATCGCCGCCAGGATGCTGCAGGAGCGCCGCTTCAAGGACGAACCCGGCATCCACTGCAACGCCCAGATGACCCCATCCCTGCTCCACAAATACGCCGAGCCCAACGCCGCCGGCCTGGAGAAGTTGAAAGACGCCATGGAACGCATGAACATGAGCGCGAGGGCCTACGACCGCATCCTCAAAGTCGCCCGCACCATCGCCGACCTCGAAGGCACCGCCGACGTCCTCGAACACCACATCATGGAAGCCATCGCCTACCGCAACCTCGACCGCCCCACCTACCTCGGCACAACGTAGTTATATTATAACATCATAGCTGATTTTTATATGAATTCATCAAAGAAAAGAAGAGACAGTTTTGACTATACGGATAAGTTTCACGATTTAACCTCAAAAAATTTATCGAATCGAGCTCAACTGAACAACATCATTCTCATAGGTTGTGCAAATGCGATAGTTCTTCTTTCTTATACATTTCATGTTTATTGGTGGGAAAGGTGTGCAACAACAGTCCTAATTGTCTTGTCTTTTCTATATCTCGTTTTTATTATGGCAAGTTGTGAAGGCCGTAGAGAACGCGGGACATTGTTTACAACAGGAATCATTAGATTTAAAGAATGGTGCAATTACTGTGAGAATACGGTGTTTTCTAACTGCCCGCCTTATTCATCAAGTTGGTATATAGCACCCATAAAGAATGGTGATTACTTGTGGTTGTCTAACCAAGAAAATGGTTTTTACGTTAAATTCATAGTACATTCACATTACATTGGGAAGGATATAGATATGAACGAATGTCATTCAGCTTGTATTGAACTCATAGATATTATAAATAACGAAATAGTGTATTCTCAATCAGATCATCAATGTTTTGGATGGAAAGAATTAATTGAACCTCTCTACAAGCAAATTAAAAAGGATAATTTTGATGTTATGTCTGTCCAAAATGAATTTGGAGACTTCAAGTGGAAAAAATCTTCCATAAAGAAAGCACCGAAGAAAACTAGAAAATACATATTTAGTGTGGGTTTAATTCTTTGGAAGATACTTTCAATAGTTATTACCATCGCACCTATTATAGGAATCTTTTTCAGAAAGTTTTTGGCATTATCCGAATATTAATTTGGAGTATTAATAACCATGGATGCTTCCACCCAATCAGAATTCAAATCTTCCTTGACCTCCATAGAAAAAGTACAGTCTAAGATACTGTAAACACTTGGGTAATCAGACGACACTGTAGCTGAAAAAAACATATAACGGCTTTGAGAAATAGCCGCAATCATTGAGAAAAGTCAATACAAGGCTAATAACTATGAACAGGTAAATAATTCATGAATGGTGTCTATGTTGTGAAAGTATGATGCAGATCCCTTAACATAAGGCCACAATTGGTCTTTCTATATTGCTGACTCGATTTCGACTCAGTTTCAACACTGAAAGCCAAGATGAGATTTGTGAGTGCTTGAATGTCTACATCATTCGCGTTGTTTATTACAGCACAAAAGTAGAATGATTGGACATCGCCACAAAAAGACAAGAAAAGGTTTACCCTAGAGTGCGCTAATAAATATGATTATTATCAAATTCCTCCAGCGGGATAATGAAGCTTGTTATTTAATCGAATACTCGATAGTAATACAAAAATTGTTATTGTGCGTTATTAAATAAGAGTATTGTAATGCTCTATTTTTGTCATTGACCCAATATTTGTAAGGGAGCCCCCAAGAATCAGAATAATCAATAATACTTTCGCCAGATCTTCCGTATCTTCTGGTTAATAATTCTTCCAAGTAAACATAAGCATCCACAAGGTCCCCTTCATTCTTATTCTTTTGAATAGAATAAAAATTTATGAGCTTCACGTTATTAAGTACTGAATTTGAAAAGTTAAAAGCGCACACATCAAAATCAAGTTTATCAACGGTCACATCAGTAATTAAATAACAGCTATCTGATTTTTGGATTACTATAAGTCCCTGTTTTTCAGCTTCTTTTAAAAAACCTTTCAATCTTGTTTTACCTAATTTGAAGTTTGAAACGGGGCACTCAATTTTGCTAATTTTTTTTTCTTTCTCTATGTAATTTATTTTATAGCTTAACTGTATCGAAATAAAATCCTCCAGATTAGATTGCAATTTTTGATTCCAGCCATAATAATTAAAATACTGTAATACTAATGTTGTGCTTGAGTTGTGTCCCCAATATGCAGCATAATCGGATGTAGAAAAGAAATCATATCGGCCATATTTTTTATTAAATTTTGAGCAAAACGATTCATAATCTCTTTTAGCCCTGTCCTTTTCATTTATTTGATAGTGCTTTTGCAAATCGACAGAATTTAGTTTTCCACTTTCAAAAGAAAAACAAATTATGTCAAATTGTGTTCCACTTGTTTCATGTATATATATATCTGGTTTATCTTTGAGCAGGATGTGTTCTCTGTCGATTAGTAGATCATTCTTTGAATATCCAAACATAGATAAATTGTTAATTACATCCTGTTGTGTTGCTATACCTAATTGACAACAATAAAACGTGTTTTTAATTTCGGTTTCAGCAGAAACAGCAAAATACGAAATAAAGAAAAGAAATACAACTGATAATATTTTTTTCATGATTCTATTGTTTTTGTCTAGTTTTTCTGTGAAGTTCTGATCAGTAATTAGAACATGCAAATTTCGCCATTATTATTGACTTTTACAAGTATTATTAAAGCAAAACGACTATTTTTCTAATGTAAGCTGAAAATGCTATTAAAAAGAAAAGGCGTGCCTTGCGACACGCCATCCCACATAGTTGTTAAATGTTTCAGAGTTCAGCATCCACGAGTTCAGCACCAATGCGCTGCACAGTAGTGAGCAGTTTTTTTGCAGTTTTTTCAGATGCAAAAGCGAGCCCAGCTTTATACTGTCTTAACTTTGATTCATTAATACCGGCAATCCGGGCAAGCTGTGTGACATTAATCCAGTCAAAGTAGTTGAAGAACGACTCAAGATCATACTTAAATGAAAATCTCAATTCATCATCTGGCAATTCTTTTCCTGATTCTGCAATCATTTCCTTTGCTTCCTCAACACTTTCCATGAAGTCGGCCTTAGCCTCTTCCACCGAATAACCAAATCCACCGAAATGGTAGCCCATCAGTCCTTCATTACAAGTGATCTGATAGAAGCCGTTGTCATTCTTCTCGATAAGAGCAAAGAATTTCTTCATAATGTTTTAGTTTGGTTAATAAAGTCGTATTTCTATATTAATTTGATAATGGTTTCAAACAATGAAGGGCAACATGCAGGGCTCTTAATCGTCGAGCCCTGCATCCCTCTTGATTTTTGCCAACAGCCATTTGCCTACTTCCTCACTTTGGTGGCGTGGAATTGTAAAATGTTGCCCGTTCTTTGGATTTACCCACCATTCGTGTTTTTTCTTCTGCTTTTCCATGAAGCAGCCAGCTTCTGTCAGCATTCGTTTTAATTCATTGAATTTCATATAATAAATATTTCAAGGAACTCTTAATGATTTATTACGCCACAAAGGTAACATAAATGTTACTATTGTGCAAATTTCAGCAAACTTTTTTCAAAAATATTTTCCACTCTGTAATTAAAAAAGATTATGATTGAACAAAATACTAATTTGAGCATTTTAGGAATGTTGTGTATCTTTGTGGTTGTGAATGGCTTTATGGTACATATTTTGGTCGTTTTTGGGGCTTTATTGCTGACTATTAGGTTATTGCAATGGGGCAAGTTCTTCCGCTTGGATGAGTTGCCTGAATTTTCTAGAAATGTTTTGGAGGTGATGCGTCAGCCGCTGGAAGACAGAATAATTTCGATTTCCAGGGCGAAATATTCGACCGAGTACCCTGCCTCGTTTATGCTCGTGGCGAGCATGAACCCGTGCCCGTGCGGATACTATAATTGATAATCTCTTTTTTAGTGTGCGAAAATTGAAAATCTTGGGAATTTTGTTTTGAAAATCTTGGGAATTTTATATCTTTGCAGCGGAAATTGAAACAAAAACATTCACATGTACTATCCAAGGTTAGTTGAGAAGGAGATTGAACTGAAGTTGAAAACTTCGGGGGCCGTGGTCGTGGCAGGACCGAAATTCTGCGGAAAAACGACCACTTGTATGCTCTATCAGAAGAGTTTTGTGAAACTGAACACTAAGCAGGCAATCGCTATGGCAAGGTTAAATCCGAAGGCCATGCTAAAAGGAGAGACACCAAGATTGATAGATGAATGGCAAAAGGCACCAGACATCTGGAATCAAGTGAAAGATGACCTGGATTTCAACTATGAATTCGGCAAGTATATACTCACAGGAAGCTCCACTCCGGCAGACAAGACCGAGGTGCATCACAGTGGTGCGGGCCGCATTGCACCGGTGATGATGCGCCCTATGAGTTTGTGGGAGTCCAAGGATTCAAAGGGCGGTGTATCGCTAGAGGATTTGTTTGATGGCGGCAAGGAATTCACGTGGGACACGAATGAGGATTTCACGCTTGATGATGTTGCTTTCTTGTTGTGTAGGGGCGGCTGGCCTATCTCGGTCCTGGCTCCCAAAGATATCGCCATCGAGATTACCAAGAACTATTGGAATGGACTGTTTGTTTTTGAAGACCAAGAGAATGAACGTTTTCGCAACAAGAAACCCGAGGTACTGAAGATGATCATCCGCAGTTATGCTCGTCACATCTCTACCGAGGCTGCCATTTCGACTATCATTGCTGATGTGCGCCAGAGCAATGAGAGGACGATGGATACCAAGACCTTTGATGATTATTTAGAGGCGTTGAAGGATTTATATATTCTTGAGGACATGCCTGCCTGGAATCCGAATATCCGTTCCAAGACCTCGATACGGTCAACACCGACAAGGCATTTTGTGGACACGTCAATTGCATGTAGAGCCCTTGGCGTGATGCCCGAGGATTTGCTTGCCGACCTTGAGAGTTTTGGCTTGTTCTTTGAAGATATGGCCGTTCGAGATCTCAAGGTGTATGCCGGCACCATGGGTGGAGAAGTGAAGCATTACAGGGATAATGCTGGATTGGAATGCGATGCTGTCATTCATTTGGAGAATGGCCAATGGGGGGCCATTGAAATCAAACTGGGTGGAGACGAACTGATTGAAGCGGGTGCCGCCTCGTTGAAGAGGCTCAAAACTAAGTTGGCAGAGAAGAGTGACGAGAAGGCCCCCTCTTTCCTCATGGTGCTTACCGCTGTCGGTGGCTCATATCAACGAGAAGATGGCGTGTATGTTGCCCCAATCAATTTGTTAAAACCATAAAGTCGTTGAACAATGGGGCAAGTTCTTTCGCTTGGATGAGTTGCCTGAATTCAATCGCTCGGTTTTTGAGGTGATGCGTCAGCCGTTGGAGGACAGGATAATAAGTATCAGTAGGGCGAAATATTCGACCGAATATCCTGCTTCGTTCATGCTGGTGGCTTCGATGAATCCGTGCCCGTGCTCGCCATCAAATAGCTGTGACAACAAAGCAACAATATAAACAACTGATTCATCTGAGATTTCTGATGGGCGTCCGCGTGGCATCTGCCGTCGTCCTCAACCACCACAGGCAGGGGCGCACATCGACCTTAACGCGTCCTCGACCGCCCCCCCCGCCTCGGCATCAACAAATAGAGTACTAAATAATGTCAGAGATACAAGAAAATAGTGATAGATCGGATGGGACTTAAAAAGTCCTTTCCTGTATATCAAACTTGAAGTTATGGAGGTATTACATCAATATTATTATCGCCAGGGATTGGCGGGTGCAAAGGCGGTGATCTATGCCGTACTGTCGGTGGTGTTGGTCGTCTTCGGTGTGTACAGTTTTATCCATTGGGAGTTATCGTTCATGTTTCATGACTGGCATGGTTATGTGATACTCATTGTCTATGGCTTGACGGCGCTTGCCATGATTCTGTCGGCTGTCGAATCGTTCAGGAAAGCCGCTAAAGCCCGGCGCGATATACCCGCGTTTGCTGTTGGTGCTGACTGCTTCGTCTTCTACGACAAAGACGGCATGGCGACAACGATACCCTTTGCTGACTGTGAACAGGTGAGGTTCAAGACTACCATGCAATTTCGTGTACCCACGCTTAGGCTCATCGTGAAATATCATGAAAAGAGGGACCCCGAGAACACCCTTCGTTTTGAGGTGGGATTAAGCGAACTCGATCGTCCTGTCAAAGAGATTGACAAGCAGCTGAAAAAAGTGTATCAGAAATACAAGAAAGCGTCCCCCGACCAATAACGCATCGTTATTGATATTTGATGCTGTTTGTTGTTTGTTGGAGTTCGTTGAGGAATTGGGCGGCGTGGCCTCCGTCCATCTGCACGTGGTGGAACTGGAAGGAAATGGGTAAGGTGACCTTCAGCCACTTTTTGCGGTATTTTCCCCACATCACCATCGGGTTGCAGAACTGGTCGGTGTACTGGTTGCCGATGCTGTCCAGTTCGGTTGCCGTCATCGCCGATGTCCCTATTACCATCATGTCTTCCCGGAAACTGCTTGCACAGCGCTTTTTTGCTGACTGGGTCAAGTTGATGTAATCGGTGCAGAACTCATCCAAATCATCGGTAAATGGAATGTCGCATGAGTTGATGCCGCCATCAATATTGTTCACAATCACATTGACGGCGAGGCGGTCATATTTGAACAGTTGGCCTTGTTCGGGCAAAGTATAGAATTCTTTGATGTGACTGGCCG
>JAEEGF012031411.1_pt1 | contig 13662 bp, 7 predicted proteins | sample 9134171 | NCBI WGS metagenome assembly JAEEGF01 (sample SAMN16246542, study PRJNA631951) | gut metagenome | biome: gut microbiome; feature: rumen; material: AP-attached | host: Bos | place: Iran: Karaj | collected 2018-10
CCACCGTCTTCGGGCAAACCGTCTTGTAATAGCTGATGGTCTCCACCATTCCCAGACTGAACACCAGCCGGCGCAGGATCTCATCCTCGATGTGAAGGTCTTCCGCCCCGGGGAACTCCCAGCGGGAGGTGAACTCCGTCAGTCCCGGGATGGCGAAATGATATGTTACTTTCAAAAGATCCGCATCCCGCGCGATCTCATAACCACGATACTCAAATGTCTTGTATTTCTCGCGATATTCCTCAAATTGCTGCTGTGACATTATCAACCTCTGTTGTGTTAATTATCGATGTCCGCCGGTTCGCTTTCGCCCGCGGCGGCTTCGTTCTCCAGGAAATTCTCGATCTCCGGCCTGGATACCCGGAATGCGGCAAGCATCTTCGGACTGAACACACCGCAGCTGCCATCGAGGATCATGGAATAAGCACGATCCACGGTATAAGCCGCCCGGTAGAGCCGATCCGAGATCAGCGCATCAAATGCCTCCGTCACGGAGACTGCCTGTGCGGACACCGGGATGTCTTCCCCGAAGAGTCCGTCGGGATAACCTTTCCCATCATACCGCTCATGGTGACTTCTTGCAATCTCCATGCAATACCGCTTCGTATCCATGCTGGCATTCCAGGGCACCACATGGAGGATCTCCTCACCGTAAATGGTGTGCAGATGGATCATTTCATGTTCATCCGGCTCCAGCCGTCCCGGCTTTAACAGGATGGTGTCCGGCACCTGAACCATGCCGATATCATGCACCGCAGATGCAAAACAGATCTTCATGATCTGGTCCTGGTTCAACCGGTACTCCGGATAAAGCTTGCTCAGATTTTTCAGCAGGATCCCCGTAAAAGTCTTCACATGGCGCACATGTGTAAAAGACTCCAGATTCCGGAATTCCGCCATGGTTCCCATTGCCTCGGCCAGGTCGATGATGGTCTGGGCATAAGGGGTGTGTAATACATTTACCTTCTCTTCCATATCCTCACTCCTTGTCATCGTCTCAGGTTTTCACAAAGATCAGCCCTGAGAGTAAGTGATAATGGCGTTGTTCTTACGCCGGAAGGTCACATAGTCCACCTTGCGGCTGAGGGTCATTTGCACCACATCGATCTGCACCGTCGTGCGGGGATACGCGGTTCCCTTGACGGAGATGAAAGCACCCCGGGCATTCACCATCAGTTCCTTCATGCCGTCCAGCTGCTTTTCCAGATCCATCTTCTCGTTTACTTTCTGGCACACGATAGTCACGATCTTCTCCGTGTCCTCGATGTCGGAATGGAGCGCTTTCTCCAGGGCCGCGATCTCGCTGGCCACCTGCTCCACCTTCTTCTGAAGGCCCGTGACTTTACTGTAGAAATTGGTGTCGATGCCCACCTGCACATGAGTGGGAAGTTCCACATCGTTGCCGATGTTGTTTACCTTAATATAGTTGAGGGAACTGGTCCTGCCGCCAATGATACTGGACCGGCGCCCCTCCAGCTCCACGCCCTTCCAGGCGCTGACGTTGCAGTTCATCAGGTAGTTGCAGTTGATCTTGCCCTTGCACATGACGTTGGCGTTCTCGATGAACTTGCCGATGACATTGCCGTCAGAACTGATGAAGCATTTTCCGTTGCCAAGGACACCGGACCGCAGGAGCACATCGCCTCCCGCCGTGATCTCCGCGCCTTCCACAACTCCCGTGATGGTCACGCTGCCGCCGGCCACAACCCGCATACCGGTGCGGACCGCGCCGTTGATCACCACATCGCCCTTGAAGGTGACGTTGCCGTAAGTGGAGTCCACATCGTCCTTGATCTCGAAGTAGTTGGCGATCTCAATGCGGCCATTCTTAAACTCCACCTTGCCGTCGATGTCGGAAAAGTATTCCATACCATCGGAAGAAATGTGGAAGCCCTTGCCGCGGAGCGCCGGCACTTCCTTGCCCTTCTTGGGCATCAGGATCTGACCCGTCAGGGTGAATCCCGCAGTGCCTCCGGTGGCCTTATGGTAAATGGCGATCTTCTGATTCTTCCGCACCTGCTCGAAGAGGTCCACATTCAGGTAGTCCACGGAACCGTCCGCTTTCTCCTTCGGTGTGGAGGGAAGCTCCGTCCGGAACAACAGCTCGAACTCGCCGTCCTTGCCATCCTGTGCGGGTTTTCCCTGAGCTGCAAGGAAGGACTTTCCGTAAATCTGGAAATTCACCACCTGCTCCAGTTTTTCCTCCAGGATACCGAACTTGATACCCACCGTCTTCAGCATATCCTTCAGTTCATCCACAGAATAAGGCAGACCGTCCGGTTTCGGCCGGATGGTCATGTTGGCGGTCATTCGATCGTCATCCATGGTTATGGTGTTGTGTAAGGAATCGGTGTATTCCATAGACACTCTCTCCCAATCGAAAATTTAGTTCCTCTACTTCATCAGCTTTTCCCGGATCTTTCGCATCTCTTCCGGTGTAAGCTCCGGCTTCGCGTAGCTCTCCACATCGATGCCCGCCTGGATACCGGCGATGATCTCTGCAGTCTGCTCTTCCGTAAACTCCCTGGTTTCCCCGGAGGCGTTCTCTCTCCTGCTCTCCAGCTCTTCCCGCATGGTCTTCATCATCCGTGCGGTATGGAACACAGAAGCTATCTCGGACACATCCAGATCTGATTCCAGTGCAAGCCTTAACTCCCGCATCTGTTTCCAGGAGTACCGGAGGTCACGATAGACATCCACATCCAGCCGCTCCTCCAGGCCGTACCGGATCTCACGCATCTGTAACCAATTATACCGCGGATCCGCGTATTTTTCGACGGGAACATGTCGTTCCACGCCCCTTCGGATCTGAGCCAGCTGCTCGCCGAAGAAGTTTCCGCCAAAGTACTCCTCCATCTCCACTCCCCGCTGCTTTGCCAGCACCACCTGATGGAGCTGGTCCGAGTGGAAATTTCGCGCAAGATAGGGTTCCAGATCGATGCCGGAAACCTTGGCCGCGAGGATCTCCTCCAGCTTGGCGGAGGACATGCCCCGCTCTGCGTATTCCGTCAGATCGAAGCCATTCTCCAGGCCGTCCCGCAGGATCTTCATCACTCTGGAATCGTATTCTTTTTTCGCATAGGGAGTTACATCCAGTCCCGCTTCCATGCCCAGCCGGATCTCCTGCATCTGGTAGGAATTAAAGCCCGGATCTGACAGAACTGTCACATCCAGTCCCTTCTCCAGAGCCGCTTCGATCTCCTCCATCTGGGGAGCGATGTAATAAGTCTTCGCATAAACCGAGATGTCGACACCCTTTTCGAAGCCGGTGCGGAGCACCCGGATCTGCTGCATATCATAGAGGCCGCGGTAAGCCCGGAAGGGGAATCCGGCCTTCTGGCAGAGACGGTTTTCCATCATCTCATACCAGCTGACTCTGGGATCCATATAGTCTTCCACCCGGACCCCGGCCCGCAGGCCCAGCAGGATCTGGTTCAGCTGGTCGTTATCGTAAACCTTCAGCTTCTCCTCATCCAATCCCAGTTCCACGCAGTAGTGGATCATGGTGTCCCGTTCGCTCTTTTCCTGGATCGAAATGGCTTGTTCCATAAGCTTATCCTCTTATTGCTGATGTGGTGTAGTCTTGCTATAATAGTTTCAAAACAGGGAGAATTTACAGACAATTCTCCGGGAGGGGGTTCACATGATGCGTAAGACCGTTCTGACAAGATTGACCGGCGTCCTTCTGACCGCGGCGATGTTACTGACTCCGGCGGCTTTTCTGACTTCCTGCGGCAACTCTTCCAAAGAGGGAGAAAAGATCCTGACCCTGGCTCTCCGGGAAGGAACCTACGCCGATGTGGTGGTTTCCTGTCTCCCCGCCTTCGAGGAGCAGACCGGCTACAAATGCGAAGTCCACGCACTGTCGGAAGATGATCTCCATGCGCTTCTTTCCGGGGAATCCGTGGAGGGGATTTCCTCCTACGATGTCTGTATGGCGGACAGTTCCTGGACTGCCGAGCTGCTGGCCAAGGAGCGGCTGGCGGATCTGACGGCTCTCGGTTACGGTCCGGACAATGATATCATCCCCGCCACCACCCGCATCGCTTATTACAATGGGGATATGTACCTTGCTCCCTATTACGGGAACGTGACGGTCCTCATGTACAACCGGGACCTGCTGAAGCAGGTGGGGTACGATGCCGATGATCTGAGCTGTCTGGAAAACATTTTGGACGCTGCCCAGAAAGTAAATGCCCTCGGCAAGAACGGATTCCTTTACCGGGGTGATACGGAAAACAATCTGGTGGTGGATTTCCTCCCCATCCTGCTTTCCTACGGCGGATGGGTGGTGGATCAGAGCAACGAACCCATCGTGGATACCGACAGCTTCTCCGATGCTCTGAACTATTACCGGAAGCTCGTCGCCACCGGTACTGCCATGCCGAAAGCCGATCTCATCAAGAGCATCGACTCCGGCGAAAGCGCTCTGGCGATCGCCTGGCCCGGCTGGTACACCCCGGATGAATCGACTCCCGCCAACTATTGCGCTCTTACCGGAAAGACCAGTGAAAACAGCATTTCCTTCAACGCCAATGTCTACGGCATCTGGATGCTGGGAATCTCTTCCGAAAGCTCCAACCCGGAGATGAGCAAAGAGCTGATCTCCTATCTCATGGACAAGGATGTGCAGCGCTCCACCATCGATATCGGTGGTGTGCCCTGCCGCTACTCCAGCCTGCAGGATCCGGATGTTCTTGCGGAGTATCCGCAGTACGATGCGGTGTGCAAGGCTCTGAAGGGCGGAACCTATCGTCCGGTGATGGAAAACTGGAGCACCTTCTATACGGTGCTGGGCGGCTACCTGAAGAGCATCCTTGACGAGGATATCTCCGTCAACATCGGACTGAAGCAGGCTCAGAACGCTCTGGAAAATGCCCTGAAGGGCGATACGACACAGGATCGCGATACCCACGACACCATCCCCTTCTGATGCATCAGCCTCCGGTTGCCTTTTCGATGGCTTCCATCAACTTCTCAGGTGTGGAGGGCTTGAGCAGATAGCCTGCGGGCTTGAGGCTCAGGATCTCCACGATCTTTGCCTTATCATTCACGGCGGTCAGGAAGATCACAGGGATCTGCTCCAGCAGCGGATCCAATTTGGTCCGCTGGAAGACTTCCTTCCCATCCATTCCGGGCATCTCATAATCCAATAGCACCAACGCCGGCAAATTGGACTGCATGATCTGCAGTCCTTTTTCTCCGGATGGAGCCAGGAGGACGCGGTACTTTCCGTCCAGGATTGCCTTCATGCTTCGAAGAGTATTGGGGTTGTCGTCGATGATGAGGACAGTCTTGCCCGCTGCCGGCTTCATGATGCCGGAGGTGACATTCTCTCCCAGCAGTGTGCTGATCTGGCGCACCGCATCATCCAGTTTCAGCGGAAGCAGGATGTTCTCCACCGGCTTCCGGAAGCAGAGCTCCGCGGAAGCGTGATCCTCCTCCGTACCCATGACTGCAAAAGGTATGGAAGGATAGGCTTCGATGAGATCCTCATACTCCCCCACCGTGTCCATATTGATCCATTCCGGAAACGCCACCAACAGCGCCGGCGACAGGATCTGCGCCAGGCTCTTTGCATGGGCCGCGTCCGGTGCGGACTGGACTGTGTAATTTGTCTTCAGCTCGGCAATGGCTGCTTCGCCGAAGGCATCGGCTTCCCCGATGACAAGAATCATTTTCTTCATGCTGTGATCCTCGTTTCTCTATTATTCTTCCCGCATGCGGGCTGTAACCTGCTTCACCGCGTCTTCATCCAGCGCGGTCACGGCTGCGGACAAAACGGGCATCAGTTCCTGTACCTTCGGGGAGAATTCGTACCCCTTCATGCGGTCCAGCGCGTTGTCCGCCGCATCCACATCCATCTCTTCCATGGCATTTTCGATGAGGCTCAGGAAGCTTTCCAGCATCCAGCCTTCCGCCTCCTGCTTTTCCTTCTCTTCGCCGATGCCAAAAACACCCTGTAGCTTATCTTTATAAGAGCACCACTCCTCCTGGAAGATGGGATGGAGTTTGAAGATTCTGTCCGTGTCCTCTGCCTTGGCCGCGAACTCCAGCACCTTCGCCATGCCGGCGAGAGGGAAGATTCCCAGGGTGTTGGCCGCGCCCTTCATGGCGTGGACCTGGATCCGGTATCCCTCCATGGCCTTGGAATACTTCGGGTTGATCTGCAGGGATTTGAAGAAGGTCTGCAGCTTCTCCATGTTGGGGATCAGCAGCTCGTAGAACTCCTTCATGGTGTCCTGCACCACCTCCAGATTGGAAAGGTGGATCCAGCAGGCCGCCCAGTCGACACCTTCCACAATGGGCAGGTCGTCCGGCATGGCCGCTCCGCTCATCAGCACCTTCTGCTCGTCCTCCTCCGGCATGGGCAGGAGCTTCTCCTTCGGGAGATGTTCTCTTAAGGCATCCATCAGACGGTCAAAGACGATGGGCTTGGAGAGGAATCCGGTGAAGCCCTCCGCCAGATACTGCTCCTTGGCGCCCGCCACGGCGTTTGCGGTCAGCACGTAGATCGGGGTGTCTGCATTCAGGGAATCCGGCAGTGCCCGGATCCGTTTCAAAGCCTCGACACCATCCACTTCCGGCATCATGTGGTCCATGAAGATCATGTCGAATTTCATGTGCTCCGCCAGCATCACTGCCTCGGCACCGCCGCCGGCTTCCGTGATGTTCAGCTGAGTCACCTTCAGCAGGCTCACAAAGACCCGCAGGTTCATGGAGTTGTCATCCACCACCATGATGTTGCACTCAGGGGCGATAAATCCCTTGGTAGTCAGATCGTGGCTGGCGGCCACTTCCGCCACACGCTTCTGGAAATCACCGATGGGTTCTTCGTTTACGATAGGCTGGTAGAGGTCAAAGTAGAACCTGGAGCCCTGACCGTAGATGCTCTCCACCTTCAGCTCGGAACCCATCATCTTCAGCAGCTTGGTGGCAATGCCAAGACCCAGGCCCGTGCCCTCGATGAAGCGGTTCTTCTCGTTGTCAAACTGGGAGTAATCGTCAAAGAGGTGCTCCAGGTTTTCCGGCTTGATACCGATACCGGTATCCTCCACCTCCACATGGATCAGCTCCTTATCATACTCCCGGGTACCCCAGACCCGAAGCCACACGGTTCCTTCCTGGGTGTACTTCACCGCATTGGTCAGCAGGTTGGTGATGATCTGACGGATGCGGACATCGTCACCATGGTACATGTAAGGCATGTTGGGATCCACCTTCAGCTCCAGCTTCAGGTTCTTGGCATCCGCGCGGTGCACCGTCATGGTGTGGAGGTCGTGGATCAGGGATGCGATCTCATAGTCCACCGGCACCAGCTCCATGGCGTCCGCCTCGATCTTGGAGAAGTCCAGGATCTCGTTGACGAGGGACAGCAATGTCCGGCCGGCCTGGTAAATATCCGTTGCGTATTCCTGGATATTCCGCTCCCGGCTTTCCCGGATGATCATCTCGTCCATACCGAGGACGGAGTTGATGGGGGTTCGGATCTCATGGGACATCTGTGCCAGGAATTTGGACTTCGCACGGTTTGCACGTTCCGCATCATCCTTGGCCACTTTGATCTCGTCATACTGCCTGCGGATCAGGGTCATGGAGGTCTGCTTTGCCAGAGTCCATGCGACGAAGAGCAGGAACACCGCCAGCACACAGTACTTGTACCATTTGAAGGTATTCTGCTCATAGAACTGCAGCTCTTTTGCCAGGAAGTACTTCTCTTCCTTGAGGACTCTGTAGTTCAGCTCATCCAGCACCTGAACCGTCAGTGTGTAATTACCGCTGGGCGGTTCCGTAAACTCAAGACCTTCGAAGGAGGAAATGTGGGAATCACTCTCCACATTCATGGGTCCCTTCAGCTGATACCGGATCAGCAGATCCGATGCGGAATAATCCAGAAAACGGGGATGGATCTCCAGTGTTTCGGTACCCCCGGGAACGTGGAACATTCTGCCTTCCGCATTGATCACTTTTCCGTCCGCGGTCACATTCTCCAGGACGATGTTGAAATTGTCGGAGTAGGTGCTGTGCTCCGTGGTATCCATCAGGAGCACGGTATCACGGGCGCAGATGTACAGGTTGTTGCCGTCATTGCCGGAAAAGGTTCCGGAAAGCAGGGTATCGTCCAGTCCGTTGTTGGAGTTGATGAGGACGTAGGGATACTCCTGGTCGTGATAGAATTTCTCACCCTCCACCACATAGATTCCGGCACTGCCGAGGATAAAGAATTCGTCCTTGTCATTCCGGAAGATATCATAATTATCGGAATAGGGGAAGTTCTCCAGACGACGGATGGTCTCCCGGTCATCGTAATAGATGGCATTGCTGGTGATGTAGAAGAAACCATCCTTGTAGTGGATGATCCGTTTTACGTTGGCATTGCTGAGTCCGGAGGAGATGTTGATCTGTTTGTAGACCTGATCGCCTTCCAGAATGATGATACCGTTGTCCGCAGTACCCACCAGCACGCGGCCGGTGTCACTCTGAACCACCTGCGTGATCTCGGAAGTTTCCAGGCCATTCTCTTTGCCAAGGCAGGTTCGAACCGTTTCTCCTCCGAAGAAGACCACATGCTCTGCTGTTGCGGCCACAAGCTGTCCTTCCGGAGTGATGTCGGCGGAGACGATCTTGCCCTCTGTCGCCCAGGGTGTTGCATCCATCACCACCACACGGCCGTCGGGCGTGACCTTGTAGATCGTCGCTCTGGGGCCGGCGCAGAAATAGAGATTTCCCTTTTCATCATCGAAAATATAGCGGACTTCCTTGGTATCGATGGTGTCCTGATACCCGAAATGCTGTTCTTCGTAAGTTTCTGCGTCCAGAATGATCAGGCCTTTCGATGTGCCGATGTAGAGCAGTCCGTCTCGGACAAAGGTAACCTTGGGAGTGTTAAAGTTGATACCGGTATAGTTCTTCAGATTCAGGAACTGACTCTCAGAGTACTTGGTAATTCCGCCGATGGAGGAAGCCATCCACAGGTTTCCCTGGTTATCGAACATGACATCCGTGATGCCCCGCTCGGCATAATTACCGTTCTGCACGAGATAGAGGTGATCCATATCATCCAGGAAGCACATGCCTTTTTCCGATCCGCAGAAGAAGCCTCCGCTCTCTTCGCTGTATACCGCATTCGAAAGATCCAGCCCCCGCTCATCCAGAACAGCTCTCTGTCCCACCAGTCTGCCACTGACCAGCGTAAACCGCTGGTAGCATCCATCCTCATAGATCGCAAGGAAATTATCCTTTCCGTCGCTGGCAATGCTGTGGCAGACAGCCTCCTCCTCATCCTGAATGGTCTGAAGCAGGATTCCGTCATAGAACAGGAAGATCAGGCCATCCGCCGTGGCACCCATGATAAAGCCTTCGTCATTTGCCGCCAGACATTTGATGTCCTTCAGTTCTTCCAGGGTATTGAACACGCCCACAATACCGTTCTTGGTGATCATCACAAGATAAGAATCGGTACCGGCGTAGATGTTTCCCTTTTCATCCTCACAGATGGCGGAGATTGCCTCGGAAGGCATACTCCAGGACATGTCGTAATTGATGACCTCACCTGTGGTGGGATTATAGGTCGCAAGACCATTCTCGTTGCTTCCGATCCAAAGCCTTCCGGAGGAATCCGTAAACAGGGAGGATACGGAAGGAATCTTACCGCCGGGGTTGAAGGCCTCGAAGGTACGGCCGTCGAAACGGTACAGACCGGAGTATCCGCCGGCCCAGATAAAGCCGTCCGGCGTCTGGGTCACGGAATTCATCTGCATGGAAAGCAGCCCATCCTTTACTCCATAGCTTGTGGCGATAAAGTTGGAGAAGAAATGGTTCTCGGAATAATTGATATTCTGGAGGTCCTGGGAAGGTGCTTCCTCGGTGCCCGTCACATTGGCGGATGCAGTCATATCAAAGAGGAGCACCGGGATCAGGATCGCTGCGAAGATACTTTGAATATTCAGGAAAGGCAGTTTTTCCTTCAGCCATTTTTTGAACTCAAACTTCTCCGGAGGAAGTCCGGCCTCCTCCCGCTTTTTCCGTTCTTCCTTTGCACGATAGGCATTATGACCGATGGCATAGAAACCGATGCTGATCAGACGGTCCGGGAAATCCACCAGCCACTCGCCGGCGATGGTGCAGACCACCTTATTTCGCAGATTTTTGGAGAACTGGTCTACCAAAGCATCTCCCCAGCGATTGCCGGTGTAACCGCCATAGATGATCAGATTGGGAATGATGGAAAGAGCGATGGAAATGAAAGTCGTGGTAAGAATGGCAGCGCAATAGGTGTAAGAGGAAATGTGCTCTTTGCGGTACAGGTTATAACCCATGCAAAGGCCCACGCCCACTGCCACGGGAATATAGAACAGCGAACCGATATTGAACAGGGGGGCGAGAATGACCATGGTGAAGAAGCCGACAACCGCGCCCGCATAAGGGCCCAATGCCGCAGCAACACAGCAGGTTCCGATGGTATCCAGCCAGAAGGGCAATTCAAAATGCGCAGAAAGTAACTTGCCGACCACGTTCAATCCAACACTGGCCAGCAGGTGAAAGAGGGTCTCTTTATTCAGGGGGAATCCCCATTTTTCCCATCGAATAAACTTCATCCGCAAATCCCCTCGCTCTTTCAGAAAATTATACCGAATATTTGCAAAAATTACAATAAAAGCGGGTAATTTCGCTCGATGCCAAATTACCCGCTTGATTTGATGCAAGTTTCAGTAATATCAAGGGTTCGGGGGTGCTATGGAGCTTCGGTCATGCGCTCCATGGGGACAGTTCCGGTTTTATTTCACAGAAGCCGCCAGATTCTCGCCCTCCAGGCCGATGAGGATGGTGTCGCCTTCCTTCACCTTGTCCTCCAGGATCAGCCGTGCGGCCAGGGTCTCCACATGCTTCTGCACGAAGCGGCGCAGAGGTCTCGCACCGTAAGCCGGATCGTAGGCGCTGTCGGTGATGAAGGCCATTGCCTCCGGAGATACCTCGATGCGGATGCTCCGGTCGGAAAGCCGCTTGTTCAGATCCTCAACAATGAGGTTCACGATACCGCCGAGGTTGTCTCTTGTGAGAGGTTTGAAGAGGATGGTCTCGTCCAGACGATTCAGGAACTCAGGACGGAAGTGGCTCCGCAGCTCGCCCATCACCGCTTCCTCTGCCTCGGGGCGGATGTTGCCATCATTGTCGATACCCTCCAGCAGGTAAGGTGCTCCGATGTTGGAGGTCATGATGAGAACAGTGTTCTTGAAGTCCACGGTGCGTCCCTGAGAATCCGTGACGCGGCCGTCATCCAGCACCTGCAGCAGCACGTTGAACACGTCGGGATGTGCCTTCTCGATCTCATCGAAGAGCACCACGCTGTAAGGCTTCCGGCGAACGGCTTCTGTCAGCTGGCCGCCCTCTTCGTATCCCACATATCCGGGAGGCGCTCCGATGAGTCTGGATACGGAGAACTTCTCCATGTACTCACTCATATCGATGCGGACCATGTTGTTTTCATCGTCAAAGAGGCTGGCTGCCAGGCTCTTCGCCAGCTCCGTCTTACCCACACCGGTGGGTCCCAGGAACAGGAAAGAACCGATGGGGCGTCTGGGATCCTTGATGCCTGCCTTGGAACGGATGATGGCTTCGGAAACTTTGGTGACTGCCTCGTCCTGACCCATGACTCTGCGGTGCAGTTCCTCGTCCAGATGCAGGGTCTTGCTCCGCTCGCTCTCCGTCAGCTTCGCCACGGGGATGCCGGTCCAGCGGGAGATGATCTTGGCGATCTCTTCGTCGCTGACCTTCTCATGTACCAGACGGCCTTCCTTGCTGTTTTCCAGTTCTTCCGCCTGACGCAGTTCCTCCTGCAGCTTGGGGATCTGACCGTACTGGATCTCTCCGGCCCGCTCGTACTGGCCGTTGCGCTGAGCCATCTCCGCCTCTTTCTTCAGGGCATCGATCTGCTCGCGGAGCGTGCTGAGGCGGCCGGCTGCGGCCTTCTCGTTATCCCATTGTGCCTTCTGTCCGGCGAAGGTTTCCTTCAGCTCTGCCAGTTCCTTGTTCAGAGCCTCCAGTCGCTCCTTGCTGAGCTTGTCATCTTCCTTCTCCAGGGAGACTTTCTCGATCTCCAGCATCATGATCCGGCGGTTCATCTCGTCCAGCTCTTCCGGCATGGAATCCATATCCGTCTTGATCATGGCGCAGGCTTCATCCACCAGGTCGATGGCCTTATCCGGCAGGAACCGGTCGGAAATGTATCGGTCGCTGAGGACGGCAGCACTCACCAGGGCGTTATCCATGATAGTCACATGGTGGTAATTCTCGTAATTATCCTTGATACCCCGGAGGATGGAGATGGTCTCCTCCACGCCGGGCTCGTCCACCATCACAGGCTGGAACCGACGCTCCAGCGCAGGATCCTTCTCGATGTACATGCGGTACTCGTCCAGGGTGGTGGCACCGATGCAGTGCAGCTCGCCCCGGGCCAGCATGGGCTTCAGCATATTGCCTGCATCCAGGGCTCCGTCCGTCTTGCCGGCACCCACGATGGTGTGCAGCTCGTCGATGAAGAGGATGATGCGGCCGTCACTCTGCTTCACGTCCTCCAGCACGGCCTTCAGACGCTCCTCGAATTCGCCGCGGTACTTTGCGCCCGCCACAAGGGAACCCATATCCAGGGAGAAGACGGTCTTATCCTTCAATGCCTCGGGGACGTCACCGTTGGCGATACGCTGCGCCAGTCCCTCCACCACAGCGGTCTTACCGACACCGGGTTCACCGATGAGGACGGGGTTGTTCTTGGTCTTCCGGGAGAGGATGCGGATCACGTTCCGGATCTCATCATCTCTGCCGATGACAGGATTCAACTTCTGATTCCGGGCCTTGTCCACGAGATCCTCGCCGTACTTTTCCAGAGTGTCATAGGTAGCTTCCGGGTTGTCGCTGGTGACCCGCTGATTGCCGCGGACCGTGGACAGCGCCTGCAGGAAGCGCTCCCGGGTGATGCCGTACTCTTTCCACAGTTCCTTCATGGAGCGGTTGGGGTACCGCAGCATGCACAGGAACAGGTGCTCCACGGAGACGTACTCGTCCCCCATGGCCTTGGCTTCATTCTCCGCACAGGTCAGCACCTTGTTGAGGTCCTGACTCATGTAGACCTGACCGCCCTGCACCTTGGTATATTTCTCAAGATATTCGTCCGCCCGGGCACAGAAATGCTCGGCGTTGATCTCCATCTTCTCAATGAGTTTCAGGATCAGGCTGTCATCCAGATGCAGCAGGCTCACCAGCAGGTGTTCCTGATCGATCTGCTGGTTCCCGTATTCGTACGCCAGCTTCTCACATCCGTTAACGGCTTCCACGGACTTCTGCGTAAATTTGCTGATGTTCATAAATCCTCCCCCCTTTCGGAGTTGTTCTTACGATCCGCCGGCTGGTCGGTCCGGCCGGACCACATAGATTCGAATGTCTGTTTGTTCTATATCAAATATAACATCAAATTTGGAATATGCAAGAGGGAATTTTCGATTTTATGGATTTTTTAGGAACGGGGCATCTGCCGGGATTTCGCGCCGTCGGGGAGCGCACCCGGCCCAACGAAAAAGAGCAGGCATAAAGCCTGCTCTTTTGGGGTCGCCTTGTGAATTATATGTTCACGTGGTTCACGGATTAGCGTACAACGGTAACGTTGGT
>JAEEGF011704099.1_pt1 | contig 13661 bp, 13 predicted proteins | sample 9134171 | NCBI WGS metagenome assembly JAEEGF01 (sample SAMN16246542, study PRJNA631951) | gut metagenome | biome: gut microbiome; feature: rumen; material: AP-attached | host: Bos | place: Iran: Karaj | collected 2018-10
CTGCTGTTGGCACTATTTGGTAGAAGCGGTGAGAGCCCATTGCCAGTGATTGCAGCTACCTCTCCAACCGACTGCTTCGATAAGGCTTACATGGCTTGCAAGATAGCATTGGAGCATATGACTCCTGTCATCCTTTTAACTGATGGCTTCATTGCCAATGGTTCTTCAGCTTGGAAGTTGCCTAAGTTGGCTGACTATCCAGCTATCAATCCTCCATACGTTACTCCAGAGATGAAAGATAACTATGCGCCTTACTTCCGTAATCCTGAAACGGGTGTCCGCTATTGGGCAACTCCAGGTCAGGAAGGCTATACTCATATTGTGGGTGGTCTGGAGAAGGATAGCAAGACAGGTGCTATATCCACCAATCCTGAAAACCACGACTTGATGGTTCGTCTGCGAGCAGAGAAGATTGCTAAGATTGAAGTGCCTGATGTTCAGGTGGAAGGTTGTGTAGATGATACCGACCTGCTGATTGTAGGCTTCGGTAGTACATATGGACATCTTTATTCAGCTATGAAGGAACTCAATGATAAGGGTAACAAGGTGGCTTTGGCTCAGTTCAGTTACCTCAATCCATTGCCAAAGAATACTGCAGAAGTGCTGAAGCGCTTTAAGAAGGTAGTAGTGGCTGAGCAGAACCTTGGTCAGTTTGCTGGCTACCTGCGTATGAAGATCGATAATTTTGCACCTTATCAATATAATGAAGTGAAAGGCCAGCCTTTCACTGTCAGTGCATTGGTAGATGCATTCCAGGAAATAATCAACAAGTAACCCTAAAAAAGTAAAGACATGAGCGAACATACAGCAAAAGACTATAAGAAAGGACAACCCCGCTGGTGTCCGGGTTGCGGTGACCACTTCTTCCTGGCTTCCTTGCACAAGGCGATGGCAGAACTGGGCGTTGACCCTTGGAATATTGCAGTAATTTCAGGCATTGGCTGCTCGAGCCGTCTGCCTTATTATATGAACACCTATGCTATGCAGACCATCCACGGACGTGCTGCTGCAATTGCCTCTGGTGCTAAGGTGACCAATCCTGACCTCACCGTATGGCAGGTATCAGGTGATGGTGATGGCTTGGCCATTGGTGGTAACCACTTCATCCACGCTATCCGTCGTAATGTAGATTTGAATATGATTCTGCTGAACAACCGCATTTATGGTTTGACTAAAGGACAGTATTCACCTACATCTCCTCGTGGCTTCGTGAGCAAGTCATCTCCTTACGGCACAGTGGAAGATCCTTTCCATCCAGCTGAGCTATGTTTTGGCGCACGTGGCAGGTTCTTTGCTCGTGCTGCTGCTGTTGATGCTGCTGGTACTGTAGAAATTTTGAAGGCCGCAGCTCTGCACAAGGGTGCCGCTGTTTGTGAGATTCTGCAGAATTGCATGATCTTCAACAATGGTGTATATGATGCTTTGGCTAAGAAAGAAGACCGTGCCAAGAATGCTATCTATCTGCAGCATGGTAAGCCTATGCTCTTTGGCGAGAACAATGAGTATGGTTTGATGCAGGAAGGTTTCGGCTTGAAGGTAGTGAAGTTGGGTGAGAATGGCATTACAGAAAAGGATATCTTGGTACATGATGCTCATTGCGAAGATAATACTGTACATCTGAAGTTGGCTTTGATGGAAGGTCCCGACTTCCCTGTTGCCTTGGGTGTTATTCGTGATGTGGATGCTCCTACTTACAACGATGCAGTGAATGCACAGGTAGAGGAAATCAAGGCGAAGAAGAACTATCACAACTTCGAGGAATTGTTGCTTACCAACGATACTTGGGAGGTGAAGTAATTCTTCATTTGAATGCAATACTAGCGGCAGACCTTTTCCCAAAGGCCTGCCGCTATTCTTCTTGTGTTCCTCATAGTAACCTTAAAAACTATTTTATTGTCATTGTTCTGGATAATGAGTGCTAAAACCTACATAGTTACACTATGCTTGTTAAACGATTGATGTTTACTGGGTTAATGGCAGTGTACCTTTTGCAGAAAGTTACACTGCCATACACTGCCACCAAAACAACTTGTTTTGATATTGTTAACTTCAAGAGATCAGTTCATTAGAAGCAATTTGATGGCACCAAAACAACTTGTTTTGCTACGAAGGAGAGATTGCCCCTTATCGTGAGAATGTCTGTTTGGTATTAGCAATAGCCCTGCCTACCTATTACTAATCTCCCTGCCTTCACATTGGTAATGTCTCCGCTTTCACATTAGTAATGTCTCCACCTTCACATTGGTAATGTCTCTGCGTTCATTAATATGGTGTGGGGAATCACATTGATAATTTATTGTATTCTGTTGCGTTCTTCATTAGCAGCACCTGTTCCCTTATATTTACTCTTTGCTGCATTGAAGTTATAGCGGAAAGTTAGTTCTATGGCGCGTGTATCGTTTATCTTGTGCATGAATATCTTGCGAACATCACTATAGAGCCAAGCCTTGCTGCGACTCGTGTTGAATACATCTTCGCAAGAGAGTTTCAGACTCCATTTATCGTGAGCAAATGCCTTATAGATACTCAAGTCAAACTTCCACATCCCTTTCATGTAAAGGTTTTCCGTATTGCCATTTGTACGATAAGCAAAGTCAGCATTTATCCATGTGTCAGCTGGCAACTGAATAGCATTGTTGAAGCGGATTATACCTAATGGGTGGTTCATATTTTTCTTTTTGCCACAAAAAGTCAAGTTGAATTGTTGTGCCATCATGGCTGTCATCAATGTAGGATGCCAGATCCCGAAAGACGGGGAGATAGATACCATTGCCTGCAACTGGTTCAAACTTTTGGCATTCTGCTTTTGCAAGAGAGCAATGCTAGGATTGTCACCATATTGTGTATAAGCTGTGATGATGTAATCCGATGTGTGGCTGTACTCGAGCATCATATTCAGCCATTTGTAGCCTATTGCCAAAGAGATATTATCGCGATAGAATGGACGCAGGAATGGATTTCCACTCTGGTAAGTATAGCGATTAATGTATTCCACGTTACTGCTCAGCTGACTATAGGCAGGGCGTTCCACTTTTCGGTTATAACTCAATCTCACTCTTGTGTTTTTGATTGGAAACATCAGCATAGCCGATGGAAACAGGTTGTCATATATACGGCTTTGTTCCTGCATCTTCACATCGTGATCATAATAACGACTATCTATGTGTTCGTAACGTAATCCAGCACTTAGCATTACTTTGCCTATATTTTGCATTACTTCGACAAACAAAGCGCCATTAGATTCTTCGATACGTGTTTTGCTGTCATTAATAAGATGTTCCAAGTTGCTGTAATTATCAGTGCGATGGGTATGACTGAACTCTCCGCCGAATGAGAAATTGCCTTTGCCAAGCTGCCTTGTTGCAACTGCTTTACCTGCATACATACGGCTCTTGGCATCACTCTCTGTAGTTACAATCCTATCATCTGCCTGGGTGGATGTTTCTTTCAATAGCTGGTCGGTATTGGCTCTGTTCCACAAAGCATCTACGTTTATATCCATAGTCCATTTCCCGAAACTGCCATTGTAATATCCACTCAATAAATGATTGGTATTGTTTATATCGGCGTGACTGTTATTTGAGGTCTCATTGTCCAGCACTCCATCAATCGTCATTGTAGCAAACGATTCATTGTCCTGTTTCGTAGGACGGTATACAGGTTGATAGATGGCACCAATGGAATGATGCTCATTAAAGACATAGTTAAATCCAATCTTGCCGGCAAATGTCTGGTTCTTATTGTAACGTTTGGCAATACCATCTTGCAGCAAGCGAGGTGAGAGGAATGTTTCTTGTGAAGTAATATTTGTTACGCGGTCTTTTATATTGCTGTATTCCAACATACCGAAGATGTCAAATCCTCCCTTTCGATAGTTGAAGTTGAATTCATCTAGTCCGTAGAAATAATGCCTGATGCCTGCTACCGCCCTATTGTCAAAACTCCATCCTTCACCTATAGGCTTGATGGTGGTGATACGGATGACGGCATTGACGGTGGCATCATACCTTGCTCCAGGATTGGTTACTACTTCCACATTTTTCACTTGTGACGAATTCAACTGATCTAACTCAGAAGTATTACGCATTTGTCTGCCGTTGATGTAGATAAGTGGAGTGCCCTTGCCAAACACCTCAATGCCGCCATTACTGCTGATAACCCCAGGTACTCTTGCCAATACATCGTTAGCGGTCCCTGCCCTTGATAAGGCACTACCTTGTACGGTAGTCACCAAAGCTTCTCGTCTCAGTTCTGTTTTGGGAAGATTAGCCTTTACTGTCACTTCACCAAGCAAGTTTTCACTTTCTGACATTTGTATATTTCCTATTTCACCATTGGCCTGATGTACAAACACGTCGTCATAACCAATACATGATATACGAAGTAAGCCAGCTTTATCAGTTTCCAATCTGAATAGGCCTTCGCTATCTGTCACCACACCATTTATATAGAGAGAATCTCTTTCTTGCAGCAACACCACATTTGCATAGCTGATAGGTTTTTCTCTCGTGTCTGTCACTCTGCCACTGATGGCATTTTGGGCGTAGGTTGCCCCTGTGCTGATGCTCATGAGCACCAGCACCAATAGTTTTAATGCTTTCATTGATGATTATTTAATAATTAATTATAGACCTCCCATAAATATCCATTCACCTTTTTCATTCTTGCCTAATGACAGGTTGTTTTGAACAGTCGTACTGTCATCACGAAGTTTCAATACATATGGCACATACTCGCAAGGCATAGAACCAGATTGGAAAGGCTCTCCAATACTGAGTAGTCTGCAACCCTTAAAGACTGGACCAAACATCTCTGCTATGTTGGCAGGCATCATTTCCTCTAACGTCTCAGTATCCCATGCACCTAATGATTTGAGGAATTTCTCTGCGACTTCTTTGGCTGACATTTCAGCCAGAATAGATTTTCTATTGCTGGGTGAGGAATCGGCATTACTGAACTCAATGTCGGTGGGTTTAGCTAATACCTCTTTCATTCCCAATGCTACTGAATAGTCGATATGTCGAGTCCTCATCACTTCTACTTCCTGGTCATCTACGATGATACTTACAGATAGCTGCTTCAATTGCTTGGTAGCTTTGTCAAATATGTAGCGCCTGATATGTTCTGCATCTTTCAGTGATTTGTTGAGCATGAAGTCATTGATATAGTTATAATGGAGGAATGAATGCACAGTTAGATGTATTTCATCACCTACACGCTTTACCAAGTACTCATCGCCATCGTTCTTTTGTGAAAGTTCTAATTCACGTTCCAATATCTTATTTGGTTCCAATAAGATACTGATGTAATCCAAAAATGTTTCTTTGCCTTTTCCTGTTTCCCAGCCCACTTGGTAAGCTGGTACCCAAGTATAAGCACTGTCATTGATACCAGTGGCTACCCTGCCTTGTTTATCTACTCGCCAAGCCAACTCGTCACCATATACCACCTCAATTTGATGGTTAACAAAAGCTTCTTCAGCATCTATCATCTTGAAGTTTTCTTGGGGTAAGGTGCGTATTTCTACTTCCATCACCATCGAGCGTATGTTGTTGAGGTAGCTGATAGCATTTTGCAAAAGCGAACTGGCGGTAAGGCGAGAAGGGCTTAGCATCAATATAACAGGCAAACAAGCTGCAATACCTGATACTGATAGCCAGTGCCACATCCTAATCGCATTACGTGGTTTACGGCTTTCTCTTGCTTTAGCCAACACTCGCTGCTTAAAGTCTTTCGATATGTGTACCTCACATTTTGGAGTCAGCTCACTCCTTATCATGTCAATATCTCTTTGATTCATAATTTATCCTCCTGTTCCCTTCTTTTCCTTAATTTGTCTATTCCGCTTTTAAACCTCGACTTAATCGTGGTCTCTGGAGTTCCCGTTACTTTGGCAATCTCTACGAAGGTAAGGCCGTCTATCAGGTGCATGGTAATAACATCAGCTTGATCCGCAGGCAACACACTCAACATTTTCCAGATGCGGATATATTCCTCTTTTAATGCCTTCTCATCTTCATCATCAGCCATTTGCACTTGTTCTAAGGGAATAGGTTCTTGCTGTTTATGCCGATGCCAATCATTGCAGGCATTGTATACCATTCTGTAGAGATACATTCGCATACTTTCGTCATTCTCTATGATGAACTCTTTTTCAAAGAGTCTCAAGAATACATCTTGTATAATGTCTTCTGCATCTTCTCTGTTGCCGATACGGAAGTAGGCAAAGCGGAACAAATAATCTTGATTCTGCTCTATCACTGCTTCAAGTCTCTTATATCTTTTGTTGCTATTCATTTCTTTCCGCCTTTCATTGTATAAGACGTAATAAGAGCCTAAAAAGACGAGTTTGCCAGTCACTTTTTTCTTTTCTTTTTCTTACAATTGGCATCCCTTTGCTTTTATCACCTGCATTTGTTATCTTTGTAGGGTAATATAATAATATAAGGTATGGAGAACGAGATAATCATATTAGGTACGGGCAATGCGATGGTCACCCGATGTTACAACACTTGTTTCATAGTGCGAAGCAAAAGTGGTGCTACTATGATGGTTGATGCTGGTGGAGGTAATGGTATACTTAACCAGATGGCACAGTCTGGTTTGGCTTTCGAGGACATCAGTGACCTTTTTGTTACCCACACCCATACTGACCATATCTTAGGAGTGATATGGATGATGCGTATGGCGCTCCAGTACCAGAAACCGCAAGTGTTGTACATCCATAGCCACAAGAAAGCGCTTGATCTGCTGGACCTTATGTGCCGTCAAATGTTGCCCAAGAAGCAAGTAGAGCGTATTGGCACCAATGTGGTGTATTGCGAATTACATGATGGCGATAGCTTCGATGTGGGTGATATGCATGTGCAATGCTTCGATATCCACTCCACTAAGGAGCTCCAGTACGGCTTTGCCCTCTCTTTCGCCGATGGGAAACGGCTGGCTTGCCTGGGTGATGAGCCTTATTGTGAACAGAATGAGACTTATATAAAGGGTGCCGATTGGATGATGAGTGAGGCATTTTGCCTCTACGAAGACCGTGAACGTTTTCAACCTTACAAGAAGCATCATAGCACCGCTCTTGATGCTGCCCGTCTGGCTAAGTCATTGGGCATCAAGAACCTTATCCTCTATCATACAGAGGACAAGACTCTGGATACTCGTAAGGAGCGTTACACAGCTGAGGCACAAAGTGAATTTGATGGCAAGGTATTTGTCCCTGACGATTTGGAGAGAATAGTCATTGACTAAACCTACACCCTTACAACTTTTCTTAAAAAGCCATGATATAAAAGCTTTATTAGGTTGTATGAAAGGGTGTAAGGTTGTATGTTCCTTAAAATATAGCTTAGAGGAAGTAAAAGGACGGTTTAGCGGAAGTAAGAGGTTGTTTTACCAGAAGTAAGCTATCCGTTTAGCGGTAGATTTAGGAGAACCTACAACCATACAACTATACTTACAACTAGATAGTGCATAAGTTTCATTATGTATTTTGAAAGGTTGTAAGGTTGTAGGTTGTTTTCATTTATAATTATTATATCCGTTTAAAAGACGTTTTATGACGTTACATCAATGCTTAATCCCTTTCTAATGCATAGAAGGGGATTTGACTTTCTTATGAGGGGATATGACGACTCAAATATTTGGCATTTTCTAGCTGGGGTGATTATCTTTGCAGCATCGGTCGCGACCCGATACGAATTTGTCTAACTTATTAAAAGAATTGTTATGAACGTATTTGAATTATTTACTGAAGGTGGTTTATTTGGCATGGCCGTGTTGACCATTCTATTAGTATTGTTGCTTTTTGCTGCATGGAAGGCTCCGGCTTGGGTGAAGGAGATAGGTCAAGCAGCATTGATATGGGGTTTCTTTTGGGAGTTTGCTGGTATTTATCAGATGCTGGATGTCTTGCAGGGACTGAATGATGTGCCCATGTCTGTAATATATAGCGGTGCTAAGGTAACATTTGTGCCAGCATTATATGGTATGCTTATTTATCTTGTCTCACTTGTTATCATTTTGGTGCAAAAGCCCCGATTGTAGTAGAGTGGGAGTTGTAGATAATGAACTGTTTTATTAGTTTTGTGGCATGAAGTACTTTATTACCATAGGATGCTGGATGGTGGAACTAATACTGGTGGCCTCAATCCTTGTGAGCATGAACTATACGATTATGCAGGCATTGATGTTGGCATCTATGTTCCTACCTGTATTGCTGGCGATGAAGTATTTCTTGCCACAAGTAAAATGGGAACGGACACGCAAAGAAATTACAGGCATCGTGTGTCTGTTTCTATCTTTCTTGGTATTGGAATATCTTTTATTGATGTGTTGCCATACTTGGATCAAAAGCTATATAGACGAGATGCCTTCCGTTTTGCTTAACCCAGTATTCCTTGCCTTGCTATTGGCAGTACTGTTTGTGACAGATACAGTTCTTGGCAAGCATCTTGACAAGCGTTTTGGCAAGACTCCCAATAGTATTACATTCTTTTCTGACCGCAAGAGCGTGACCTTACAGACAGATCAGATTCTCTATGTAGAGTCAAACGATGCTGAAACTTGGGTGCATACCCTTGATGGAGAACGTTATCGTAATAAAACGATTATATCTCAATGGGAACAAATATTAGAAGATGGTTTTCTTAGAACTCATCGTTCATTCTTGGTAAATACTATGTATGTTACTCAAGTAGAGCCTAACTGTGTGATGCTTGGCGATATCTCAATTCCTGTGTCAAGGAAATACAAAGAAGTGGTAGCTGCCAAAATAACAACTACCACTTAGCTGATTATGTAATATTAAGAAAGAGTTAGAACTGGTTGAGTTTGGAGACATCAATTTTAGTAATACCCGTGTTTTGGATAGAAGTATCGTCTGCTGTCCCAGACAGAACAATCTTGCCTACGCCAGAGTTGGTAGCATTCAGTTTCTCACAATCCACTTGGAGGCTGATGGTACCTGTACCACTTTTCCTAACAGATACTTCCTTCCCCTTATAATCCACTTCAATATTGTCAACGCCACTTGATTGAATGTCCAGTTTGTCTGCCTTTACCACAAGTTCTCCTTTGGTGACACCTTTATCATTCATCTTCAGCAAGGTGCCGTCAATATGGGCATCGAGGTTAGAAACACCTTTTAATTCACAGGTAGCCTCTTGGCATGAAATCTGCTGGGCATCCAAGCGCAATACGCCACTGCTGACGAGATGGAAATCATCTGTCTTCAGCTTATCTGTATCAAAGTTCAATACACCTTTGTTCTCCAATCGGTTCATGTCAGGAGAAGTGATATAAAGTGTCAGCATCTGTTTCTCGTTGCTGCCTTTTTTGTCTTTTTGCTTATCAGAAACCTCCAGTAATCCGTCTTTCACTTCCAGTTTGAGGCGTTCTAACTGTCGTTCAGAGCCTTCTGCTTTGATGCTATATGTGTTACCTTGTGTATAGTGAACCTTAACGGCATGATTGGTTCTCAAGCCAGAGAAGCCTGTCAGGTTGTATTCTTTGCTGATAGTGGCATCATCGTTTACAATGTTTGATGCCTGCATGTTGCTCATAGCAGCCAAAGCCATAGCTGCCCATAAAATCATCTTTTTCATCTTATTATGTTTTTATATTTTATACTTGATAATGATAGTTACTTTCCCGTTGGTAAATGATGCATACGATGGCTCAAGCCAACTCGCTCCAACACCTGCTTCGCCAGTTCCTCGCGCCCCCCTTCTTGTGTATTGCATCATATAGACACGGTTTTCCTTCTCGTTCTCAACGGTCAGTGTCATGGTTTCTTCCTCTTCATTGGTGACAAGGCTGAATTGCCCGTTCTTCTGTTCTTCAAGGAAGGCCCTACGCAACCTATTAATGGTGATATCGGTAGGTTGTAAAACTTTTACTACCTTCAGCACCTTACGTGTTTGCGGATCACGCTCTACAGCTGAGGTGAACGTGCTCTTGCCGATAGACGAATACTCTTCTACGGCCTTGTCAATGGAATTTTGGGCGGAGAGAGCCAAGGGGGCAATGAGCAGCGCTAGTGTGCATATTAAAATCTTTAATCTCATATACATAGTTTATTATTGGTTCAACAATGCTCGGATGCGTTCTCTTTCCTGAACATCCTGTATATTATTTAGCAGGTCTTGTTCTGCTTGGTCAATGAGAAGGGTGGGCGAGGTGGTCTCAATAGCATCAGCTAAAGTTAGCGTGTGTTTGATATGTGGCAATATCTGACGTAGGTCATCTATGCGTTCGCCATCCACTATCATGTAACTTCCTCCATAAATCTTTTCTAATTGGGAATTCTGGTAACTTTGGTAAGTCCATACTCCGCCAACGACAATGGCCACCATAGCAGCGATACCTGCCATCCTCCTCCACCATCCACGATATTTGGGTGGTGTCGGGTTGATAGGTATTTCTATGGCAGTCAGCGGAACTTCTTGATTTGCGATATTTGTTGTCGTAGCATCAGTCTCTGTCAAAGCGATAGCATCGAAACCCAAGAATGTCTCCCGATATGCCGCCAACTCTTCAGGCAAATCTTTTGTTTGCTTGAAATAGTCATATAGCCAGTGCTCTTCTTCCAAACTGGTGTAGCCCTCAAAGAATCGCTCTATCAATGCTAATATCTCATCTATACTTTTCATTATACTTTGTATCAATTCTGTCGCGACTCGGCATAGCTCAAGCAAGTTTGACTCTGTCCTCGCTGCTCCAGAAAGTGTTCATTGTTCATCTTCTATGTTCAATCATCCTATTTCTTACAGTTTGTCTGGCACGGCTTAATGCCTTCCTTACTGCTGCCTCCTCCATCTGCAACAATCTGGCTATGTCTTTCATCTCCATCCCCTCCATGTGTCTGAGCCTTAAGATTGTTTGAGGCATATCAGGCAAGTTCTCTACTACAGTCATCATACGTTCAATACGCTCATGCTCTACAGCTTCACTGCCACTACCTGCCACAGCAGGCAATGCCTCAATGCCTTCTCGTGGTTTCCTTCTTCTGATGGCATCGAGACAAAGATTTCTCACGATGATGCGAGCCAATCCATCCACCGGACTTTGCAATTGTGCGCACATTTGCCATAGTTTCAGCATGGCATCCTGCACCATATCTTCTGCATCGCCTGTATCTCCCATATATTTGGTAGCTTCAGCTATCAACAAGGGTCTCAGTCTTTGGAATGATATCTCAAACTCGTCTTTTGTCATCAGTTTTGAACTACTTTCAATAATAATACGCAAAGTAATGCCTTTTGTGACACAATACAAACAATTATTTATTACATTTGCATATATTTTTTTAATAATAATGACTATGAGAAGGTTTTTAATGGCAGCAATGTTTGTTGCTGCAAGTTTGGGGCTGACGAATGCCCAGACGGCGAGAAAGCAAGTAGTGGAAGAGGGTGGTACAGGCCCGTTTAAAGCTGAGGTGGTAGAGGATCTTTCCTGCCCTGCATTTACAACCTATCGCCCACAAAACCTGAAAGGCGTGGTGGCAAAGCAGGGCAAACTTCCAGTAATTGTGTATGCTAATGGTGGATGCGCCAACAATAATGTTGAAATGCGCTTTTTGTTGACAGAGGTATGTTCTTACGGCTATGTGGCCATTGCCATTGGCCCATATGACGAAGATGATGTCAATGCCAAATGGAAGGATGTGTTGGAGTATTCATATCCAGAAGGCAAGGAAGTGGTGATGCTAGCCAATGGTGAACGCATCTTGCAGAAATCGCCTGAAGAAATAAAGGCTCATCAGGAACAAATGCGTAAACAGATTGAGAAGATGATGAAGGAACAGGCTGAGGCTCGTGCTAAGGCTGGCAATAAGCAGGCTACCCCTGTGCAGGAAACTTATCCTAGGATGCTTTTAGAGGCATTGGATTGGTTAACTGACCAGAATGCAGATCCGAAATCTGACTATTATCATTGTTTGGACCTTGACCATGTAGCAGCTATGGGACAGTCTTGTGGTGGTGCTCAGGTTTTGGGCGTGGCTCACGATCCACGTATTAAGACCTGTGTGATGTTGAACACTGGTATTGCAGATATGGAAATGCAGGGAACAACTAAGGAAGCCTTGAACAGTTTACACCAACCCATGTTCTACCTGATAGGTGGTCCTGCCGATGTGGCTTTCCCCAATGCACAGAAAGATTTCGATCGTATTAAGGATTTGCCTGTAGTGATGATGAACACAAAGGATGGTCATAGTGGTACTTATTATGAAAAGCATGGTGGCAGCTATGCTGTGGCTGTACTGAAATGGCTTGACTGGCAGTTCAAGGGCGATGTAGGCAAGGCTGCCTTCTTCCTCGATGATGACTACTTAAAATACCAGTATCCAGATTGGAAGGTGGTTCGTAAGAACTTTTGATAAATAAAAAGTGAGACTCATTTGAGCCTCACTTTTTTTATTTCTTGTCTGCAATCTTACGGAACGATTGCAACTTCTCACCGTAACAAAGGTCACCGCAGTCGCCGAAGCCTGGAACGATGTATTTCTGCTCGTTCATGCCTTCGTCGATAGAAGCGCACCAGATAGTAGAGTTGTCAGATAAAGCCTCTTTTACTACCTCGATACCTTCAGGAGCGGCAATTAGGCAACAAACATGGATGGCCTTCGGCTTACCAGCTTGCATCAATGCCTCGATAGCTGCTGCCATACTGCCACCAGTAGCAAGCATCGGATCAGCAATTATCAGTGTCTTGCCTTTCACACTGGGGGTGGCAATATACTCAGCATGTACACCCACTTCGGTATGTTCACGGTTAATATACATACGATAAGCGGACACAAAAGCATTGTCGGCTCCATCGAACACATTGAGGAATCCCTGATGGAAAGGCAATCCGGCACGCAAAACGGTAGCAATGATAATATCTTCTTCTTTCGTCAAAGGAATGTCAATTGTTCCCAGTGGCGTCTTGATGGTCTTAGGCTTATATTCTAAGGTCTTGGAAACCTCGTATGCCATCAGTTCTCCAACACGCTCTACGTTGTGGCGGAATGTCAGACGGTTTTTCTGATAGCTCTTGTCACGCATTTCAGCCATATAATGGTTGATGATTGAATTGCTTTCTGCGAAATTGTGTATCTTCATAGTATTAAAGTATTAAACAATGCAAAGAAACAAAATATTTAGTCAATAAGCACAATTGTTTCGAAGAAAAATATTAATTTTGCATTCGATTATACGAGGTGAAGAAGAAAAACAATATTAATAATTAAAAACAATAGAAAGAAATGGCAAAATTAGACTTAACTAAGTACGGTATCACTGGTTCAACCGTGATTGGTCACAATCCTTCTTACGAAGCATTGTTCGAGGCTGAAATGAAACCAGGTCTGGAAGGCTTTGACAAAGGTCAGCTGACCGAACTGGGTGCTGTAAACGTGATGACTGGTATCTTCACTGGTCGCTCTCCTAAGGACAAATACATCGTAATGGATGATGTTTCTAAGGACACTGTATGGTGGACTACCGAAGGTTACAAGAACGATAACCACCCAATGTCTGAGGCTACTTGGGCAGCTGTGAAGAAAATGGCTATCAAGGAGTTGTGCAACAAAGATCTGTATGTTGTTGACGCATTCTGCGGTGCGAACGTTGAAACCCGTTTGGCCGTTCGCTTCATCGTTGAGGTAGCTT
>JAEEGF011894912.1_pt1 | contig 13661 bp, 22 predicted proteins | sample 9134171 | NCBI WGS metagenome assembly JAEEGF01 (sample SAMN16246542, study PRJNA631951) | gut metagenome | biome: gut microbiome; feature: rumen; material: AP-attached | host: Bos | place: Iran: Karaj | collected 2018-10
GGAATAAAAATACTTCCCCCACTTGGACCGACAATGGAAAATCCGGATACACCATTTATTGTCTCCCATTTCCAAGTGCACTCTTTATATAACTCCTTAAAATCGTTGTTTGAAGGCAATCTCCACGCTCCTCCCCATTTTACATGAGCGACATCATATTCAGTTTCACTAATGTCATCTCCAAGTTTATAGCAAGACTCTTGTGTCCCTTCGCAATGAGCGTAATTTGACCAACTAAAGGAGTTTTTAGATTCCGTTTCACCCCAAGCATAAAAATTTCCATATTCCTCAGGTTTTGTTGCTCCAATATTACAGGTAGCCCAAAGTAAACCACTAGTTAGACCCAAATCAACGAATTCATGATTATTAAGAGACTGATCTTCTCCAGAATTATTCTTTTCTGTAAAATCGATATAGTCTACGTCGGAAGACTTATAAATTACGACCCTTCCGTTCTTAAGATGGATATTGGCTGTTTGTGCTGAAGTGTTTAATGTACTTGTCATAAACAACAATATCATAATTATTTTATATTTCATTTTGTTGAAATTTTAAATGATTGATTTCTAGTTTTTATAATTCCGAAGTTTCCAAAATGCTCTCTAAACGGGATAATCAAAGAGCCACTTTTTGGAACCTTATATTTTTTTAGAAGAGTTCCATCTATACGATATATACTTATCTCCTCATAGGGGGATAATCCAAACAACTTTATTTTATCTTGTCCCATAGAGATGGAAATAATTGAGGGCTCTGTTTTTACAATATCCGTTGTACTTTTATCACCAAATCTCACACTCTCTATATCTGAAGCACTGTATTCTATAGAGACGTTCAAAGTAGTAAAAACAATGGCGCCATTATCCCCATATGTAAACTTTGGATTCTCTGATAAAAGATATTCAGCACTTTCCCCAGACATTGTCTTTATTATCACACACTCACTTTGAGCATATATCTTAAGAACACATATTATAAGGATGACAAGGACAACAAGTTTCTTTTTCATGATGATAGAATTTTTTATGTCTTCTGATTGTTTCTTCTTTGAGCATATATTATTTCATCATAAGCTTTACACTCCTATTACCTACCTTTACGATAAAAAGAGCACTACATCATAAGCATTAGCCATGAGGGGAAATAGTAACGATGCTACGAAAAATAAAAATGATTTCTTCATAATATCGTATTCTTATTTCTTAAATTCAATTATCCCGTCCCACTCACCATTGATCGTAATCCTGATTTGGGACCGGTACATGTTTACATTCTCTACAATGCCCAGGAACTCCGGTTCGTCCTTCACCTCTGGCCATGCCGCCGACAGGGTGTTCACCTTCACCACGAAATTGTTTATACTGTCAAGTGTCTCGGAACCCAGGCGAGTGGACTCCAGGTAGTATGACTTTAGCGTGTCTCCATAGGGTGGACCGGAGACTTCCTTTTCACATGCTGCCAAGAGTGAGGCAGCAAGCAGCAGTAGAACCCAAGTGATATGTTTCATGGATTTCATCATAGTTCGTGTTTGAATGCCCCAAAATTAATGAGAAAAAATGAGAAAACGGAATTTCCATAGAAAAATCTTCATTATAGGGTTAAAAAATCCTTTTTGCACCGCTGCCCCAAGAAAACGCCCCCTAATTTTTCAGGGTTACAAACGACCGCCTCACATCCTCTTATACCCTTATGTATGAAGACAAAAAAGATGCTATCCCGAGTGGATAGCAATAATAAACAATAAGAACTAACAGGGTTTCCATCCGTTCCCAGAATCAAAAACGGAGCATAGGCGTATGAAGGCCACCCGAAGAGGGTGATTCCTGATTACGTCTGAGCGGAGTCTTGACAAGTATTCCTGGATCTAAAGTATCCACTGGAGGAAAGTCCTGACAAAAGCTCGTTAGGCTGACAAATTACCTTTGAAAAGGTGGTTTGCCAGCCTTTTTTTGCCCATTTTGCAGGCCGCCCTATATCTCCTAAAACCCTTATCTATAGAGAATTACAAACAATATTTACTAACAATTAAAAACAACAAAGAATTATGAAGACATTATTTAAGATTTTATCACTCGTGGCCAACATAGCTATTATTACTGGCTTGGTCCGCGACACGTATCACAAGGCATTCGGCAAGAAGCCTAAAACTGACTTTTTAGAATGATGAAGTATGACAAAAATACTGAGGATATCATCATTATCGTCCTAGACGTGGCCCTAACAACAATTAAGGGGTCAAAAAAACTACGGGCCCTCCTTCGAAAGAAAATTGAGAAGCCCAAGTAAACAACCATTTAAAACAAAAACAATATGAAAAAGAAAGAAAATCAGACGATGGAGATCGTTCCGACTTCCGGGACCGTCTCATCACCCCTCATCATCCCAGCGGATGATATTGAGGACGCTGTGGTACTGGAAGAAGATCCAGAGAACCACCCAAACTTTATCGAGAGCAACACTTCGGCAATCACGCTGGAAGAACTCTCTGAAAAATCTATCGTCCCTACCTTCGCAGATAACACACTCACAGTAAGCCACCAGAGCTTCATCCAGAGTGTCATCGAGGCAGGACAAAACGTATTCGGGGAACTTACCCCGGTAGAGATCAGGGTATCACACCAGATCAACGGACGTGTACCCACCGCTCTACACAAAAAAGCTAGTGAACTTACGGACGAGGAAAAGACCGTTTACTATCAACGAATGGCTTTTATCTGCCACGTTGCCGGTCTTACCCGTTCAATCAACGGCCACCCTGTGCACCTTTGCGTGGGTGGCGTAAGAGCATACAACGAAGACAAACTCTATGGCCGCCAAAGCCCCATGAAATTCAAAGTATTCGTGGGCTGGCAGGTCAGGGTATGTTCAAACCTCTGCTTGACCACTGACGGTTTTGCAGGGAACCTTGAGTGCCTGACATCTTCCGATATCAGGGAGAAAGCACTCGAACTCTTTGGCGGATTTGATCCTGAGAAGGAGAATAATCTGCATACCCTCGAAGCGTTGGGAACAACCAACATCACCGAGGAACAATTCTGTAGTATCATCGGTCGCCTGAGACTCTATCAGGCCTTACCGGGAAACACCAAAGCAGAACTTGGATTGCCCAATGTTATACTGGGCGATCAGGCAGTTAACGCAGTAGTGAAGGGCTATGTCGAGAATCCCAATTTCAAGAAGGATCCCGACTCTGACACCATCACACTATGGCAGATGCTCCAGCTTTTCAACGAGGCTGTTAAACAGACCTACATCGACAAGTGGCTGGAACGTAATCAAAACTGTACGGACTTCATGTTCGGGATACAGAAATCTCTGGAGGGAACTAACCCTTCCTATGACTGGTTCCTGAACTGACAACTTATACTAAGGGCAACGCAACAACAATCGCCTTAGTAACCCCGAGGGGGAGCACACTATTATCATCAAGTGATTATATTACCTGGATTTAGTGTCGCTCTCCCTCATTCTCGTTTTACAATTCACCCTTTTTATTAACTAAATTTTCAAAAGTTATGTGTAAATTCAAGAAACCCAGCATTCCAGAGAATGCTACACCCGATGAGCGCCGTGCTATCATGTTTGACGCTCTAAGTACCCTCGACATGTCAGACAAAGTCGAGAGAAGAGAGAACCTGACCTATCTTTCATGGGCGACAGCCTGGTCAGAGTTCAAGTATGCCTATCCTAGTGCAACCTACCGGATAGTGAAGAACCCCGAAACAGGCCTGCCGTATTTCGCAGATCCTGCACTCGGTATCATCGTGTTCACTGAAGTAACGGTGGACGAAGTAACCCACGAAATGTGGCTTCCTGTCATGGACAACAAGAACAAGGCCATGAAACTCAATCCCTATACCTATCAGGTATGGGATTCATACAAGAAGCAGTACACTGAGAAGACAGTACAGGCTGCTACGATGTTCGATGTGAACAAGACTATCATGAGATGTCTTGTCAAGAACCTCGCCATGTTTGGCCTGGGTCTCTACATCTATTCAGGTGATGACCTGCCAGACAAGGCTACTGATGATAATGCTTCCGGCAACAACGGACAGCAGAAGTCAAAACCCGTTCCGCAGCCAACTGACCGTTTCGCTGGCATAAAGAACGCTATCAATACCGCCACGGACATTCCAAGCTTAATGGGATTGTATCTCGACCACCAGAATGAGGTGGAGGCGAATCCCCAGATTAAGGAAATGTTCACGGCAAAACGTATTCAACTCCAAAGCAAGTAAGACATGGAAAGAATTGAATTAAAACCAAGTGGGGTTATCTTCTATGAAGAGGCTCACGAGTATTGGCTTAATGGCCAGCAACTGTCGGGCATCACGGAGGCACTGAAGAGCGTCCTCCACCCTGACCTGTACCAAGGCATCCCTGAAGCAGTCATCAAAAAGGCTGGTGAATATGGGAATGCAGTCCACAGGGACATCTATGACTTCGACCACAGCTATAGCAATTGTGGTTCCCAGGAAGTCGCAGATTACATTAGAATCTGTAAGGACTACGGGCTAGTCCATGAGGCATCTGAGTTTACCGTCACAGACGGGAAGAACTGGGCCTCAAATATAGACAAGATCTATCGCGTCTCTGATGACACCTTCTCATTGGGGGACATCAAGACCTATGGCAAGCTGACTCCGGAAAAACTGGAGCTGGCGCGCTATCAACTCTCATGCTATGCCTGGATGCTGCAGCTCGGCAATCCCGGTATAAAGATAGACAAGCTGTTTATCATCCACCTCCGCAACAAGACGATGAAATCTGGCAAAGTGGAGCATATCAGCGAAATCGTATTTGTCGACAGAATCCCTTCGTTCATATGCGAAGAGGTTCTGGGATGTTATCTGACGGGAGAGAAGTTTAACAACCCCTATGCGATACCTGTTGAACTCGCATCACAGGAGCAGCATATCAGAGAACTTATGGCAACGAAAGCCGCCGTCGATGAGGAACTGTCTCAAATCAAGAGCAACATCCTCACAACGATGGTGACTATGGATGTCAAGTCATGGCTGACTGACGGAGGTATGAAGCTTACCAGGAAAGTAGGCTTAACCCGCAGTTCATTCGACCTGACCAAATTCAAGAAGGACTATCCCGACATGGCCTACGATCAGTATCAGAAGGTCAGTAAGGTTTCGGACAGTCTGGTAATCACACTCTAAGAACAAGGGATGTCTTCCCGATGTTCTGACCGAAGAGGGGAACTACTGCTGAAAGGCGGTGGCTCCCCTTTTTGTATTTAAAACAATCAAAACAATGAAGCAAATGAAGCTTAAAGACCTCTACGAAGACTGCAAGCGTCTGATGGAGGCTGGAAATGGGGAGAAATCCCTAATCCTAAGTGATGACAATGAGGGGAACGGCTATCATGGCATGTTCTACACCCTCACAGTAATAACCCCCGAAAACGCTGATGGATTTGTTGGGTTAATAGGCGATAATACAGAGCCTAATATTCATAACATCATCGTCGTAGGATAAAAAACAAATGATTATGGCAACAAACATTAATGTGGAGCTATTCAAAAGATATGCTCCGAAAAAGAAGTTGGAGATTATTGATAAACTTAATCCCAACGAACTGATGAACGTATCAACTGCAACCATCGAGCGTATCGTTAAGGAAGCAGGCACGAAGATGTATAAGAGTCGCGACAAACGCCTTTACATCAGTAGAGACCGACAGAGGGGTAATTCATGGAATAGCACTATTGAAGCCGTAGAATTAATCAGTGGCAAACTCTACTTGGACGTTTATTATCAATACGAGAATACTGACTGTAATACCTCCGAACTGGTGACAGACTTCTTAAGACGTGGAGATTTTACTGGCAGTGTGGTAAGGGGTGACAGATACGGAAATGATCGTCATTACTATTTCACTTATAGCGAAGGAAGCAAACAGCGTGTAATCCGCAGCATCCTTGAAGAATATGTTTACACAAAGTACGCCAATAAGTTGAAAAAATCAGTATGAAGAAAGTAAAAATCGGCGACCAGGTGGAGTATAACCCCTGGATCGGACAATCGAGAACTGCGACCGTGAAGGGTATAGAAATATGCCCTTACGGTACAAAGTATGGACGAAGCGTTAGTGGCTGCGACATGAGCAAGCATAATGGAGTGCTAGATCTATCAGATGGCCATTGGTGCTACTTTGACCAAGTAAAACGAGTGATATGAAAACAGTATTATCAGATCCAGCACCTTCCCTATGGGACCTCATCAAGAACCTATGGAAAGTGCTTAGAACAAGAAAGAAAAATGAGAACAAGAAAAATGACCGTTAGGTATTGGAATTCCCTCTGTAGGGGATCCAAGGAACGAGCATTGAGTTTTGTGTTCGGCTACCAGAAAGCATGGATTGATCTATGTTTGTCCGAAAAGCCGGACCTAAATGATGGTGTATGGAAAATGATCTTCAGGAAAGTTAGAATCCCCGAAGACCATACCCACTACAAGACCGTAGTAAACAACACTTTTATACCGTAGAACTATGGGACACAGACTTCATGTCGCCAGTAAATACAAGGTAGAATACGCCTTGGGCGACGGATTCAATTACAAAGTAAGCGAATTTCACGATCTCCTGGCTTCACTCGGAGCCGAATACACTGGAGATTCGTGGGATGATGATTTTGAAGTAAGCATGTCAGGCTGGCAACAGGCCATTGACAAGCTGAAGACTCTAGATGCACTCGACATAGATGAAAGGCATGATATCGAATCGTGCCTGAAAGAACTGGAGTGTAATACTGACGAAGTAATTACGAAGATGGAATACTACCTGCAAGTAGCAGAACCAGATTCTGATTACCTTCACCTAAGTTTCTTCTGACTATGAGTAAAGAACGACAAGAAGAGCAGACCGCCAGGATCATCTGGCACGGAAGTTTGCAGCAATCTGCCTTACCTTTCAAATGGGGACTCGATTTCGGCTCCATCAAGGCAAGTAAAAGTGGCACGAGGTTTAGCGTAAGCAATCCCGCTGCCAAGGTGTTTATAAGTTCAAAAGGACAGAATTTCAAGATCACTGTCGTTAGAACGCGCCAGAAAGGATGCGCCTGTTCATACGAGAATGTAAATCTGAGTGATATCGTTTCGACGATTGACCACATTCTTACAGAACTGCGTAATCCGGAGGATATGACAAGCACCATAATTTATGAGCCGGAGGAATATCACAAAACTCCGACTATGACCGGACGGGCCGTAATCTAAAAGAACGGCGCTGACAGATTTGGAAATACAAGAGAATATCGAATATCACAAAAACGAAAATCTCCTGTATTTCCTTTTTCTGTACCCACTCACCAATCATTCCACTTATTAGAGGGACATCTAACAAACGGAAACTATGTTAAAAAACGAAACAAAGTACGTCGCTTACCTACGGGTGAGCACACAAAGACAAGAATTCTCAGGACTTGGGCTTGAGGCGCAGCGTGAGATTATACACAACTATCTTCGCGACACAAAGCCCATTGAAGAGTATGTTGAAGTCGAAAGTGGCCGCAAGACAGACAAAGGACGGCCAAAACTGAAGGAAGCATTATCAGTATGCCGGAATACGGGAGCAACGTTAATCGTGGCAAAGCTTGACCGTCTGGCAAGAAACGTAAGCTTCCTCTCAAATCTGTTGGAAAGCGATGTGGAGATCGTATTCTGTGATTTTCCACAAGCGAACAAGATGGTGCTTCATATCCTGGCCGCAATAAGCCAGTATGAAGCAGAACTCATTGCTACAAGGACAAAGCAAGCATTGGCAGCAAAGAAGGCTAGAGGTTGTAAACTGGGTAATCCTGAACACCTCATGAACAGACACGCCGAAGCACTGTCAAACAGCAATTACACTAACCGGGAGAAAGCAAAAGCCAATCCCAATAACAAAAGAGCAGTCGCTTTCCTGAAAGTCTTAGTCAAGCAGGACAAGACACTGAAGGAAATGGCTGAAATTCTCAATCAGGAAGGTTTCGTGACCTCAAAGGGGTGTGCATTCCTTCCATCAACAGTTTACAAATTAATTAAAAGGTACAAAATCAATGAAGACTGAAAAGGGCTTCAAGATGATAACTACGAGCCCCTTCTCAAGCAACTTCAATCACTTAACCTATTTCGTTAATTATGGATGATCCAAGGAACAAACTCCTGCTACAATTGACAGGACAAGAGTTTATCGACCTCTTGCGTGAAGGACTGGCGCTCAATGCTGCCGGTTATACTGAAGAGGGCACAATGGATGTGAAGAAGCATTTTGTTTATGGGCTACAAGGCTTATGCGACTTACTTGGATGCTCTACTACAACAGCTTCGAGAATTAAGAAAAGCGGTGTTTTAGATCCTGCAATCAGCCAATTTGGAAACACTATTATTGTGGACGCTGATTTGGCTGTTGACTTACTCAAAGTACGAAAGACCAAATACAAAAAAAAGGTAAGATTATGAGAATTCTATGGTATTTTCAGGCATGGACTAAGGACTCGTCCAAGCCGATCACACTGTGGGTCGAGGCGAATAACCAGGGGGTTGCTCGTGAGGCTATCATGAGGGAGAACCCATTTATCACCCGGCTCATGTTTATCAGAACAAAATGTATTAATTAAAACCGTATGAACTATGGCTAACACCTGTTTCACAACTTACAAATGTGTTTCCGAGAATCCCAAGGATCTAAAGAAGCTATATCGGACGCTTCAGTATATGGACAATCGTAAAACACCTGTAGTCACTAACGGCTGGTTCAACCCTAAAAGGTGGTTAGGCTGTTTGGTGAAGGCCCTTGGCGGCGACCCCAAGAAAATCTACTGTCGGGGCGAGATAAGTGACTATGAACTTGAAGATGACGTTCTGACGATAAACATGGAAACTGCCTGGTCAGAGATGAGTGAGACAAGGCGCTTCATCGAAAGTGTGTTTCCTGGCATGAAGATTTTCTATTGCGAAGAGGAAGGCGGCTGTGAAGTATATAGCACGAATGATGCAGAAAGACGTTTCTTCTCAGACCGCTACTACCTAGACAGTGACGGGCCTATAGATGAACACTACTTCAAGACCATCGGGGAGCTGACCGAGGTTGTCTCAGAGGTTGTCGGGCATCCAGTCGGTGAGACTTTCAAGGAATGTGAGAAAGCTTTAGAGGATCACATGGAAAAGAATCCCGATGAATGGTATAGTCTTCATGAATTTCAGGTTTGTGATGACTGAATTATAAAGAAACACGAGAGGTTTATGCCTCTCGTGTTTTTTCTCTTTGGAGAAGGATGCACATTCAGTTCTTGCACACGGGACGGACTGGGTAACCGGTAACGCGGCTGCGCTGTAGGTAACTACCTTATGCCCGGCTCCGATTGTATCTAAGTCAAAAGTACAAATTATTTGTGGAACGATAAGTCTAAAACGTTAAAATTTATAATTTTTTCACGGAAACGCATTGCCAATTCAGAATAAATTCCGATATTTGTATTTGCTGAGGTGGACCTTCTGTTTCAGATGACAGCCACCGAGGCCAAGAGAGCATTCTTTGCTCAGTCCGTATCGGAAAAACGCCAAATTTCCCCTTCGGGGGATTCCAAGGATGGACAGATGACATCAGATGCTCCCGGTTAATTTCGTATTTGTTCAAGGCAAATAACGCATTGTCGGAATATCGGAATTAAGCTGGGAACGCGTCGAGTTTCAGTTAAATCCTTATGGCGATTGGCCTTGCCACCGATACAAAGCTGGGCAAGACAGGTCCCAGTTTTTCTTGTATCCTTACTACTAACCTAAATGCCGAATCGGGGATCCTATAGGTAGAGAAAACAAGTTGATAGACATGAGGTGCTGCAAAATAATTTTAGTTTTATTAGTCTTATTAAGTTTTTGTAATGTAATTGAGGCTAAAAAAGTTAAATTCCCTAATGGAGATGTCTATGTCGGTAAATGCGAGAAAAAAATACCTCATGGGCAAGGTACAATGTATTATTCTGATGGAAGCTATTATATAGGAAATTGGGAATTTGGAAAGCGATGTGGTAAAGGTGCAATGAAATTTGCCAATGAGGATTATTATGAAGGAGAATGGAAAAATGACATTTTTGAAGGTCAAGGTGTACTCAAATCCCAAAAAGATTTAAATATCACAATTAATTCTTTTATTAACATCACTATTATAAGAAAAGATCCATCAAAAGAAGGTACATTTGTCAATGGTTCCTTAAAAAAGGGAATAATCCGTTCGTCATGGGGTGGTAATATTGAGATAGAGGATGGAACAATTCATTTTACAAAGCAAATTGATACAGATAATTGGGATGGTTATATTGAAATAAAGTGTGACAAACAAGAAGGAAAGAATCATGTGTTATTTTCTTGTAATATTTTTAAAGGAGAAGCACTTGGAGATCAGTTGATACAAGTAACAGGTTCTATACGTGGCATATTTACAAAGTATTTGTTGCAAAATATAGGAGATAACAAATACAAATGCAATCTTTATTATGGAGATGAATACATCACATACTTCAATTTTGAAAAAAAATTCTATGATTTTAGCGAATTTTGCGATGTAGGCTTATTTGTTAGGTCTTTTATAGATAACATTTCAGATGCAAGTGAATTGCGACGAATGGGTAATGACATGAGAAATGAAAAAAACTTTTTTGAAGTTCGTGAATATGGTGAAGAATTGGTAGAGAAAGCAGCCTCTTTCAGAAGTAATTCAAATAGCGATCTTGAATTAGCGGATATGTATTATAAAAGGAATGTGTATGATGATAGAATAAAGGCATACCATCTTTATAAAAAGATATCAGATACAGAAAAAGACGGCTATTCTACATATATGGCATACTTATGTTTTAAAGCCAAAGGATACGATCTTGTAGATGACATCTCTACGTTACCCAAAGAAAGAATGAGGCTTTTGAATCTTGCCATAAGCAGAGGTAGTAAGGCGGCTGTTCAGGAAAAAGCACGTGTTTTAAAAGAGGAAAAACAGGCGAAGATAAATAGAGCAAAGGCTCAAGCTGAGAACAAGAAGAAAGCTGAATATGATAGGAAGCATCCTACCTATATGGCAGAGTGCAAATACTGTATGGGGCTAGGAAAAAACCTACTAAACGTAAACGAGACGTGTGTTTGGTGTAACGGACGAGGCTGGGTTATAAAACGGAGATAAAAAAGCCCTGAGGAGGGGAAAAAAGAGAAGAAGATGAAATAACTTTTCTCGTATTTATAAAAAAGAGAGCAGTATTGTAGTACTGCTCTCTTTTTCTTTCACCCCTCCCGGAAAAAAGAAAAGGGGCATCAACCCCTTCCCTCTGTTCCGGCTGCATTCAGCGGTGTGTCTTTAATGAATTTCACACTTTAAATCTATTGATTCCTCCTCCTAATCGAATGGCTCCTTCCCCATCATAGTAGAATAGCGACCACTCGAAGACGATAGACTTCTTGGTTTTTGTCTCGTAAATATTCCATGTCCTGATAAAGTAATCCACGCCGTTGATGTCCATGTGGACGCGACGAAGATCAAAATCATTAATAACTACTGAACCCTGTGGAGTAACGCCACATTCTGTGATTACTCTCTTAACCAGTTTCTTTATAATTTCGTATTCTGTCTTGTTAATTATTCTCATAATGTATATGTTTTTTAGCAGTAAGCCCCGCCGCTAAACGAGGCTCACTATTGGTTACAGATAAACGGTGATGCTGATGTTGTCACGGTCAATCTGTTGATACTCCAATCTTTTGATTCGCGACGCTCCCATCTTTTCCCCTGCCTCCTTGTACTTCTTTGTGAAGTCAACGATGTCGTGGTAGATGCAGTAGAGGCCCTCGAATGTGCTAAAGTCAGCACACGTCCCTACCTGATAACCCTCCGCGAGGATAATATGTTCATCGAGAGTAAAGATGGTCGTATTCTGGCCTGATGACCTACAGAACCGATACCAGTGGCCGTATTCACGGTGAAAATCGAATCGATATTCTTTGTTATAGTCAACCTGAGTAATCTTCACCTCTACATTCGGAATACCGTCCTCTTTGTAGCCAAGCCACTGGTTGATATGCCATTGGAGATACCTCTCAAAGTCCTCTGGATTGTCGGACTCGGGGCAAAACAGTGTGCCGCAGATGAAGATGCTCTTCATCTTTTTGGGCTTAGAGTTTCCTGAATTTGAATCCATTTTTCGTAATATTGTTATGTTCGATACTATACTTAACACTTCCCGCATTCAGACCTGTCGCCTTGGCAGCGTCCAGCATAGTCGGGAATGTCTCTTCATGGCCGTCGGGGTATGTTGCAACACAATCTGTGCCACTCGCCTGCTTTGCAGCTTTCATCTTCGCCTTGGTTTCGTCAGGTATCGGGTGGGTCTTCCAGTATCCACCGTTCTGCTTTACCCATTCCTTGGCGCCTGCAATCGCTGCTTCCGGGACCTTACCCTTCATGCGCGCGCTTTGTGCTTGCTTCTGGGCATCTGTTCGTTTCAAGCCTTTCAGCTTTTGTGAGATCTTAGCCTTGGACTCTTCGGTATGGCGACGGCCTTTGCTTTTTGCTGATATGAGCGCCTTGGTCTTTTCGCTGAGATGTTTACCTCTCATGGAATCTCCGAACTTTTTTCTTCGTTCTTCATCAAACTTAATTCCGAGGTTTCCGTCTCCGTAGGCACTATTATAGCCGTTCTCGACTGAATCTTTCTCCTTGATCCAGTGCGTCTCGCGCTCCTTCAGTTTGGTATCAAGTTCTTCATGGGTATCAGAGAAGATTTCCTCCAGAACAATGTAATCCCAGGCATCGGGGCCGGTTCCGTACTTCTCCCTCGCTTCCACGATCTTCTTACCTCCGTAACTTTTGTAGCTTTTACGGTTCCAACTGTACTTACGGATCTTTTCATTGTCGGTCTTGCCGATATAACTCTGATTAGTTTTCTTGTTGTGGCGTTCGTAGATTACTCCACGATACTGACCATTTTCCGTTCTTTCGGGATTCTTAGACATGTGTTTTCTGGGAATAGATGATTAACTGTACTCCATACCTGTCTTTCAGCCTCTTCGCGAGTGTCTTGAAAGCATCGGTTCTCTTTCGGGTCCTTCCCAGGAGTTCGCAAGCTTCGTTCAGCTCTAGCCTGATTATCATACCAGATCTCAGCTCGCCATATCTTTCTGTAAGGATCTCGATGTCATTACCAGCCTTTGTGACAGCCTCCTTGGGGGCCTCAACGAAAGACTTGGCTGTTTCCTCTTTTTCTTTGGCAGCAGGAGTAGAAACATTGCCCTTCCGGTGAGAACTTACTGTGCTTCGGTCCTCACCTTGTAACCAATATATGAACCCTTTCATATATATTAGTAAGGGGGTCGAAGGCTGTGGAGTGCGGATCGTTTAATTTTGTGTCGGCTGAGAAAGGTTTGGGGAGTAGTCAAAAAAAAGGTGCCTCGCAAGACACCTTTCAGATTCACATGATTGTGTAGTATGCTGTACCATTTACAATTTTCTTTTGGCACTCAGGACAAAGTCTGTCAAGACTTGTTGCTGTAGCTTTGGCCTTAATCCCCAAAGCATCATAGATACTTTGCAAGATCGTCTTTACATCATGGCTATTGTATGCTTGACCAGGGATAAGCGTCTCACGAACCTTTCTTATGACAGCATTCTTCAGCTGGATTTT
>JAEEGF010025374.1_pt1 | contig 13660 bp, 7 predicted proteins | sample 9134171 | NCBI WGS metagenome assembly JAEEGF01 (sample SAMN16246542, study PRJNA631951) | gut metagenome | biome: gut microbiome; feature: rumen; material: AP-attached | host: Bos | place: Iran: Karaj | collected 2018-10
CCGCGGGCTTGTGCGCGAAAGCGCGGCCTAAGCGTCGTCGGCATCTGGCGAGGCATCGCCTATTCCGAAAATGCGTCGTAGGCGCATTGTGTCCAGCGGCCGGCGTTCGGCCGCGCTGTGCGCCGATGTAATGCAGAAAGGAACGGGAAATGAAAGCCAAGAAGTAAACAAGCACAAAGACCGTGCAGGAATCGGGAGAGATAGTGAAGTTCGATGAGTCGGGAATGCCGACGCTGGACGTCTGGCTCGAGGACGAGACGATATGGCTGACGCAGGCGCAGCTGGCGGAACTGCTTGGCGTAAAGCTCAACACGGTAAACTACCACATCAAGAATATCATTTCATCCGGCGAACTCTCGCCGGAGGCAACTATTCGAAAAATTCGAATAGTTCAGATTGAAGGTGGCAGACAAGTGTCTCGTCCTGTTGATATACACAATCTGGACATGATAATCTCGCTTGGGTATCGCGTCAATTCGCTGAGGGCCACGCGCTTCCGCCAGTGGGCGACGCGCGTGCTGAAGGAATACCTGCTTCGCGGACTCGTGCGCGACAGGCGCATCGGGAAGCTCGAGAAGCGCATGACTGCCGCGGAGCGCTCGATCGACACCATCATCTGCACGCTGATGCCGACTTTGCCCGAGAACCGCGAACCGATTGGGTTTCACGAGTAGAAGAGATTGGCGATTGTTTGATTGCTTGATTTTAACGCAGAGGCGCAGGGGCGCAGAGTGCGCAGAGGGGTTTAGCCGTGTAGAACATGTAGAACGTGTAGAGGGGGAATGGTAGGGCGAGACCGCCGCTCTTTTGCAATCGATGAAAGAACGTTGCTCCCGTTCACCAATGATTCACGTGCGAGCTAAGTTGCAATTAGCGGAGGGTGTGAGGCGCGGGGTGGTTGCGCAGCATGATGAGCGACGGTGCAAAACCATGAGGGCGACCCGATTTCGTCGCGCCGTCCCGCTCCCTTTGCAATCGCAACCTGAACGAAGCCCCGCCGTTCACGAGAGACTTTCACTCGAGCGAAGCCATGAATATAGCGGAGGGTGTGAGGCGCGGCAGTCGCGCAAGAGGAGCCTGCGGCCCAGCATGACTGCGGTGTATATCATAAACCTCGGTGTACTCATAAGCGTAAGCGACAGGCGGTAAACCTCATAAACAGCGGTGAGTCATGCTGGCGGGGTGCCGCAGGCGACGGTTTGAGCGAGCTGCCGCGACGAGGACCCGGAGCTCCCCCAGGTGGGTGAAAAAATCTCATTTTCCCCCTTGCGGGGGAATGAGAAATATGATACTATATTCGTGTCTGGAAAAATTGTGCACTCAAATTTCAAAGACAAAAAGGGAGTAAACAAATGAAAAAACTAATGACAGTTCTGGCTTCGGCAGCCACTGCGTTGTTTGCGTTTGGCGAAACGCTAACAAGTCCGCAGGGGGCTAACTTCGAAGCTTATTCAGAAGGTGCCGTGTTCGACGCCCAGAAGGATGATCTGGGGACGACTAGCGGCAATAAGTTCTGGTACTCCACTGCTGCCGCAGGCGAGATTGGAGATATATCCAATCATGTCGGGCAGGTCAATGTGTCGGTACCCGATTTCTTTGCGCTGGAACAGACCAACGAGAATTATCTCCACATTGATGCCTCGGCTCCTCTGTTCCGTTCGGCGGTGGCGCATTCCAACACGTTCGAGCCCGGAGAAGATTACACGTTCACGGGTGTCGATATCGGCGACGGAATCTACCTCGACACGCTCGTACAGTTCACGGCGGCCGACGATGCGTTCCAGACCGACCTCGAAAGCGGTGACAAGATCGCGATCTCCTATGTTGAGCACGAAGATGATCTGACGACCGGTGAAAACGAGGCTTGGACGAACTTCGTCATCCGCGCTGGTGCGATAGTCGACGAAGAGTTCGGTCAGGCCAACTACTTCGCGACGGTTCCGGCGGGATTCAATAAGGACGACTGGCACCGGCTGACGGTCCGCACTATTAAGGATGTCGGCGATGGTCAGGTCGGCTTTGTCATCTATCTCGACGGTGACATGACCAAGACGCTGAAATTCACGAATAATGTTGAGACCGGATTTAACGAGGAGAGACTTTCGCCTCTCGCGAAGAGTTTCTATGAGGTAAACGCCCTCTATCCGAGTGCGGTTGCTTCGGCTGCAACGGGCGGAACTACCATTTCCGCAGCATCCTTCTCGGGTACAGGCGCTCTCGACGATGTCGTCTTCACGACCACTAGGCCGGGCTTCATTCAGGAGGCGGCGACGGTCACAGTTAAGTGGGATGTTGGCTTTGCGTCTGTCAAGATTAACGGCACAGCGGTTACGGATATTGAGGCTGGAAGTTCTGGTGAGGTTGTCACACTTACGGGCAACACCGTTGACATTGAGTATACGCTCGCGGCGGGCTATGAGGCGGGCACGTTCGTCGGCAACTGGGTGTCTGAGGATATCGAAGCTCCGATTGAAGGAACCTTTACTGGCGTCAACGCAGGAGCAACGCTTGAGCTCAAGTCTCTCAAGGCGAACTTCGATGTCAACGGTACGCACTACGAGAAGGTTTCGGAAGCCATCGCTGCGGCAGTTGAGGCTGGAACATCTTCCGAGGCTCCTGCTACAATCAAGTTGCTGGCGGACTACGCCGGAGACATTGAGCTTTCCGATGCGGGATACATCGTCATTGATTTGGCCGGAAAGGACATTAATGGCGCCGAGTATGGTATTAACAACTCTGCAGCAACGCTCACCATCATCAACAGCACGGAGACGATTGGTCATGTGACTGGCGTGGTCGGAGCTGTAATGATTGCTGGTGGTTCCACGACAATCAACAATGGCATCTTTGATGCGGCAGTAGTTATCGATACTGAAACGTTCGAACTCAAGCTCCTAGGTGGTCAGTTCCTCAACTGCCCTGACGAGATTGGCGACACGAACTTCTACCTCAACAGTTTTGTTGACGGCAGTGTGACTGCGACGGCGATTGCCAACAACTACTTCCAGGTCGGCGAGGGTGGCGAGCAGCCCACGACCTACGACGTCACCTACACGAAGCCTGAACACGCTGAGGTTGTGACCGATCCTGCGACCATCACTGGTCTTGCTGCTGGCGCAACGGTAGCGTTCACGGTCACTCCAGGCGAAGGCTACGAGTATGCCGAAGCGCCGACAGGTTGGACGCTCGACAATGGCGCTATCAAGATGACCTACACGGTTGTCGCTGGCACGAATGAGGTTACGATTCCTGCGCCGACGGCGGTTATCATCGGTACCTACGAGGTCACCGTGACGCCGGCTGATAACGCGACCTATGCTGCGGCCTACAAGGATGGTGGTGCTGAAATCACGCCCGCGAACGATGTCCTTACGGTCACGGTCGGTAAGACGATCGTCATCACCGCGACGGCTGCTGAGGGATACGAGTATGCTGAGGCGCCGACTGGCTGGACGCTCTCCGAGGGTGTGATCACCATCGAGGTCTCTGAGGCTGGTACTGTCGCGATTCCTGAGCCGACGGCGCAGCAGCAGGGCAGCTATCCGAGCTACATCAAGGGCGAGACCGCTCAGGGCAAGTACGACACGTGGAAGAGCTACGTGGAGGGAGCCTCTGAGACGGTTGGCGATGGTGAGGCGCTTGAGGATGCCTACCTCCTGAACTGCAAGCCGAGCGAGGTTGAGGCGGCGAAGGCGGCGTTCAAGTTCACCTCGATCAGCTACGACGCTGAGCAGTCGAAGTGGGTCACCACGACGACGACGGGCTACAACGGGCGCGGGTACAACGGCACGGTCACCGTGAAGCAGTACTCCGACGTCGGTTGCAAGACCGAAAGCGCGACGGGCACCTTCTTCAAGGCTGTTCTCCAGTAAGCGCAAGGCGAAAGCCTAAGCAAAACGAAGCCCGCGGCAGAAGTGCCGCGGGTTTTGTTATATTGCGTGCATCCAGGTTTGAGGTGTTTCAGGCGGAAGGAAGAGGCATAATTACCTCGCGAGGTGGGTGGTGGGTACCTCGCGAGGTACATGGTGGGTAGCTTGCGAGGTGGGTGGTGTGTACCTCGGGAGGTGCGTGGGAGATCTCACGCAGAGGTGCGGAGAGGCAGAGAGCGCAGAGGGGTTTAGCCGTGGATCTCGCCGCCTGCGCTCGGCACGGGAATGTAAACGAGGGTAACCTTGACGGTTGCTTTCGCTATTGGGAGTCTCGGAGTTTGGGAGGAAATCTCAAAAATACGATTCTCCAGAACTCCCAATACTCGGTTCTTCAAAGAATTTAACAGCATGTCTCTAAGCAACATAAACTCCGAGCGTTTGGGCTCCCGCGCGAGGCCTTGCGGCTGCTTCGCAGTTCGCGCTTTGCGCTCACCCGACCCGACGCCTTCGGCGCGGGCGCATTCCCGCTCCGCAGCTTCGCACCACTCAACGACTGTATATGTGCCAGGGAAAGCATTTTGGGATGCGACTGCGTCGCATAAATCGGCCGAAGGCCGTTCTAAACACTGAAAAACTACGACACCTGATTGTGGTTGAAAAGCGCGAAGCAGTGAAGCGGTAGCGTGAACCCTAACCGTCGGAGTTATTCTATAATACTCCTCTAAATACTACGAAGAGCCAATTATTCGCTTTTCGCGAAGCGGCGAGACGCCGCTTCCCCCAGTCATCTTTCGCACTTCAACCACATTGCTTTCAGCCGATGGGCGAGACGCCGCTTCCCCCCAGTCATCAGTCACCTTGCATTGCCCCCAGTCATCAGTCGCCTTGCATTGCCCCCGGTCATCGGGCTATTTCGTAGCGGCGGATGCCGCGAAGCGCTCCATCTCGGCGGGAAGGAGGTTCGCGGATGCGAGGTCGTCGATGTCGTGCCACTCGAACTCGATCCACTCCTCTCGGCTCGTCACGGGCGGAACCGCGGCAGTTGCGCCGCGTATCTTCATCTCGTACACCAGGTTGATCTCGCAGTGGCGCTCGCCGTGCTGGAGGAACGAGTTCTCGACGACGCCGATCAGCGCGCCGACATCGACTTCCACGCCGGCCTCCTCCTTCATCTCCCTCGCGAGCGCCTCCGCGCCGGTCTCGCCGAACTCGATGTGTCCGCCCGGAAGATACGTCGTCTTCGCGCCCTTTGCCTTGCAGAGCAGCACCTTCCCGTCCGCGGCGCATGCGCCGCGCGCGATTGTCTCGATCTCCCCGCGCGAGCCGGAGAGAATGCGCTCCCAGACTCCGCACGCCGTGTCGCGCCAGCGCGGCTCAACCGCCGCGGCAACGCGCGAGAGTATCGCCTTCTCGCGCTCCGCGTCCACTCGCGGCAGGCCTTCGCGCGCCTTGAGCTCGCGCATCTCGTCCATAAGCGCAAAGCGCTCCTTCAGCGCGGATAGAATCGCGTCGTCCGCCGCGTCGATCCGCCGCCTCAGTTCGTCCATTTCCTTCGTTACGCTCATCGTAGTTTCCTCTGTCCCGGCACGGACTCACAGCGGCAGCGAAAGCCGCACGTTCGTCCCCTTCCCAGGTTCGCTTGTTATAGAAATCTTTCCGCCGAGCTCTCCAGTGCGACGCTCCATGCTGGCAAGTCCGTAGTGTCCCTCGCGGCGCATCGCCGCCGTGTCGAATCCGCTTCCGTCGTCCGACACGGACATCGCGAGCCCCTTCTCGCCGAACGCGACCTTCACCTTCACGTGCGCGGCGTGTCCGTGGTTTATCGCGTTTCCGACGGCCTCCTGGAGTATGAGCAGAATCGTGCCCGCGAAGTTGTGCGCGATCTTCCGCTCCTCGCCCTCGCTCGTTATCTCGACGATTCCCTCCCAGTGCGGAAGACGCCGCGAGACGAAGTGCATGAGCTCGATGAGCGACTCCGGGCCCTCGCTCTCCTCGTTCATCGCCCACAGCGTGGAGCGCAGTCCGGACTGCGTGTGCTTGAGCGCCTCGTTAACCTTCTCGAGCTGCGCGCGGCACGCGTCCGCTCCCTCGGGCAGATAGTTCATCGCGGCCTTCAGGCGGAACGTCGCGCCGGCGAGATACTGCTGGAAGCCGTCGTGAAGGTCCGCCGCGAGCCTCAGCCTCTCGCGCCTCGCCGCGTCCGCCTCGATCTTCGCCGTCTCGCGCAGGCGGATGGACTCCGCAAGCTCCGCCGAGCGCTTCGACACCATTCGCCTAAGCGTCAGCGTCCAGATCGAGAGCGCGCCGAGAAGCGCGCACACCCACGCCAGCACGAAGAGCAGCCGCTCCGCTGTGAAGAACGGAGCGCGCCGCACGACTTCGACCGCAGACGGCGAAGGCGGAATCAGCTCGATGTTCTCGATGCGCCCGAACAGCCCCTCCTCGTAGTTCTCGATCGAGGTGTACGTGAGGATTCCGCGCACCTTCACCGTCGCGCCCTGCACGAGGTCCGCGGGCAGCGCGTCCTCGAGAGCCCACGGAATCTCCACCTGCAGGTTCGCGTCGCCCTCTCCCACGAGAAGCTGCGTCGTCGTCTGGCGGCGGTTGATGTCGCGCAGCAGTCCCTCTGTCTCGACCATGCCTCCGTACAGTTCTGTGTTGCCGAACGGCAGGAGGCGCTCGAACAGCTCGGAGATCCCGATGGCGAGCGGAGGCGGAATGGCCGCCTCGTCGTGTCCAGTGACCTCGACCGTCGCCTCCGCGACGCGGTGCTTCGACGTCATCTCACGCTCGCCCGTCACCGACACGAGATCCCCCGGCTTCACCGTCGGCTTCCCCTTCGTGTCCTGGACCCTCCAATGCACTCCGGCGGAATCGTCGATGAAGAAGAACGCAAGACCTTCGCGCTCGAAGGTAACCACGCCCGTGAGGTTCGTCATGCCGGTGATCGCGGCGGCTATGAGAAGCGACGTCATTTCTTTTCCTGTCCCTCTTTTTCTTTTTCCTGCTGCGCCTTAAGCTGCTCCGCCTTCGTCTCCCGCCAGCGGCGGACGGACTCGCGGATCGCCTCCGCGTTGCGCGTCGAGATCGTGCGGTTCGCAGCGCCCGGGTAGATGTTCACGCACTGGTCCCCCATGTACGCGTTCACCTCGTCCCAGAGCGAGTTCGAATACGTGAAGCCGTGCGCAAGCGCGAAGAACGCCCAGCCGTCCATGTTGCAGCCGATCGCGAAGTCGCGCATCCCGAGGAGGTCGAGCGGAGCGGACGGCGCCTTCTCGCCGAAGCACGGAGTCGTGTAGCCGAGGAGGATGTCGAACTTCGGACCCTTCCTCAGAAGCTGCTCGTTGTACGCAGGGTTGTGTCCGCCGTTCGTCTGGTAGTGGTTGCAGTACGGACAGTAGATGTTCGCGAACGGCGTGATCTTCATGCAAGCCTCGGGCCCCGCGTTCTCAAACTCTCCCGGGTTCACCCAGATCTTCACGTCCGGATCAAGCGCGCGCACCTGCGTCGCGAGGTTCGTCCAGATGTCCGCCGTCGAGTTGCCCGGTTCGTCCATGAAGCTCCACGCCCAGTCCTTCTTCTCGTACCCCATCTTCGCAAAGCGTTCGTTCAGGTACTTCACGTGCCCTTCGCTCACGTCTCCGTCGTTGAGGTGCACGGTGAGGCGAACGCCGTACTTCTCGGCCTCCGCCTTCGAGACGAGCACGTCGTTGATGACGTTCACGCCGATGTCGCGGAAGAGCTCCCAGCACGAGACGGTCCTGTACGGAGCCGCCCATCCGAAGACGTACGGAACGGGCACATCAGCTCCGTGCGCATCCTTGCACTTCACGTCGAGCTCGAGCGTTTCGTCTCCGATCTCAACCTTGATCGTGCGCTCCCAGAAGCGCCTCCTGCCGGTCACCGTGAGCCACACGCCCGCAGTCTCGCCCGGCGGCACGAGCAGCTCGTCGCGCTCGAAGAGCGGCATCGGCTGCCAGCCGGCCCAGCCGGACTGCACGAAGCCGACGACGCGCCACTTCACGATGTCGTTCCATCCCTGGCTCACGCGCGGCGTCGCGTCGCGCACCGCGTCCGTGTTGTTCCTCACGAGCACGAGAATCGACTCCGACTCGCCCTCGCGTATCTCGGTGCCGTACGGGGCGAGCCCCTCGCCCGCGAGCGGAGCGGACACGCGCGAGAAGCCGAGCCACGGATCGTTCTGACGCCACACCGTGAGCGGCTTCGAATCGTCGAGCGGCTGAAGCGCGATTCCCTCCCCCTCTGGAACGTACGCCGGATCGTCCGTCACGATCACCTCATCCACGCGGCGGTAGGTGAGTCCGCCGTCCGTCTTCCTCACGCGCACGCGGAACTTCCCCGCGGCGAGCGGCACGTCGAGCTTCACCCATGTGAGCCCGCCGTGCGACCTGTTGTACGCATCGTCTGCGGCGAGGATCTTCTCGGCGACAGTCTTGCCCTCCGCATCCTCGACGAGGAACGAGTACTTGGCGAGATAGCCCGCGATCTCCATGTAGCGGATCCACACGGTGTAGTTTCCGTTCGTCGGCACCGAACCTTCGGTGAACGCGTCGCACTCTCCGCCCCACCATCCGGTGACGAGGATCTTCCCTCCGCTCGCGCCCGAGCTCGCCTCGGTCCACCATCCCTCCTTGCCGGGAGTGAACGCCTCCGCCTCGAGCCTCAGCTTGAAGTGCGTGCGGTCGACTTCCGCAAGGAACTTCTTCATCGCCGCCTTCTCGTCCGCGACCTGGCGCGGCGTGCCGACGAGATTTGACTCGTCGTCGAAATACACCGTCCCCGCCATGCGTCCCGCCTCGACGCCCTCGATCCTCCCCGCGACGATGTCCGCAAAGAAGCGCTCGCGCCATTCGCGCCAGAGCGGCTTCAGGTCCGAAGTATCCTCGGCGATCTGCGGCCGCCTCTCCCAGATCGCGCGCGCCTCGCTCGCCTCCTTGGACGGCGCGGCGCATCCGACGCGGATCGCCCCCTCGCCCGCCGGCATCTCGGGGACGGCGAGAGGCTCGCGCGTGAGAACGACGGCCGCGACGTTGCGTCCGCCGTACGGACCGTCATGAACGAGCCCGCAGAGCGACAGCGTGCGCCGTCCCTTCTTAAGCCTCACGGTCGGCGAAGCCTCCCACCGGAATCCCGTCGGCTCCTGCCTGTAGTCGGGGAGCGGATTCTGCCTGCGCGCGAACTCGACGAAGTCGAAGCGCCACGACCACGCGTCCTGCACGACGGAAAGCGACGCGTCTGGATTTTCGGCGAGAGAGCCGTCCTCGAGCGCAACGGCGAAAGATCCCGCCGAGCCCTGCTCGTGCCAATAGCGCGTCCAGACGCGGTAGCATCCGTCCGCCGGGATCTCCACCGGAATCCTCACGAGCCCGACGAGATGCCCCCCGCCTGCCGAAAGGCACTTCTCGCCCTGCACGACGTTGTATCCCCACTGGTTGATGACGGCGTTCGTGAACGCGTCGGGCGTTATCCACACCGTCTCGAGTTTTTCCGGCAGCTTCTCCACGGCGGACTCGTCTAGGAGCCGACGCGCGAAATCGGCGTCCGCGGCACATGTGCCGCGCAGATGCCGGAAGCCCGTGAGCGTTCCGCCGAGCGAGTCCCAGTTGAGCTCGTCCGGCTCGTCGTTGAATGCGAAGGCGGACGCCGCAAGCGCGGCGGAGGCAATCGCAGTCATCCATGTTTTCGTGTTCATTTTTCTCCCCGTTTTTCTTTCTCTATTTTCTTTCGAGAAATCTTCCCGCGCGGTTGCCGGTGAACTTTCCGTCGGCGTACGGAACGACTCCGTTCACCATCACGCACTTCACGCCCGACGTGAACTGGTGCGGATCGTCGTATGTCGCGTTCGCCTTGAACTCGTCTTCCTTCCACACGACGATGTCCGCAAACGCGCCCGCGGCAATTCTGCCGCGGTTCGGAATCGCGAAGCGGTCCGCTATCACCGAGGTCATACGCGCCACCGCCTCCTCGCGCGAGACTCCGAGCGCGCGCACGCGGCGGTAGAACTCGGGCATCGTGGCGTAGGCGCGCGGATGCGGATGGTCCGCGCCGAGCGGACCCCACGGCGCGCGCAGCGACGCGTCGCTTCCGGGGACGATCCACGGCTTCGCGAGAATCTTGTCGAGGTTCTCCTCGCTCATGCCGAAGAAGAATCCGCCTGTCTTGCATCCGTCGAGGGCGAGGATAAAGCAGATCAATTCTCCGGGGGACATTCGACGGACGACATCCGATTGTCGTTCGCCGGCCGTCGATTGTCCGGATATAATCTCTGCAACAGTCTTTCCGCTGAAGCGCTTCGTCTCGGGATGCCAGGTGCCGCCAATCATTACTGTCGACCAGTCGCGGTCGAGCGAGTTAATCTCGTCGACGATCTTCGCGCGCGTCGCGGGGTCGGCGAGCCGCTCGCACTCCGCTGGGCATCCGCCCTCGCCCGCCCAGTCGGGGAAGACGACGTCGAGGTCCGTCCCTGCGGCGCAGAAGGGATAGCGGTCGCTTCCGAGGAGAAGACCCTCCGCCATCGCGCCCTCGATTTTTTCGAGGACGGCGTCGATTTTGTGCCAGTTCTTCTTCCCGCTCGTCTTGAGGTGCGAGATTTCGGCGCGTATGCCCGTTGCCTTCACGAGGTCAATCACCTCGTCTATCGCCTCGAGAATCCTGTCGCCTTCGGAGCGCATGTGCGTCGCGTAGAATCCGCCGCGCGCCGCGGCGACCTTTGCAAGGGCAACAACCTCTTCGGGCGTCGAGTATTTGCCGGGCTGGTAGATGAGTCCCGTCGTGAGTCCCCATCCGCCCGCGTCGAGCGACTCGGCGAGAAGGCGCTCCATCTCCCTGAGTTCGCCGTCTGTGGCCGCACGTCCGGCATACCCGACGACGGAGGAGCGCAGGGTGTTGTGTCCGATGAACTGCACGGTGTTGACAGCGGGCTTCGCAGCTGCAAGCACATCGCGGTACTCTGCGAGCGAGCGCCAGGTGAGCCTGTCGCCGAGAAGCGCGGCCCAGTCGCTCGACAGGCGCGCCTCGCCGTAGCGCGGCGCGACGGATCCGCCGCACTGTCCGTTGATCTCCGTAGAGATGCCCTGCGACACCTTCGACGGAGCGTCCGGCTCGATGACGAGATACGCGTCGGAATGCGTATGCGCGTCGATGAATCCGGGGCTCACGATACAACCAGCAGCGTCTATGACGCGGCAGCCAGCGGTGTCAGCCACTTCGGTTTCAGCGTGGGCCACGACGTCGACGATTCTGTCTCCGTCGACAATGACATCGCCAATGAACGCCGGCCTTCCTGTGCCGTCTACGATAATACCATTCTTGATGACTATCATATGAAAACGAAGCAGAGCGGACGCCAGCATGTGATGGGATCGCCGACCGGAGAGAGCGTGCACTTCTCGCGGTCGAAGGAGTATACCTGAATCTCGTTGGACATCTTGTGCCCGACGACCATGAACTTCTCGCCCGGCATGAGCGCAAAGTCGCGAGGAAATTCGCCGCGCAGCTTCGCGATGTTTCTGAGCTTCAACTTGCCGAGCGTCCCGACCTCGTAGAACGCGATCGAGTCGTATCCGCGGTTCGACGCCATCAGGATCTTGCCGTCCGCAGTCATCTTTATCGCCGCGGCCTTCGTGACGAGGTTCTCGCCGTCCGGCGCCCAGCGGTTGAAGCCGTCCGGAAGCATCGACGTCTTGTCCATAAGAGTGAACGTCGCACCGTCGAAGGCGTATTGCGAGACGGAGCTGTCTAGTTCATTGAGGAGGTAGAGAACCTTGTTCAGACTGCGCGGAAGAAACAGCGCGTGGCGAGGTCCGTCGCCCCTGTCCGTCTTGATGAAGAGGTCCTTCCGCCTTTCCATCGTATTAGGATCGAAGAACCAGACGCGGTCGCATCCGAGATCGACGACGCCCATCTCGCCACGCCCGACGCCGTTCGAGTCGAGGAAGAACGTCTGGTGCGCGAACGCCTTCTGCTGACGCTTCTTGTTGTCGCCCATGTCGTCGTTCGGAAAAACAAACGTCCTCAAGTCGCTCCCGTCTATCCCAACCGTTCCGCACGTCGCCGAACCGTACGCGGCGAATGCGACGCGCTTTTCGTCGGGCGTGAGCGAGACGTGGCACGGAGCTTCACACGGAAGCTCCGCGACCTTCGTCATCGCGCCGATGCGCTTTCCGTCGAGCGCGAACTTGACGATCGCGCTCTTGTCCTTTTCGGCGACCGTCGAGTAGAGGAACTTCCTCTCCCTGTCGATCTGGAAGTACGTCGTGCCCTCGCAGCCGTCGACTGACTGCACAATTCTCGCGGCGCCGGTTTCGGTGTCGCATTCGAGAACCTTCAGCGAATCCTTTTCGGGCGAGCCGAAGTTGCATCCGACGATGCAGTAGACGGTGGCTGCGAGGATGGCGTTCATTTTCCGCAGACTTCCTTGAAGTACGGAAGGACGGACGGCAGCCAGACCTCGGCGTAGCCCCTTGCGTTGGGATGGCAGTGGTCGGGCATGAGCGCGACGTTGTCGCCCTTCTCGTCGAGGAACTTCGCGTTGAAGTCCACCCAGACGACCTTCTTTCCGTCAGCGAAGTTCTTGATGACGTCGTTCGCCTTCTCGTTGTTCATGCGCTTGCCGTCCTGCGCGTTGGATCCAATCGGGAAGATCGGGAGAAGAAGCGTCGTCGCCTGAGGCTGCTTCTTCGCGATGAGGTCGAGAATCGCGCGGATTCCTGCTACGATGGCCTCGGGCTTGTCGCTTCTGTGCCAGGTGTTGTTCGTGCCGATCATGAGCATGATGCACTTCGCCTTGTAGCCGTCGAGCTCACCGCCATACATTCCGCGCCAGAGGAGGTTCTCCGTCTTGTCGCCGGAGTAGCCAATGTCGAGGACCGTATACGTCTTGCGGAGCTCGGCGAGGGAATCCTTGCCGGGGCCTTCCCAGTTGTGAGTGATCGAGTCGCCGAAGAAGACGAGGTCGATCTCGCCGTTGGAGTCGGCGATCTGGTTGCGCTTCTCGAGCAGGCGGTCGAGCCACCAGTCCTTCGCGCCGTAGCCCTCGCTGCGGATGCGCGTCGCAGGAAAGACGGAGATCCCCTGGTCAAGGCGATAGACTCGGTCGTTGACGCGCGTGGAGTAGCGGTTCGCAGGCGCGGGAAGCTTTCCGTCGGAAAGCGCGTAGTCGATGTACGGCTTGACGGCGGCGTACCAGATTTCGTAGCCTAGGGCGTTCGGATGGAGAAGGTCCGGGAAGATGTCGGGCGAGAGGCGTCCGTCGGCCGTGAGCATCTGGTCGGAGAAGTCGCACCAGAAGATCGTCTTTCCATCCGCGAACTTCTGGATCTCCTTGTTCACGATGTCGTTGCGCTGGCGGCACGCGTCGTCCGCCGTCGCGCCGCACGGGAAGATAGCCGTGAGGACGATTGTCGCCTTCGGCTGCTTGGCGCGGATCGTGCGCAGTATCTCGCGGATTCCGAGGATCGTGTCGCCGGGTGATTCCTTCTCGATCGGGAAGTGTCCGGAGTTGTTCGTTCCGATCATGAGGAGCACGCACTTCGCCTCGTAGCCGTCGAGCTCGCGTCCCTCGTTGAGACGCCAGAGGATGTGCTCGGTGCGGTCGGCGGAAATTCCGAGGTCGAGCATCTTCATGTCTCCTTCGGAGAAATACTTGTTGAGCTGCTCCCTTCCGTTCGACTCCCAGAAGTGGGTGATCGAGTCGCCGACGAAGACGACCTTCGCGCCGCCGTTGGCGACTTCGGCCATCTTCTCGTTGTGGCGCTTGCGCTGCCAGGCGT
>JAEEGF010327030.1_pt1 | contig 13658 bp, 11 predicted proteins | sample 9134171 | NCBI WGS metagenome assembly JAEEGF01 (sample SAMN16246542, study PRJNA631951) | gut metagenome | biome: gut microbiome; feature: rumen; material: AP-attached | host: Bos | place: Iran: Karaj | collected 2018-10
GCATTAGATCTGTAAATAGGTAAGGCAAGGAAGAATAAACCTCTTCCTTGCCTTTTTATCTCTTACTACACACAAAAGACCGAGAGTCTTTAAACTCTCGGTCTTATCTTAACAAAAAATTTATTCTACGCTTAAGATATAGTAGTAAATAGGCTGTCCGCCGTTATGCACTTCGATATCTACATAATCAAACTCAGCACCTACAGCATCTGCTATCTCGTTTGCAGATTCCTCGCTCATCTCATCGCCGTAATAAATACTTACAAGAGCAGCGTCTTCATCAATCATAGAACGAAGAAGTTCAAGAGTAGTCTCTTTAATATCTTCGCCAACAGCTTTGATGGTCTTGTCGTCAAGGCCCATAATGTTGCCCATCTTGATCTCTTTACCGTCTATGCTGGTATCTCGTACAGCGTAAGTAACCTGGCCTGTCTTGATATTCTTTATCTCAGAAAGCATTCTTGCTTCATTTTCATCAGCGCTCTCCCCTGCGATAAAGTTTATAACTGCTGCGATACCCTGAGGCACTGTAGCGGTAGGGATAACTACGATATGTTTATCTTCTGTAAGGTCTCTTGCCTGGTTTGCTGCCATAACGATATTCTTGTTATTTGGCAGAATGAAGATATTGTCTGCATTAACCTTTGCTATGGCGCTAAGCATATCTTCTGTAGAAGGGTTCATGGTCTGACCGCCTTCGATGATATAATCTACGCCAAGCTCTTTAAATATACCGCTAAGACCTTCGCCTGCGGAAACTGCGATAAAACCGTCGCTCTTGCGAGGACCTGCAGGCTCGCTCTTTTCTTCTTCTTTAACAGGAGAAGCTTCTTTTTCAGCATTCATGATAACACGCTCGTTGTGCTCTTCACGCATGTTGTCGATCTTCATAGAAGTAAGCTGTCCAAAGGTAAGGGCTTTTTCGATTGCAACGCCCGGGTTGTTTGTATGTACATGCACTTTAACAACACCGTCATCGGCTACTACTACAACACAGTCGCCTATACCCTCAAGGAATGACTTAAATTCTCTTTCATCATTACTTGTAAATTCTTTTTCTGTAAGAATAATAAACTCTGTACAATAACCAAACTTGATATCTGCTGTTTCGATATCGTCTGTAATACCTGTCTTCTTTGGGGCTGCTTCATTTGATTCACCCGATACGGTGCTAAGATCAAGCTCTTTACCAAGCATACCGTCGTAAGCGCCCTTCATAACTTCAAGAAGACCCTGTCCGCCTGAGTCTACAACGCCTGCTTCTTTAAGTACAGGAAGCATATCAGGTGTCTTTGCAAGGACCTCTTCCATGTATTTAACTATCTCGCCGCAATAATATACAAGATCGTCTGTCTGATCTGCAAGCTCTAAAGCCTTTGTAGCGCCTGCCTTTGCCACTGTAAGGATAGTACCTTCCTTTGGCTTCATAACTGCTTTATATGCGCTCTCAACAGCTTTTTCAAAGGCTGCATTGACAGCAGGAACATCGATGACTTCTTTTTCTTTCATAACAGAGCAAAAGCCTCGAAGGAGCTGGGAAAGGATAACACCTGAGTTACCTCTAGCTCCGCGAAGAGAGCCTGAGCTCATAGCCTTACAAAGAGTTTTCATATTGAAATCTTCGATATTGTTTACCTCTTTGACGGCAGACATAATGGTAAGTGTCATATTGGTACCCGTATCTCCGTCAGGAACCGGGAATACATTTAATTCATTAACTATCTCTTTTTTAGCCTCAAGCTGTGCAGCACCTGTGATAAACGCCTTTTTAAGCATGGCTGCATCTATTGACTTAATAACCACTTTACGTAGCCCTCCTTAAACGCCTAATTAACTACCTTTACGCCTTCAACGTAAACATGGACCTTCTTAACGGTAAGGCCGGTAAATTCTTCAAGCTTGTATTTAACATTGCTGATAAGATTGTCTGCGACAGCGCTGATGCTTACGCCGTAAGCAACTACGATATGTAAGCCTACGGTAAGCTCATTGTTCTCGTCTATAACAACGTTAACGCCGTGCGCAAGGTTGTCTTTAAGGAGAAGCTTAACAAGACCGTCTTTTACATTAACAGATGCCATGGCAACGATACCGAAGCACTCTACTGCAGCGGAACCGGCATACTTAGCGATAACTTCGTGATTAATAGTTATCTCGCCCATCTGTGTATTTACATAACCATTCATATTTAATCCTCCTCGCATTTTAGTAAGGTAGTACTTATATTTAGACAAATCTCACGTTATTATAACCTTTTTTGGCAGAAATGTAAAGCCACTTGACAATGTGGCTCTTTTGAAGGAAAATACATTAGTCACTTAACTGACTTCATTATTAATACTGGGAGATTTTAATTAGCTATGCAAAGTAAAAATGCTCATACCATGGACATGACAAATGGTCCGTTACTTGGTAAAATTCTTGTTTTTTCGCTTCCGCTTATGGCCTCCAGCGTTCTGCAGCTTCTCTTTAATGCGGCTGATATGATAGTTGTGGGTAGATATGTGGGTAGCAATGCTCTTGCGGCAGTAGGTGCCACCGGCGCTCTTGTAAATCTTATTATAAACATTTTCCTTGGTCTTTCCGTTGGAACAAATGTTATGGTAGCAAGATATTTCGGTGCCAAAAATGATACAGCTGTCAGTGAAACTGTTCACACCGCCGTTCTTACAAGCCTTATTTCAGGCGTATTTCTTGCCTTTTTAGGATACTTTGTAAGTCATCCTCTTCTTAAACTTATGGGCACGCCTGACGAGGTAATAGATCTTTCTACTTTATATATGCAGATATATTTTGCAGGAATGCCTGTTATCATGTTTTATAACTTTGGAAGCAGCATACTTCGCGCGATCGGCGATACCACAAGGCCTCTTATCTTTTTAACCCTGGCCGGTGTAATAAACTTCCTGTTAAACCTTGTATTTGTTATCGTATTTAAACGAAGTGTAGACGGAGTTGCGCTTGCCACGGTGCTTTCGCAGTGCGTCTCTTCAGCCCTTGTACTTATCTGCCTTTTAAGAAGTGAAGGTCCGCTTAAGCTTGAACTTAAAAAACTTCGTATCGTGCCTTCAAGGCTTGTTCCTATCATGAAGATAGGTCTTCCCGCAGGTCTTCAGGGCGCTATATTTTCAATATCAAACGTACTTATACAGTCTTCAGTTAACTCCTTTGGCTCTATTGCCATGGCAGGAAATACGGCAGCGCAGAATATAGAAGGTTTCGTATATGTATCAATGAATGCCTTCCATCAGACCGCAGTCAGCTTTACAAGTCAAAACTACGGAGCAAGAAAGCTTTCCCGTATAAATAAAGTGCTTTTGCAGTGTATCGCCTGCGTGACCGTAACAGGTCTTGTTCTTGGTATCGGTGCTTACCTGATAAGAGACATTCTTCTTGGCTTTTATACAGAAGACCCTGTGGTACTCTCCTACGGAGCAAACAGACTTCTTGTTATTTCAACCACTTACTTCCTTTGCGGTATAATGGACGTTATGGTTGGAGCCATACGAGGCATGGGATATTCTATCATGCCGATGATAGTTTCACTGATCGGAGCCTGCGGAATGCGAATACTTTGGATTTTTACCATTTTCAGGGTCTTCCATTCCCTTACTAACCTTTACATCTCATACCCGATTTCCTGGGGACTTACGGCACTTGCGCATTTAATATGTTATATCATCGCAATGAGAAAACAAAAGATGTCCCTTAGTCTAAATCAGTAGATTTAGGCTTAGGGACATCTTTGTTCTGGATTTGCAAAAAAGCTTCACGAACTATTTTTGCTTTTTTGCAAAGAGCAGAACTTCCTTTAATAACCAAAAGGGACAGTCCCCAAATGGTCAAAACCCGAGTGTTTTGACCATTTGGGGACTGTCCCTTTTGGTTATTTTTTATTTAAGGAAATTCTCGATTATTACTGCTTCTGCTTCTTCCTCATTCATACCGAATGTACGAAGCTTAATAAGCTGGTCGTTATTGATACGTCCGATGGCAGCCTCATGAATAAGCTGTGCATCCACATTGCTTGCAGTGATCTCAGGGATCGAGCTTACAACTGCATCTCCCATTATGATGGAATCACACTGTACGTGTGCGTGACATTTGGCATCTCCTATAGCCTTTGGGTGGAAGATCTGTAAAGACTTATCTTTTGCTACAGATCTTGATATGATGCGGGCCGTAGCTCCGTCGCCCTTAAGCTTTATCTCCATATTTGACTCAGCCTTCTGATTGTCATGTGTCATAAGCTTTTCGGTAACAGTCATCTTTGAATCTGCTTCCATCTCAACGAAGGTGTCTCGAACAGTAGAGTCAACGCCCTCGATCTGGATCATATCCATGGTAAGATTACTTCCCTCGCCAAGGTAAACATTTGTAACAGGATTAAGGATCTTTGCTCCCGTACCTGTGCCCTCGCCGTAATGCTTCTCTATGTAGCTTACCTTGGCATTCTTGCCGATGTGGAAAGTATGGATGCCGTCGTGTCTTGTAATATGCTCGCTGTCGTTGTGAAGTCCGCAGCCTGCTACGATATAGCAGCTTGCACCGTCTGCAATATAAAAATCGTTATATACCTTATCTTCAAGGCCGGGCTTACTTACTACAACAGGGATATGAACTATCTCATTTTTACTCTCGGCATCTACATATATGTCGATACCCGGTTTATCTGTCTTCTTTACGATCTTTACATGGTCGCTGTCTTTATGAAATGCGCTTACGCCGTTTTCGCGGATGTTAACAGCTCCCACAGGGATATCTTTCATGTCGCTGACTACTTCAACAACATGAGCTGTGGTCTCGTTTAAATTTTCCATATTTACGCATCTCCTTTCCCTGCAGGACAGTCAAAGGACATTCTCTCATCAGAGAAAAGCTTAGGGAACATTTCTTCCTGTGAGCCTATACCTGCTACTTTACCGTCTCGTATTACCATAATACGGTCAGCCATCTTTATGATCCTTTCCTGGTGGGAAATGATTATGATGCTTCCCTTCTTTTCTTCATGCATCTTTTCAAACTGCTTTACAAGCATAGAAAAGCTCCAAAGATCGATACCTGCCTCAGGCTCATCAAAAATAGAAAGAATGTGAGATTTTGCCATAACGGAGGCGATCTCGATTCTCTTCATCTCGCCGCCTGAAAGCGTCGCGTCTATCTCTCTGTTAATATACTCTTTAGCGCAAAGACCCACGCTGCTAAGAAGGTCGCAGCATACGTTTTCTTTAAGCTTTTCCCCTGCCGCAAGAGCAAGGAAACGTCTTACAGTCATACCTTTAAATCTTGGTGGCTGCTGGAAAGCAAAGCCTATACCTGCTTTTGCTCTCTCATCTATTGAAAGGTTGCTGATGTCGGTATCATTTAAATAAACCTTTCCTCCGGTTGCTTCGTTTATACCCATAAGGACCTTGGCGATAGTACTCTTTCCGCCGCCATTTGGCCCGGTTACAACTAAAAGCTCGCCGTCTGCAACGTCAAATGAGATATCTTCCAAAATCTTGATATCTTTGCCGTTCTCATTGACTTTATAAGATAAATTTTCTACTTTAAGCATAGTACCTCCTCGTAGAATAATCTGTTAGTAAGTTACAGGTCTAAACAGACCTACACTATGATATAATAAATCCTCAAAAATAGCAATAAAGATTCTATAAAGTTTTAGTTAGCAAAAACTAACGGCAGAAATGTAAGTGATGAAGTTCCGCTCCATGCTTCGCACGTCCGGAACAAAGATACCCCTAAGCCAGAAATGATATGTATCCGTGATTTTGGGTACATATCATTCGGGCAAAGGGGTATCTTTTACATTTCAATATTGGTAAGATCTGCGCCGTTTGTTTCTTTTACATTCTTTGTAATGAGGAAGATTGCAATAAGCATAAATGGTACTGTCATTGCAAAGCAAAGCATTCCGATGTTTGCTGATCCCACAACGTTCATGCCGGCAGCTATAAGAATAGATGAAAGCGCCATTCCTACGCCCATTATAAGTGCCATGGTTCCGATAACAGAAGCTCGCAGCTCTGTAGGTGTTGATTCTGAAGGCATTACAAGAACGAGAGTATCGCATATGCTCCAGAGCCCGCCGATAAACACGCCGTAAGCAGTTCCAATAACATACTCGTTAAATCCAAGACCAGCCCCAAAGATAAATGTTGCAAGGCCGACTACCGCAAGTACCGACAGAACTATGCAGGCTTTCTTTCTGCCAAGGGCATCTGAAAGGAAACCGCTTATAAATGTTACAAGACCGTTTATAAATGGGAAAAATATTACGATCTTATTTATCTGGGCTGCTGTGATGGCACCGGCGCCGCTTGCTACTTCAAGAATGGTTGCGTAATACCCCGTAACGCCTGTAGCAAGGCAGAAAATAATGCCTGCTATTGTAATAGAACGCATCTGTTTGTTACTGAAAATGTATTTAAGGGCATTTACAACGCCGCCATTTTTATTGTCTTCTTTCTGTTCTTCCTTGTTTTCTTCTTCTTTTTCGCCCTTAAGAGCTTTAAGCTTCTTTGTGAGGAAAACAGGAGTCTCTTTTACAAGAGGGATACATATGATAGCTACCGCAATGCCAAAAAGCGCCGGCAATAAAAATACTTTTCTCCAGCTGGAAAGATCTGCAGGATCATAAAAAACAGTCTTAGCTACGCCAATGAGTGAAACGCCAACAAGCGCAATAGCCTTTGTGGCAGAGCAAACCTTCGCCCTGTGCCTTGCCGGAGCCGATTCCATAATGTACATAACCTGAACATCGTTTGTCTGTACAAATAAAACCACAAGAATACCGATAGCATAAACAATATAGTTTGGCGCTATCATACAGATACCAAGGCCAAGCCCCATCACTGCTGTATTGATGATAAGGAACATCTTTCTACCAAACTTGTCTGCAAGAGACTTGTAAAACGGCGAAAGCAGCATGATAAGGTAATTTGGCAGTGTAAGAAGTGTCATAGTTCCAACCGCTGCGGAATACTCTTCCGTAAGGGCGCTTGCCCCCGGGATCTTAAACAGATCGTAGATCATATAAGGCTGCATTGTGCTGTTCATGTTAGAAGCAAGCTCATCTACGATATAGATGATGGTAAGCATTATCACAAGCTCCACAAAATATCCTTTTGTCTCCGACCTTTTCAGCTCCTTTTCAAGATAGCCGATCTCATCTTTTTTCATAACTTTTTTTCTCCTCTTAATTCTTTTTAAGGCATTACATATGTACCAGGTACATATGTCAAAATGAATGAGTTCACTTCACGCCTCTTAAGAGATTATACATAAAAAAGGGGCACAGAAAAAGGCACAGATATCAAGCTTTCCGCTTAAATCTGTGCCCAAAATCAATCTGATTGTTTACCGCTTTAACGCGCAGATGCACATATGTACCAGGTACCTGTGTCAAATTTTGACACAGGTACCTGGTACATATGTAATTAAACAAGGTCTTTGTGGTATGTAGAAAGGTAATTGTACATACAGCCAAACTGGTTTGCATCGCCTGTGTGTTTGCAGCTTACAATGTCGGCATCGCTCGTGTCCATTACCTCGTCTGCCTTATCGCCAAGATATTCGCGCATGGCAGGAGAAATGTTTTCAAATAATATCTCGTGGTATTTAGCCTTGATATCAGGCACAACGCGAGGCTGTCTTGTAATGCCGCCGCCAATGCAGATCTTGTCGGGAGCAAATACGCACTGCATGTTGTAGCAAAGCATGGAAACGCCTCTAAGAAGGTTTTCGTAGGCGGCAAGCGCATCGGGGTCTCCCTCTTCTATCATCTTAAATACCTGTTTGCCGTCAAATACAACTCCGTCGTATTTGTGATCAGGTTCTACGTCTTTATAATCAAGGCCAAGCCATCTTCCAAACATGGCACGGGTCTTTTCATCAAGCTGACCCTTTGCTGCTGCGACCTGTGTGGTAAGTCCGCTTGCAGAGCAATATGCCATGGCATTGATACCAACCTTTAATGGATCAAAGCAAAATCCTGAAAGCTCACCTGCTGTGCAGTGCTTATTTTTTACAAGCTGTCTGTTCATAATAAGACCGCCGGCAACGCCTGTACCTATTATTATAACTACGCCGGAATCAACGACTTTAAGTGGGCCATCCCATGCTTCTGCAAGGGCGCCGCATTTTCCGTCATTTTCAAGTAATACCTTATCGCATCCTGATAATTCTTTTATATGGTTAAGCACATTTGTGCCGTGAAAGAACGGATAAGCTCCGCCGCCTGTAAGCATGCCGTCAAGCTGAACAAAACCCGGAAAGCTTACCGAAATACCCTCATACTGTCCTTCAAATCTGCCGCAGATTTCTTTAACGGCCGCATCAAAATCAGGAATGTTACGAGGAGCCACAATATCGTCTCTTCCTTCCTGGTTGCCTTTCTCGTCCATAAGACAGAACTTGATGGCACTTCCGCCAAAATCCATTATAAGTACTTTTACTTTTGAATCCATAATAATGCCTCTCTTTGTGAAATAATGTCTTAGACTACTATAACACAAAGAGAGGCAAAATCATATTACCATTATTTTATTTTAGTTAAAATCTGTCCCTTTCACTTATTAAAAATGTGCCAAGAACAAGTCCGCCTGCAAGTCCGCCCATATGCCCGCCAATGCTGATACCCGGAGTATGGTAGGTGGCTGAGATATTAATTGCAAGATTTAAAAGCAGCGCTCTGATACCATAAAAGTTGCCATATTTTAACATCATAACAAATGCCGCAGCCATTACACCGAAAATGCAGCCTGAAGCCCCAAGGGTTATAACGTCAGGCTCAGATATAAACAGAACCAGCACACTTCCGCAAAGACCGCTTAACAGGTAGGTAACAAGCATTTTCCAGTGTCTGCCTTTCCCTGCTGCTCTCTCGTATACGTAGCCCATGCAAAACAGACCAAACATGTTGCTTCCGATATGCGAAAGGTCTGCATGAAGGAACATACATGTAAATAATCTTTCAAACTGGCCTTCGTTAAATACAGCAGATGGTAAAAGCCCAAACCTTTCTGAAATGTCGATCCCTTTACCGAATAAAAATACAAGATCCACAATGTATATGGCAATATTTATAAGTATGAGCACAAGTGTCACGCTCATGTCAGTAAGTTTGTAATTAAATCTTCTGTTAATACGTTGAAACATTAATATTTTCTGCCTTTATATTTATTCTGTCTTATTTTCTTCTTTCTTAGGAGCTCCGATTACATCGTTAACGGTGTGGCTCATTCTTTCTTTTGCTTCTTTTACTCTCTTTTCACTGTTCTTTTTTGTCTTTTTAACAATGATCAAAACTATTATAGCAACGATGCCGATTATCACAGCCCAAACAACAAGATAAGGGATAGCGACTATAAAGTCAACAAAGAAATCAACAAGGCCTCTCCATACGTCCTGAAGTGAATCTGCAAATCCACCTGCTATACGCTCGCCAACAGTTTCTTCCACTACAGGAGTCAGTTCTTCAACCTCGCTTATATCAAGGTTTACAGTACTGTAATTTACCTGATTGTCGTAAGTCCTTATCTGACTTTCCATGCTCTGAAGCTGGTATCTTACGCTTGTCATACGGTCTTCTATGGTAAGGATGTCTTCCATAGACTCCGCTTTTTCAAGAAGAGCAAGAAGCCTTTCGTATTCAACGTCAAGGGCCTCTTTGTGGCTCTTAACATCTACGTACTGAAGAGTAATGTCCTGAACAGATTCGCTCTTATTGGTAACATTTGCCACATCACTGACCGCATAGACAAAGCTGTTAAGGTTATTTTGCGGTATTCTTATTACCATGCTGGCATTTCTGCTTCTGTTATAACCTGTGTAATATCTGCTTCCGTTATAAACTTCTGAATTTTCAACATATCCGCCAAGTTCAGACACTTTGCTTTCAACAAGTTTCATAAGAGGGTCAAACTCTTTTGTCTCAACGCTCATGCGAACAGTCTTTATAAGCTTTCTGTTGGTATCAGCTACTTCAGGAGTCTGCGTTTCACTGCCGGTCCCTCTTGTCCCTGCATTTTCTACATAATCGTAACTGTCATAATCATCATAACCGTAGTCTTCGTCTGCGGTGTAGTCGCCTTTGCTTGCTTCCATCGCAGGAGCAAATCCGTTTGATGAGGCACTGTCAAAGCTTGCACTCTTTCTTCCGCAGGCCGTAAAGATCGAAGCTGCAAGAATGATACTTAAAATTCCCAAAAGATTTTTTTTCATTTACCTGTCCTCCTTATAAAAAAGACTTAAGTTTTAGAGCTATACTAATTTAACCATATTTAACCTTTTAAAACAACAGCAAAACGCTTACAAAAACCTTAAGATTTTCTTAAGGCAGGCCAAAAAATATCTTTTTAAGATTTACAAAACGTTCATAATTCGTACATAGGAATTCCAAATTCGTCTTATATAATGATCATTGTAAAGATGAAATGCGAATCTGAGCAATAGAAAGATTTTTTCATAATTAGGCGTAGCAGGACAACCCCTCCTGCTACGCCTCTCCTCTGCCCTAAACCTTAATTATTCAATAAAAAAGCTTCTGCAAACCTGCAGAAGCTTTCTTTTAAAATTACTTTGTTCCGTAAATTCTGTCTCCGGCATCTCCGAGTCCCGGTAAGATGTATCCGTTTTCGTTAAGTCTCTCGTCAAGTGCTCCAACATAGATATCAACATCAGGATGTGCTTCCTGTACTGCTTTAACACCTTCAGGTGCTGCTATAAGGCAAAGGAAGTGGATCTTAGTGATACCTCTTGCTTTGAGTCTTGAAATAGCTGCGTTACAAGAACCGCCTGTTGCAAGCATAGGATCTACAAGGAAGATATCACGGTCTGCTGCGTCTTTAGGAAGCTTGCAAAAGTACTCTACAGGCTCTAAAGTCTCTTCGTTACGATACATACCGATAAAACCAACCTTTGCGTTAGGGATAAGTCTTAACATACCCTCTGAAAGCTGAAGACCTGCACGAAGGATAGGAACTACGCAGAGCTTCTTACCAGCGATCTCTTTAACTACAGTCTTGGTAAGAGGTGTCTCGATCTCTTTATCTGCAAGAGGAAGTTCTCTTGTAGCTTCGTATGTGATAAGCATAGCAACCTCAGATACAAGGTCACGGAACTCCTTTGTAGATGTTTCCTTCATTCTCATGATACCGATCTTATGCTGGATAAGAGGGTGATCCATTACAACAACTTTAGACATAAATACATACCTCCGGAATTTTTTCTGCAAAATATGTTACCACTTTTAAAGCCTTATTACAAGGCAAAAAGTGATAGACTTTATTAATGTTATTAATAAATCGTCACTCTATTTAGCAGACTATTTAAGTCCGAATTTGAAGATAGTTGCGTAATCGTACTCTTCTCCGGCTTTGAAGATGCTTGTCCTAAATTTAGGATTGTTGCAAGCGTCAGGGAAGAACTGTGACTCAAAGCATACGCCGTCACGCTTCTCGTATGTAGCGCCGTCTTTTCCGCCGGTCTTGTGGTTAATGAAGTTGCCTGTATAAAGCTGCATACCCGGAAGATCTGTAAATACTTCCATCTTGATGCCGCTCTCAGGAGCGTAAACTTCAGCAACTTTACCGATAACCCCGTCTTCCGCAAGGTTAAGTACATAGTTGTGGTCGTATCCGCCTGCCTGTTTTAAAGGCTCGTAATCATCATTAATTCTGTCACCGATCTTAAACGGCTTTCTGAAATCCATAGGTGTGCCTGTAACGTCTCTTATCTCACCTGTCGGGATAAGTGCGTCATTAGTAGGAGTAAATGCATCGGCATCTATAGTAAGCACATGTCCCAATATGTTACCGGAGTTATGTCCGTTAAGGTTAAAGTATGAGTGATTTGTAAGGTTGATGACAGTATCCTGATCGCAGGTAGCAAAGTACTCTAAGAGTAACTCGTTGTCCTGGGTAAGTGTGTAGGTAACAGTTACATCAAGATTGCCCGGGAACCCCTGTCCCATATCAGGGAAGAGTTTGCTAAGCTCAACGCATACGGTATCCTCTTCTTTAAAGTACTCAGCATCAAAAAGCTCGTAAAATGACTTGTTTGAGCCTGAGTGAAGATTGTTTGGTCCATCGTTTACCTCAAGGGCATATTCCTTGCCTGCGATGGTAACCTTTGCGTTTGCGATCCTGTTTGCATTTCTTCCGACGAAAGCACCAAAGCCCTCACCGTTGTCAAAATAACCTTCTAGATCCTTAAAGCCAAGTACTACGTCACGGGTCTTTCCGTCTTTGTCAGGTACAAATACATTTACTATGCATGCACCAAAGTCAGAGATGACAACTTCCATTCCGTTGTCATTCTTGAGTGAGTACAGATGAGCGATCTTGCCATCTTTTGTCTTGCCAAATTCTTTTACCTTAATTTCCATAAGATAACGATCCCCCTTTTGTTATATATTTTTTGCGGAAAATACCGCATTAAGCACAATTTTACTGTTCTTTATCCTTTTCAGGTAAAACTACTGCAATGTGAACATCGCGAAGCTGCTTCTCTTCAACCTCGGCAGGAGCGCCCATCATAATATCCTGAGCTGTCTTATTCATTGGGAATGGGATGATCTCTCTGATACTCTCTTCGCCAAGAATAAGCATTACCATACGGTCAACTCCGGGTGCGATACCTGCATGTGGTGGAGCTCCGTAGCAGAATGCGTTGTACATGGCAGGGAACTTCTTGATAACGTCTTCCTCGCCAAGTCTTACAAGCTCAAATGCCTTGATCATGATCTCAGGATCGTGGTTACGAACAGCACCTGATGAAAGCTCAACGCCGTTTACTACAAGGTCGTACTGGTAAGCAAGGATGCTGAGTGGGTCCTGATTGTTAAGTGCGTCAAGTCCGCCCTGTGGCATTGAGAATGGGTTGTGACAGAATTCAAGCTCGCCTGATTCTTCACCGATCTCATACATAGGGAAGTCAACTATCCAGCAGAATTCATACTTTTCTTTATCCATATAGCCTTCAAAGGAAGCGCCGATGGTCTTTATAAGTACGCCTGCAGTCTTTTGAGCTGTTCTAAGATCTCCTGCAGAAATTGCAACAAAATCTCCTGCCTTAAGAGAAAGAGCTGAAACTACAGCATCTTTTCTGTCTGCTACAAATTTGCTGATTCCGCCTACAAGCTCTCCTGCTTCGTCAAGTCTGAACCAGTATGTCTTCTGGCCGCTTGTAACTTCAACGTCACTAACAAGCTTATCTATCTGCTTTCTTGTACCTGTAAAATGAGGTACAACCACTGCCTTTACAGTCTTTCCTGTGAAGGCTTCAAATCCGCAGTCTGCTAAAACTGCTGTTGCATCGGTTACTGTAAGGCTGATTCTAAGGTCAGGCTTATCTGAACCATATTTATCCATAGCCTCAAGATATGGGATTCTCTTAAACGGAGGCTTACTAGCTGTGTTATATACACCATACTTTGCAAATACAGGAGGAAGAACATCTTCGATAATAGCAAATACGTCTTCCTGGCTTGCAAATGCCATCTCCATATCAAGCTGATAAAACTCTCCCGGAGATCTGTCTGCTCTTGCATCTTCATCTCTGAAACATGGAGCGATCTGGAAGTATCTGTCAAAGCCTGATGTCATAAGGAGCTGCTTAAACTGCTGCGGTGCCTGTGGAAGGGCATAGAACTTACC
>JAEEGF011978585.1_pt1 | contig 13658 bp, 9 predicted proteins | sample 9134171 | NCBI WGS metagenome assembly JAEEGF01 (sample SAMN16246542, study PRJNA631951) | gut metagenome | biome: gut microbiome; feature: rumen; material: AP-attached | host: Bos | place: Iran: Karaj | collected 2018-10
CCATAGCAGAACACATGATGCAAACTGCATTAGGATCTGCAGCCTTGATTCCCTTCAAGGCTCCGATACCATCAAGCTCGGGCATTGTGATATCAAGAGTTACAAGGTCGGGTTTCAACTCATTATACTTCTCGATAGCGACTTTTCCGTTCTCAGCTTCTCCGGCAATTTCGTATCCATTCTTGGAAAGGATATCCTTAAGCATCATGCGCATGAAAGCGGCATCATCAGTAATGAGTATTCTTTTTCCCATATTGAACCTCCAATAAGTATTTTTAGTTGCTGATGAAAGAAAGAGCAATTTGTGTCTTCTTAGAATATGTATTGGTACATAATCTATTGTACCACGTAATTTTATTTGTGCGCGTTAAATCGTTATGCAAATAATTAAAATTTGATAAAGTCTTACAAAAATTGTTTTAAAACCTGATACATTATTTCACTACCGGAAGAGTTGTGTCATAGCTGAAATCCCCGTGATTTACTATTTGCCACTGAATAATAGATGGGTTATTGTTTGAATTGGTTGTGCTGTTTGAATTATTCGTCGCTATCGTAATATCAAGAGATTGATTATCGGATATTGGTATACTTTCCTTTATTATACCATCTTCCATACCCGCGTCATACCCCGAATTTACTGCGGCTACGAAGGCATTGCCCTTGTGACAGGCCTCGTAGTAGGCTTTGTGCCTTGAGGAAAGATTGTCGCTGAGATTAAAGTCTGCTCTTGAGTTTACAAGTGCCAGCGTGGCAAAAGAAACAATGGCTAAAACCGTGAATATAAGCAGGATGGAAGCACTTCCCACATGGGAACCGGTGGATCTCTTTTTACCCATATCAAGCTCCCTCCTTTCCGATATACGCGTCAATTTGATTTGTCAGAATAATCAGGGAAGAATCTTCGGGGATATCAAGAATAACGTCAGAAACACCCTTAATATTCAAAATATCGATATATCCTACAGCGGCCTTACCTGAGAGCTCAACGCCGTAGGTATTAACGTCTTCATAAACCCTGGAGGCATCATCAACGGATATTTTGAGAATGGCTTCGTAAGAACCTTCCGTAAGAGAGTCCTCGATCATGTTCCAATCTTCATCAAAGAACAAAATGATAACGCCCTCTTTTCCCTGGGGATCAGCAGGGTCAATGGTCACATAGGCATCCGGGAAATGCTCGGCGATCTTTTCAAGAGAGCCCTCCTCGGCCGTGAATACCTCTGCCAGATTCTGAGACCAGATGGTGGCATTGTTAAGATCTTTGGTGTTCTCGGACAAAATATGGGCAGACGCAAAAAGCCTTACGCAGACAGCTGCAGAAAGGGAAAAGAACATGATCGCCATTATGAGTTCCATCAGGAACAAGCTTAAGTTTGAACTACGCCTCTGATCCATCAGCCTACTTCCGGCTCCTTTTTGCTATAAACAAATTATCCGTGGTTCCGTCTACAAGAGTAATGGTTACTTCAAACAGATCATCCGATACGTCCTTTACATCAAGTGAATCGATTTCCAGGATCGTCTGTCCCGACTGAGGATAGAACGCATCCAGGTCATCCCTTGCAAAGAGCTCCATCAGATTTCCGTCAAATTCATAGATGTAGGTATCATAGAGAACGCCGTTTTTCTCCTCCTGGAGAACCAGAGCATTCTTTCCGAAAATATCCTTGCTGAAAACCGCTCCGCCTGCATCAGCCTGCCTCACCTTTTCGGTGATATAGGCACTGGCAATTCTCCTGGAGTTGTTCTCCTCCATGGCGGATACATTTTTTCTGTAAACTCCTGCGCCTATGGCAATTACCGACAGGGCACAGATCACGAACATCAACATGAGGCTTATGACAAACACCGAGTCTATCATGTGCCTGCTTCTATTCTGATAATTCATAACAGGCTACCTCCTTATAACGGTGTAATCCGGGTACAGGTTGGCGGCGATGGGCTGATAATCAACAAAGAAGGTGTTCTTGTCATAGGTCAGGCCGTAATGCTCCTCCATGTACTCCAGCGTCGGCGGATACTGGCCTTCGATGGCATAGCACTGCACGATATCCCTGGCGATTGCCACCTCCAGCGACTCCTGTTGCTTTTCAATCTGGCTCTTTCCCGTGTACTCAACAGCAAACAAAAACATTACGAGAATAAGAGCAAAGATGAGAACGGATATGAACTTGTAGGCACCATCAGAAATACGAAAACTCTTCTGATTGTCAAAGCGGTTAGCCATAGACAACTCCTCTTAACCGGTTTTTATCCTATGGTGGACATGATGCCCATAAGGGGCAGGATTACCGACAACAAAATCATTCCGACAATGAGCGAAAGTATGATGACCAAGGTGGGCTCCAGCACCGAAATGAGAGAGTAGATACGTCTCTCCGTATCCTTTTCGATCCTTTCGGATACCTGATTCATGGCCTTGTCCATGGAACCTGACCTGAATCCCACATCAACCATCTGTGAGTAGAAGGAATTAAAAATCTCGGATTTCTCAAGGGCTTCCGGGAAGCTGTCACCATCAAGGAGCTTCTCTCTGCACTGTTCGATCTTATCCCGCATCCTGTCGGAGGAAGACAGCTTTTTTACCAGGGACAGACCCTCGTAGGTATCCATTCCGCTTGAAAGTGTCAGCACCATTCCGCTGGCAAAACGCTCAAGCTCCAGATCGTTCATGAGTTTCTTGGTGGGACCGAACTTAAGCATCAGTTTGCGCAGATTGGCCCTGCCGCTTGAGGTATTGCCAAAGTAGAAGAACAGCAGCGCGATCACAACCAGTATTGCAACCAGCAGGACAGAGTAGCGATTCAGTGCATTTCCCATTGTCAAAAGAGATTGCGCAAAGCCGTTCATACTGGTTCCAAGCTGGGCAAACACCTGCTGGAAGATTGGCAGGACCTTGATGATCAGCACCATAACCACCACAAGCATCATGAACACCATGATAAGCGGGTAGCTGACGGCACTCTTTATGCTGGACTCGATGTTCTCTTCCCTGTCGTAGTAATCCGCCAGGGACTCCATAACCGTGTCCATATTTCCGGACTCCTCGCCGATGGTCACCATGTGTACCACATAGTCAGGAAATACATTGCTCATGCTGAGGGCAACGTGGAATTTCTCCCCGCTGTGCAGAACGTGGCTTATGGACTCAAGGATTTTTTTGCCGGAGCTATCCTGTGTATCCTGCTCAAGGATATCGATGCCGCTTGCCGGATCGATACCTGCCTTCAGCAGAAGGGACATCTGCCTGCAAAAACTTGAGATCTCGTAACTGCTTAGTTTTCCCGGTTTTGTTTTAATACCCATGTTTCCTCCAGATTTAATAGATGTACTTAACAGAGTAGTTGGAACCGTCACCGATAAAGTCTCTTAGGGACTTCTCCTCGGTGTTTGATGCAAAGGTGGGATCCATCAGTGACCACTCAGTTCCGTCGAACTCGATCATTCCGTTAACCCAGCCTATATCTTCTATATACGTGCTAAGCCAGGCGTGGTAAGCGGTGCCGGCATAGCCGATTTCCATTCTGGTGGGGATGCGCTGACTTCGAAGCATGGTGACCATGAGAGCAGAGTAGTCAAGGCAGATTCCGGTGCAGGTATCAAGTACCTCGTCAACGTCGGGAATATAGCCGCTTTGAACCGTCTCGGCCTCCTCGTAGTCATAGGAAATATTGTCGATCATATAATTGTAGACAGCTGAAACTACCTCCAGATCGCTGTTGCAGGTATAGGCCAGATCGGCGCCCTTGGAAACAGCCTCGTTGGAGGATGAGAAATTGACATACTGATTAGGATAAAGAAAAGGCGTAAACTCGTCGGTTATCGAAACATCAACCAGCTGAGAAAAGGCCATGGAATACTGAGTGCCTTCGATGTTCTCAAAGACATTTATGGTGTACTGACCGTTGCCTGACTGGAGAGGAAATACCTCATCCAGCTGTTGGCTCGTGGAGAGATTGTAGGTATAGGTGATATCATTTGGACCGGTTATCTGCAGCTTTACCTTGGGAGATTCTCCCGTGTAGCGGACCACAACATAACCTTCGGAAAGATTTGATGCATCCAGGTGAGCGTATTCGTTTTCGTAGATGACGTCTCCCGGAGCTTCGGGAACCAGACAAACAGGAGTGTTGTCGCGGCTGCCCTTAACACGTGGGGCTTCCTCTGCAGGCTCTTTTTCCTGAGAAGCAGGGGCAGACCGGGTTCCGAAATTATCAACGGGAGAATCCGAAGAGCCGCAAGAAACCAAAACCGTGCCGGCCAGCAGCACAGCTATAGACGAGTATAGCCTGCATGAAATTTTGGTTTTCTGTAAAAGGTCTTTTACCATGTTTAAGAAAGAACCTGTGGCTCCTGATGAATCTTCTTGTAACCAAGGGAGACGATCTCGGACATCTTTTCCTTGTGTTCGTCGCAGTTTAATACTCTTGCGTAGGCAACCTCCAAAGGAGCGCCCACGTTCATTTCATTGTATCCGTGGATCCGTTTGGTGAGATCTGCAAGGAACAGATCTGCAGCAGTGCTGTCGCACTCATCGATCAAAAGAATAAATTCATTGCCGCCGTTTCTTCCGGCATATCCGTAGGCTTCGCTGACATCCTCCAGGATGGAGCAGAACTCTGAAATGAGCCAGTTTCCGTTGTCGTGGCCCTCCTTGTCATTTATCTTCCTGAGATTTGAAATCTGCATCAGGATGAAGCCCGCACCGGGAAGTCTCTCCGGAGAATTAAAGCTGTCGATCAGAAGGTCGCAGCTGAATCTGTTGGGCAGGCCCGTGAGTCTGTCGATGTAGGCCATCTTGTTGAGATGCCTTCCAATGGAGGCGGTCCTCCGTAAAATGTAGAAGTCCAGGAGGATGGAGATGATAAAGAGAATGAGACACACGGCAACCAGTACCAGGAAAGCCGGAACATCTACTTCCTCAACTTTTTCAAGTTCCTCAAGCTTGGCTCTGTCTTTGAAAAATAGAACTGTCAGCGTGACGGTCAGAGCTACGAGTACTATTAGCGAAAGGATCTTGTAGATGTAAATAGTGTTGTATATGTTAGCTCTTTTACTTCTGTCATAGAACTCGGCTTTCATAGGTTCCTCCATGGAGTTATTGGTCTCGATATTATCGGTATTATAACAACATTTTACAATATTTAGTGAATGAGTTAAAGAGGAAGTAATCTTTGGAGGACACAGTTCCAACGCGGCTCTTTTCCCTTTTTGAAATTTTATTTTCACAGCACACATCTGATAGTGAATTATAGTTGATTTTTGAGCGATTTTTCAGCATTAAACCCGTTCTATTCTGATAATCCCGGTAGTACTATCAAGGGTGGAAAAGTTATTTTTAAAAAATTTATCTTCTTATAACTAATATTAATGTGTGTGGAGATGAAAATGAAATTCAGAAGAATTGTAGCGGGAATATTAGCATCACTTATCATAGCAGCTCAGGTGCCGGAAGCTCATATCACAGCTCTTGCAGCTGAGGATCTTTTGTTGGATAAAACTGAAGAAATCATAGATGATCACGATCATGAGCATGACCATGAACATGTGGAGGCAATTCCTGAAGAACTTGGATCTCAGGGCAATCCCTTCACAAATCTTGGCGAAGGCGGAGTGCCGGTGATCGATTCTGATCCCGAAAATGAAGAGGCCGACGAGGAGGGCACCGAAGAGGACGCAGCAGATGATGCTGAGCAGGGACAGCAGGTAGAGCAGCAGCCCGGATCAGCGGATGGTCAGGAAGGCATCGAGAGTCAGGATGACAAGCCCTTTTCCGCTACAGGCGATGTTTCTTTTGACGAGAAGAAAGTGACCTTTGAGGAAGAGGCACCTGCTTACGAAATCGAGGAGCTCACTGCTAACGAGAAGCGTCTCTACGACATCCTCAAGCCTGAAATTGATAAGATCGCTGCAGGTAGTGACCCTGCAGAGAATGGATATATTATCGAGGTTTGTCAGGTTCTTAATGACAAGCTTGTCTATACTTACGAGGAGCTGGAAGTGGCTACCACAGAGGATTCTCAGGATCCCGTGGCTGATACCGCAGCTCTTAATGATGCTGTTAAAAAGCTCTTTAGAGCCGACCTTGAGAAGGTTTCATCAGCTCTTATGCAGGGCTCTCAGGGCTCTGTCACATGGATCCCCACACAGATAAGATTTACAAGAGATGCACAGAATGTCTATCTCACCGACGATGTTCTCTGGACCGTTTATGTTGATGCCGAGGCAGCAGATGACAAGCAGGACCCGGCATCCGAGGACGAGGATAAAGAGACAGAGGAAGATGAGCTTAAAGCAGACGAAGAGCTTAAGACAGATGAAGAGCTTGAGTCTGACGACGATACAGATGAGGCAAAAGAAACAGCTCTGACCCTTGATACAGAGGAGGCCGATAAGAGCAAAGAAGCTACTCTCACCGTGGAGGAGCTTGAAACAGATGCTCTCAAAGTGGATATGCTCTCTGAGTCCAAGATCAGTGCAGAAGGCCTGAATGTTTCGCTTTTTGCAAGCCTTGAAGATGATGAAGATCAGGTTCCCGCAGAGGATCTGGATGCATACGAGGTGCGTACTCAGGGACTTTGGGTGGCAGGAATTGAAGAGGAGCCCTATCCCTATCAGTTAAAGCCCGTTACCATCGACAATCTCAGAGTATACTTTGACAAAAAACTCCTCAAAGAGGGAACAGATTACACAGTAGCCTACAAGAACAATACTAAGCCCGGAACAGCCACTGTAACTGTGACAGGTAAGGGCAATTATACAGGAAGTGTCACCAATACCTTTGCAATCGTTAAGGATGACTTCTACACCAGCAATCAGGACGCAGTGGCATTTACAGCCGCAAAGGTATATTTTGAGGACTTTACGGACAGCTTCGTTTATTCCGGAGAGGCACAGTATCCGGACGTTTCTGTTTACTATAACGGAGAGATCCTTGGTGATGAGGACTATGTGGTTACCTACTCCAAAGAGCCCGTTAACGTTGGCACCTACACCGCAACCTATACCGGTATCGGCGGATACAAGGGCAGCATCAAAAAGAACTTCAAGATCACAGCAGAAGATATCAACAATGCTACGCTGTACGGACTTGAAGACGGAGATGAGGTCTACTTCAGAAAAGGCGGAGCCAAGGCCGATATCCGCATGGAATACGGGGATATGCCCCTTCAGCTCGGAACAGACTACACTGTTTCCTACAAAAACAACGCCAAGCTCGACGCCACAGGAACACTGACAATAACAGGTAAGGGAAACTTCAGAAGTTCCTTTAAAAGAACCTTTACTGTAACTCAGAACCTTGACTCCGAGTCTCTTTCCTTTACCGTTGCAGATAAGGCCTTTGCCAACAAAGCAGGCAACTACATTACTTCTTTTGCCCTGACAGACAATGATGGCAAGAAGCTCGCAGCAGGCCCGGATTACATCAAGACAGTTAAGTATACCTACGAGGAGGACACGGTGCTTCCCGGCGGTATCATGAGATATGCAGGTGATGAGGCAGGCACAGAAGACATTGTTCCCGCCGGTGTCACCATGAGACTTACAGTAACTCTCACCGGCAATTACGACGGAGAAGTTACAGACACTTACAGGATCACAGGCCAGGATATTTCCAAGGCTACTGTTAAGGTTGTGAGCCAGTACTACACGGGAAAAGAGATAAAGCCCGATGCGTCACAGATCACTGTAACCCTCGGAAAGACCGTTCTCTCCGCAAACGACTACGAGATAATCTCTTACGAGAACAATACCGATAAGGGAACCGGCAAGCTCACCATCAGAGGAAAAGGCGAGTACGGCGGAACCAAAACAGCTACCTTTACAATTGCTGCAAGAACTACTGCTTTCAGCATTGTTTTCTATGGAAACGGTGCAACGGGCGGAAGCATGAATAACCAGTCGATTGCTCTGAGCAAGAACGCTAAGCTTTCAGCCAACAAGTTCACCAGAAACAACTATGTCTTTGCCGGCTGGAACACTGAGGCTGACGGAACAGGAACGGCCTATGACAATCTTCACATTTTTGAATGTGACGGCAGGAATTCCGGAGATGTTCTGATCCTGTATGCACAGTGGACCAGGAAAGAAGTTCCGGATTATACCATCACCTATCACTTTAACGACGGAACAGACGATGAGGTCGTAACTTACAATGCTCTCAGCGATGATATTTATTTGGAAGCCATCCCCAGGGAAGACTGGGATGCGGGCTATCAGTTCGGCGGCTGGTACAAGGAGAGCACCTTCAAAACCAGAGTTTCTGTTATCAAGTCAGGCTCCACAGGCAATGTGAATGTTTACGCCAAGTGGATCCCTTACAGCTATACCGTTAAGTTTAACGGAAGCGGAGCGACATCAGGCGTTATGGCCGATCAGGGCTTTTCCTACGGCGTTGGCAAGAAGCTTACCAAGAACGCCTTTAAGAAGAACGGCTATGCATTTGCAGGTTGGAGCACCATCCCTTACAGCACCCGCGTTGATTACACAGATGCTCAGGAGGTAAAAGACCTGCCTACAGTCAAGAGTGGATTGGCCGATGCGATCACTCTTTATGCTGTCTGGAAAAATGATTTCGAAATAACCTATGATTGCAGAGGCGGCGCGCTTCCTGTAGGCTGCAAGAACCTCACATATACTTACGGAGTAGGCTTAAATCTGTCTGTGATCACACCTCACAGAGACGGCTACGTATTTGCAGGTTGGTACAAGGACCCTGAATATAAGACCAAGATCACTTCCATTGCCAAGAACAGCACAGGCGACATCACTGTTTATGCCAAGTGGACACCAAAGTCTTTCAAGATCGTGTATATGGGCGGAGACGGTGCTTCAGGCAAGACCCCTGCTCAGACCGTTAAGACAGAAGAGGCTACTATTGCTGCTTCCAAATTTACATATCCGGGCAAGAAGTTTATCGGCTGGAGCAAGTCCCGGAACGCAGCAGAGCCGGAGTTCTACACAGGTCAGCTCGTTGGAAGAGATGATCTCCTTGCGATGCCTGAAGAGGACACTGTCACACTTTTTGCGGTATGGGGCGACGTAACAAGATCCTCCGCAGGTGAAAGAACTTTTTATAATGTAATCTTTGAACGAAACAGTGTTGATGTGGAAGGTAATCCCATAAATCCCACCGGAAGAACTGCCACTCAGAAGATCAACAGAGGTGAGTACAAATCACTTACCAAAAATGGTTATTCATTAAAGGGCTGGGAGTTCCTCGGATGGAGCGAAGATCCGGATGCCACAGAGGCTACCTATGCCAACACAGAACAGGTAAAAGATCTTTCTTTTGACGAAAACACCGGAAACGCAGTGCTCTTCGCTATCTGGGAGAAGCAGGTCTATACCATCACCTATCATAACGTCATCGATGAAGAAAAGGGCATTCCTGATTATACAGTTGATGACACTGCCAAGGCAGCAGTAGGGCTTTATACACCTTCACAAATTGGCAGGACCTTTGCGGGCTGGTATTCGGATGCTGCTCTTAAAAAGAAAGTAAATAACATTGCCAAGGGTTCAACAGGCAACAAGGATTTCTACGCCAAGTGGACCTACAACTATTACACAATAAGCTACAACCTTAACGACAGAGATAGTGATGTTAAGGCTGTTCTTGATACAACAAAGGCCGGCTATGTCAGCTCCTACGGATATCGCAGCGACAACGGCTATGTGCTTGCAACTGCCAAAAGAGAAGGCTACCGCTTTGGCGGATGGTACCTTGATGCTGCCTGCAAGAAGCCTGTAACCTTTATTACAGGCGCTCCCACTGTGGACATGACTGTTTACGCAAAGTGGATCTCAGGCTGTGCCCATGGACAGTGGGTTTCGGCAGTTGAGGCTCCGACCTGCACAGAGGACGGAGTAAACGGCTGGGCATGCGGATACTGCGGTCAGCCAAAAGAAAGCGACATTATTCCCAGAACGGGCCACAGCTTTAACTGGGAAGAGACCAGGGCAGCTACCGTAACAATGCAGGGCGAAGAGAGATATGTATGCTCTGTCTGCGGATATGTAGAGCTGACAAGAGTGATCGAAAAGCTTCCCTGCAGTCACGAATGGGGTGAGGGCACCGTTACCAAGGAAGCAACCATTAAGAGTTCCGGCTCTAAGTTTTATACATGTGCTATCTGCGGTGCCACCAGGACTGAAGTTATCCCCATGATCGGTCATACCACTCATACCTTTGGGGCGCCTGTTATCACCCTGAGGCCAACCTGCACTGAGGAAGGAGTAAATGAATACACCTGCCTGGAATGCGGATTTAAGAAGACAGAACCGATTCCGGCCAAGGGACATACGGAACCTGAGAGAGGAGTAGTTACCAAGGCTCCGAGCTTTACGGAAGAAGGGCTATATGAGATCAAATGCGTGATTTGCAATGAGGTATTGCGATCAATAGTCGTAGGAAAGACTCCTTGCTATCATCCTAATGACAGTCTTGAGATTGTAGTTACCAAAGAAGCAACCTGCACTGAAGCGGGGGCGCGTCACGTTACCTGTACTCTTTGCGGCTACGATCAGGTAGAAGAGATACCTGCCAAAGGCCATGTGGAAGGTACCAGAATCATCAAGAGTGCCACCTACACAGAAGAGGGAGAGAGCGAGACCTATTGCCTTAACTGTGATGCAGTCCTGAAAACAGAGGTGATTCCAAAGCTTACATGCAACCATCCTCACTACCGCCAGACCAAGGTTACCGTTAAGGAGCCCACCTGTACAGAAGAGGGGATTGCAGAGGAAGTTTGCGAGATCTGCGGAAATGTTGAGACCAAGACCATAAGTGCGACGGGACATGGCAGATGTTCGCGTAGTGTATCTGCGACCTGCGCTCAGGAAGGCGTTAAAGAGACCTATTGCAACAAGTGTGGAGAGGTCTTTGAATCTGAAATCATACCTAAGAGAAGCCATAGCGAGTTTTATCGCACTGTTAAAGAGGCGACCTATAAAGAAGATGGGCTTAAGGAGTACTACTGCATAAATTGCAAAGAAATCCTCAGAACAGAAGTCCTTCCTAAGAAGGAATGCAGCCACACTTCGAAGAAAAAGATAGTGATCACTGAGGCAACCTGCACCGAAAAAGCTGTCGTAAAGACAGTGTGCTCGCAGTGTGATCAGCTGCTGGAGGATACACATGTAGATGAGTCTTCAAGGCTTGCTGACCATAGCTATGGTGATGTAGTACTTACCGGAAGCGGTGATGAAGAACAATATTATCTTGAATGCACAAGGTGCGGTTATACCAAGAAGGGCACTGTTAAGTGGCATAGCCATCTTTACGTATTGACGGAAAAAACTCCTCACGGTGAGGATGGTTACTGTGACAAGACACAGACCTGCATAATATGCGGAGAAATTAAAACAAGCAGTATTTATGAGGGGCATGATACCAGCGGTGATTATGTCGTAGAGAAGGCTGCAACCTGCACAGAATCCGGGGAAAAAGTTAAGCGATGCCCTGTATGCGGCAAGGTTGTTAGTACGCTTACAATATCTAAAACAGGCCATGTAAATCTGGATTATGAACTCATTAAGGAGGCCGATTGCAATAATCCCGCACATTACAAGGTGACCTGCAGAGACTGCGGAGAAGTAGTTAAAGCTGACTATTATGATCTTAATGGCGAGAAAAATCCTGATGCTCACAACTATTCTGTTTCTCGCCGGACGGAAGCGACTGTTACATCAGAAGGGCAAATAACGTATCAATGCTCCCGATGCTATAAGTCATATTCTGAAATCATTCCCAAGCTTCCTTGTCCTCATGAAAAGGTTGAGGATCAGATAATAAACATGCAAGGATATGAGGTGTGCACAACTTGCAAAGAAATTGTAGGCACATTTGATGCTCAGACCCGCTGTGAACACAAGGGCGGTTGGGACTATGTTATCCGAGTGGAAGCTGATGCAACAACCTGGGGGGAGACGGACAGGTACTGCCTTAAGTGCGGCAAGGTTCTTGAAACTAAATTGACCCATCCTATCCAGGAGTATCACGTGATAGACCAGAATGGAGAGGAGCAGATTATTTACGGCTGGTTCGACGATGAGTGGGCGATGGAGGTATGGCAGCTCACCAGTCAGTATAGACAGGAGAATGGACTTAGTGCACTTACTTACAATGAGTCTCTCCAGAATGCCTCCAATGTAAGGGCTTTGGAAGCACTTGTTTTCTGGGGCCACGACAGACCCGACGGATCCAAATGGAATTCCACAGATGCTATATGGGCCAGCGTCTCTTGCGGCGAAAATCTGGCTAAAGGAGCCAATACTCCGGAAGAAGTAATGGTAGCTTGGAAAAATTCTCCGGGCCATAATCGTAATATGTTGTTAACTCCCTGGAGGGCAATGTCAGTCAGCTGTTTCCATCAGGTTACCAAGCATTATGGAGGATATTACGAATATATATCATGGGATCAGCACTTTACAGCGCGAGATTTTTAGGATTTGAATAATTTGTCGGATAAAGGCATGCTTGAGTCAGTGTAACTGATAAACAAGCGTCAACTATCCGAGAATAAGTTTGGTGAGTCAGTGGGGTGCCCCGCTGGCTGAAGCTACCCAGGGCGCAGTACGGATAATGATTGTTTTTTTAGATGGTCTTATCTGTATTCCAAATGCATATTGAAGCTGTGATACGGATAAGATGGTTTCTGCAAGACTGTCTTATCCGTGTTTTCATCTATGGCTGGCGGTAAAGTGGCTGAAAAGCACAGATAAGATTTCTGATATCTGGTGCTCTTATCCGTAATTGCATCTGTGACTGAAGAAAAACACCCAAAAAGTACAGATAAGAACTTAGATATTGACTGCTCCTATCCGTACCGGGCCTGGAATGATAAGCCAAAGGAAAGATAACTCTTTTAATTTGTGTTCCCGAAAGGTATGATTGTTTTATCGATTATATTTTTTGGGGGGATGAGCCATGAGAAAAAGCGTTGTCATATACAGAATATTTGCCGTCACCCTGGCGGCTGTCATATCTCTTTTGCCTATGACCGGGTGCGCCCGGTCCTGGGAAGATACTGCGGTGGAAGATGAAGAGGATGAGGACGAGGAAGAGACAAGGAAGAGGGACAAAAAAGACAGATCCTCTGAGGACAATGATGATGGAGGAAGTATAATAAAGTTTTTGTCTGATTTGAACGGCCAGGCTCAACCCATGGAGGGTGGAGCTGATCCGGGTGTTGCGGGCCAGGCAGCAGCACCTGCAGATACCTCGGCAGCTGCTCCCGCGAATACTACTGATTCAGATGTTCCGGCTTCGGAAGAGTTAATATCCGGTTCCTACGTGGCTGAATCAGAGTCTGCATCGGATGCCGCATACGAGACTGAGGCTTCTGGCTCCGGTTTGTACACTCTTGAAGGAGTGGAGTACTACGGAGTCTTTGTGGCAGCCTATAAGACTGAGCACGAATGCAGTGACTTAAAGACCGATCTCTTGAACAAGGGCTTTGACGCTGCTGTAATCTATACACCTGATTATTCAGGGCTTAACCCGCAGCCCTACTATGTTGTCAGCCCGGGACTTTTTACCTCAGAAGCTGAGGCAAAAGACTGCCTCGCCTTGGTGAAGGCAGCAGGCTACAACGACGCTTATGTGAAATTCGCAGGCGAGTATATCGGGAATTGAGGAGTGGATATTCCTA
>JAEEGF010726090.1_pt1 | contig 13657 bp, 12 predicted proteins | sample 9134171 | NCBI WGS metagenome assembly JAEEGF01 (sample SAMN16246542, study PRJNA631951) | gut metagenome | biome: gut microbiome; feature: rumen; material: AP-attached | host: Bos | place: Iran: Karaj | collected 2018-10
CTGCCATAGAAATCTCCTTAAAATGTTAAATTGATTTTTGTATGGTAACATTTTTCGATTTTTAAGTCAACTTGCCTTGATTTTGGTTTCTGTAAATTCTTTTTCTGTCTGTTGTTGCAGAGATTCCTATCAAACTGAAAATAGATTATGTAGGTTTGTGAATAATATCACGAAGTGGAGCTTTTAAGATATTTTATTGTGTAGTTTATAGAAAAATATTGCAAAGCTGGTTTTTCTCAGATGTTTTTATTATACATGTGAAAAATATCACAATCGGTATCTTAAGATATTTTATTGTGTAGTTTATAAAAAAATATCGCAAAGTTGGTTTTTCTCGGATGTTTTTATTATACATGTGAAAAATATCACAAGCATGAGGATTCTTAAAATTTTTTGTCCATTTTTCCGTTTTCGGTTGATTACTATATGTGAATTCTAAAAACAGCTTTTTTATTGTTCTTGTTGTTTTTATAGTAAATCAGATGAATAATGAAGGTAATTGTATGGAAGAATTAGATGAAATAGAAATAGCTATCAGACTCAGCCGAAGCAGAGGGGTAGGGGCTGCTGGTTTTAAAAGGCTTATTGATGATTATAAATTGCCTTCTATTGCTAGCAGAATATGGCTGAAAGAACAGGCAGTTCGAAAGCTGTGTAAGGTCAGCTTCACCAAGAATTGCTCAGAAGATAAGATAAAATCTACCATTGAGTATATTAGAGAATCTAAATGCTTAGCCAGATATTACGGGCAAATAGGATATCCTGATCAGTTGAAAATTCTTACTGAACCGCCTCCAATTGTTTATATGTCTTCAAATTTAAAAAACATACCCCTTGCTGCTGTTGTTGGTTCTAGGAAGGCTGATTCTGCTATATTAGGAAAAGCGAAAAAGATTACAGAGAAGCTTATAGATGAAGGTTACGGAATAATCAGTGGCGGAGCTGTTGGAATTGACAAGACAGCTCATGAAACTGCTTTGGAGAAAAATGCTTATACTGTCGCTGTTATTGCAAACGGGATTGATATTGTTTACCCTAAGATTAATCGTGAAATGTTTGAAAAAATAAAAGAAAAGGGGCTTTTGATTACTGAACTAATGGTAGGTGCCAAACCCCATAAAAGCTTTTTCCCCACTAGAAATAGACTAATAGCAGCAATGGCAGATGTCGTTGTGGCATTTCCCGCTTCTGATTCGAGCGGAACTTATATAACTGTGAACTGGGCTAAGAAATTAGGAAAGAAACTTATATGTGATTAAATAATATCTTTTTATAATTATAGTAGTTGGTCATTGTTGTTAAATAAAAGGCTAGCAAGCTAACTGATTATCTAATTAACTTATCTAGCCTTCTAATAACAATAAATGAGATATAAGATATAAGATTTAAGGCTTAAGACTTAAGATATAAGATGTAAGAGAGCTTATATCTTAAATCTTAAATCTTTTATTTTGCCGCTTTTATTAGTGGCATCCGCCGCAATGACCGCAGCATCCGCCGCAGCTATGCTGTGGGCGTTCGCTGGCATCTTTTATATCAACAACTTCTAGTTCAAAAGTGAGATTTTTACCAGCTAATGGATGGTTGGTATCCAGTTTAACTGTTTCATCGTTGAAATCAGCTATAGTAGCGAGGAACTCGTTGCCATCCTGTGGAGTTACAACTATTTGCATACCTTTTTCTAAATCTGGTTTTTCGCCAAAGTTAGAGACTGGAACATCAAATACAGCCTTTTCATCATAAGGACCGTAACCTTCTTCAGGAGTAAGCTTTATAGTTTTCTTTTCGCCTTTGGTCATTCCCATAACGCCTTTTTCAAAACCTTCAATGAGACCGCCTTCACCAACAACAAAATCAAGTGGTGAACCATTTAGGCTGGAATCAAAAACTTTACCGTCTTCAAATTTACCAGTGTAATGAACAAAAACCCAATCGCCATTTTTTACATTAGTCATTTATTTTTTCCTTTTTGCTGTTTCCAGCCGTTAAATTTTATGGCTACAATACTTTAATTGTTGAACTAAGTCAACAAAAATCATAAAACAGGCTTGCTCTATTTCTTATAATTTATTATTATACTATGTACACAATTTCTAGATTAATGAAATTAGATACACTATTTTTTTACTTTATCGGAGGCATTTGATGCTGACAGGTCGCTGGACTGACGTAAACAATGTACCCCTTGTTAGAGAAAATGTTTTAAAACCTGGTAATCTTCAGACTTTGTTAAGTGAAGCTGTAACAAAATTTGCAGACAAACTTGCTTTCAAGATTGGCGATTTTAAGATGACCTATAAGGAATTAGGTTATATAACCTCTAAGATATCTGGTAATCTTCGTCTTTATGGTTTGGAAAAGCAACAGAGAGTTTTAATATTTCTACCGAATACGCCTCAAACAGTTATTGCTATTTGGAGTGTAGTTATAGGCGATTGTACCTGTGTTATGACTAATCCTTTATATTCTGAAAGCGAATTGTTACATCAGATTACTGATTCCGATTCTAAAATAATCATAACCTGCGATTTGCTCTTATCTAAGGTTAAGGCTGTATTAGATAAAACCCAAGTTACAGATGTTTTTGTAGTTAAACTTTCTGATGAAGAACAGAATTATGATAATCCAAAAATACATCCTTGGGAAGAACTCCTCAAAGATAATCGCGGTTATTACTGTAAAACTATCAATCCTCAGACAGATTTGGCTTTCCTCCAGTATACTGGTGGTACAACCGGGGTTTCCAAAGGGTGTATGATTACTCATGCAAATGCTTTGGCTAATTGTCAGCAGGTTTGTGCAATGTTCACCAAATATTTATTTGAAGGGCAGGAAGCATTTATCTGTGTTCTTCCATATTTTCACAGCTATGGTTTGATGGTTTCTGTTTTGTTCCCGACAATGATTGGGGCAAGTCAGACTCCGCTACCACGCTTCAGTCCAAAAAGCTTTTTGGCAACAATTCAAAAAGAACGCATTACTGCAATGCCTTCAGCTCCGTCTATTTTTAACGCATGTATTACTCAAAAAGATATAGATAATTATGATTTGTCTTCTTTGAAGGTTTTAATATCTGGTTCAGCTCCTCTTTCTCTAGCAAGCATGCAAGCCTTCGAAAAGAAAACTGGTGCTAAAATATCTGAAGGTTACGGTTTAAGCGAAGCTTCACCAGTTACCCACTTCTCAAATATGGATTTACCGAAAAAAGAAGGTTCAATCGGTTTGCCTCTTCCTTTTACTGAAGCGAAAATAGTAGACGTTGAATACGGTATTAAGGAATTAGGCCCTGGCGAACAGGGTGAACTCTGTATAAGAGGACCTCAAGTAATGCTTGGTTACTATAATCAGAAAGTTGAAACTGATTTGGTAATACGTGATGGCTGGTTATACACAGGCGATATTGCTAGATATGATGAAGACGGTTATTTCTTTATTACTGACCGTAAGAAAGATTTGATTATCTGTGGTGGTTATAATGTTTACCCAAGAGAAGTTGAAGAAGTTCTCTATAAGTATCCAAAGATTAGAGAAGCTGCTGTTATCGGTTCCAAGAGCGAAACAAGAGGCGAAGTTGTTAAAGCCTTTGTTGTATTAAAAGAAGGCGAAACAGCCGATTCCAAAGAAATCATAGCTTATTGCCGTCAGAACCTGGCTAACTATAAGGTTCCTAGAGAAGTAGTATTTATGGATAATTTGCCGAAGTCTGCTGTTGGTAAGATTCTTCGCAGACAGTTACAGGATATAAAATAAAAGAAAGTTGAGAATAACAAATGCAGATCAAGTTTACAAAAAATGAAATGGAAAAACTTCTAGAATTGTTGAGTATAGCAGACTGGGTTCTTACTTCAATGGATGTTGAAGAAGACGAAAGAAAAGATGATTATTTAAAACTTTTGCAGAAACTCTATCATGAAGCTTACGAAAGCGGCATGACAAAAGAAATTGAATATGATGAAGATGCAAAAGATTATTATTTGAGTGAAGATTGGGAAGAAGAAACTCAGGTTCGCGATTTCATCGAAGAATATGAAGATGCTTCTTTCTGGGAAGAATTGACATTCAGACTGGCTGACCGCGATATAGACAGAAAAATGAATGGTAAGACTCCTAAGAATTTTGAAGAACATGTTGCTATGTTCACTAAGATTCAAAGCAAATATGAAGAAGAATTTGAAAAGAATAGATTAGAAAACCTTGAAGTTGTTTCTGGAAAAAAGGAAACTAAAAAAACAGTAGCAAAAGCAACTGCAGCAAAAAAGGCTCCAACTAAGAAAACTGCAGTAAAACCAGCTCAAACAAAGAAAACCACAGCAAAACCAGCTCAAGCAAAGAAATCTGTAGCAAAGAGCCAAACTAAGAAAACTAAAAAATAATTTAAATTAATAGTATAAAAAAAGAGATTATTCATAGATAATTTGGATAATCTCTTTTTTTGCTTTTTATAACTGGTTTCTGATTATAATAAGCCTTTTCATTGTAAAAGGTTCTGTTTTTGAAGCCGTTTTATTTTCTTTAGAATCAACTGTCAGTTCAACCCATACTCCATGCTTTATCACTTGTTCGTCTTCACTAGGATTAACTAGAAAATGAAGAAAGCTTAAACTTACCTTATGATTTTTTGCAAAAACGTTATTAGCAATGGTTTTATTGCTGATTTCGTCAAAAACATTTCGTGTTATTCCATCAGATGTTTTTGTATAATTAACGGTAACAGGATAACCCTCTCCAGAGGCTCCATAAAAGAACTTCCAACTGGCACCATCGTCTTTCATATTAGCTGTTGGCGATTTGATTTCTGTCGCTCTCAGCAAATCATATTCAATTTGTGCCATAAGAATTGAGGCAGATTCCATGTTTGCCTGGTGAGCCATACCTTTTGCAGAACCCCTCATTCCAGAACTGAAAAGATTCATTAAACCAACTATTATTATTGCAGATAAAACAACTGCTATAGTGACTTCTATTAAGGTTACGGCTTTGGTTTTATGCATCATTGCTTAGTCACCATCCCAGTCATTGTTAATTCTCTGGCTTTTGTTTCACCAGGTTGTAGCCATACAACTTTTACGGTAACAAGCTTGTAACTGAATGGCCAATCGTCTTTCTTATCGAAGTCTGTAATAGTAATTGTCTTAGAAGCTGTTTCTCCAAGTTCTTTTGGTAACTCAATATTGATGTTTTCCTGATTTTCGATTCCTGTTATTTCAAGCTTTTTTATCTCTTTGGTTTTTTGCCCATTTTCTACTTTCAGAAATTCGTCATCATATTTCATAGCATTGCAATATGCTATAACATTTGAAGCATACTGCTGGGCAAGAATTTCATTCCTGTTACGTACTGTTCCTGAACTTCCCCTGGATAAAAGAGTAAAAATGGGTACAAGCAAAATAATCAGTATAAAACAGACTATACAGATTTCTACCAAAGAAAAAGCTTTTTGTTTTGTTCTTAAATCAGCCATTTTTCTATTAATCCAGCATTCTTAAATCGTCTTTTATTCCAAACATTAATAAAGGAACTTCAGAACGGTCATCATTTGGTCTATCATAAAATGGAATAGCCGAGAGTTCATTTTTGTAATTAAGATAAAGACCTCTTTTTAAGCCTATTTCATCTTTTGTTACATCACCTCTAGGTATTTTTTTCATGATTATATTTCCATTTATTGTTAATTCAGCATCTTTTGCGTCGCCTTCAAGTTTTATCTGACCTCCACCAGCAATAAGAGAGGCATCTATTTTATTGACTCCTCTTTCTATAATAATGCTGCCGTTTAGAGCTAACAACGAAAGATGGGCGTCAGTAGCAGTATTGGAAAGGATATCGCCTTTGATTCTAATATTCCCATTTGAAAGAATAATGCCACTCTGACTCATAATTTCGCATTTGTTTATTTCTAATTCGACACCTTCTTTATTGTCTAGATAAACGAATCCGTTTAAATCCAGTTTATTGTTATCTAAGAATCGATTATTGGTAAAGAATTTATTTATATCCTCTTTTGTCTTTACTGAAGCGGAACATAAAAGTCTGGAATTCTTCCCTCCTGCTTCAGAACCGTCTAAATGTAGCAGTTCTTTGTTTAGAAAAACATCGAGTTTAGTCAGGTCATCCCCAAATAATTCGTTGAATTTTGCTGATTTTGAGTAAGGAACTTCGCAGAAAAGGTTACTTGCTTTGGTATCTCCGCAAAGCTTTTTTATCTTTTCGTCACTGACTCCTCCGCGTTCAATTGGGTAATCAACCATATTGTTTGTTAAGATGTAGGTATAATCAGAATTATATCTTGAGGCAAGAAGACGGGTAGCTAACTTACTATTATATTTTTCATAATTAAGTTCTTCGCTGAAAGCGGCTTTATAGGCTTCAGAAACTTCTTCTGTTTCATATCCGGAACTGTAAGCAGGCATGCCGTCTATTTCTATACCAAGACCGGAAAGAAATTCATCTTCGGTCAGAATGTTCCCTAGAAAATAGACATTACCTTTGCTGGCATTTTTTAATATTCTGATTGAATCACAGACTGAATCAACATAACCTAACACAAGGGTTGGAGACTTTCTGGCGTCTGTTCCATATAGCTTAAAAATGGAATGATATTTTGATTTATCGTCGTATTCCCCCATCTGTTCCTGCCAAGCACTGAGATTGTCGTCTGAAACATCGTTACATAACCCTATGTTTGAAGTCATTATCCCTAAGCGTTCTGCTTCGTTCCAGACTTCAACGGTTTTCCAATAACCTGCTTTGGGTCTTTCATTTTTAAAGAAATGAAAATCTTCGCCGTATTTCCCAAATCCTGATTCAGCCCAACCTCTTGCTATACCTAATAATAATGGATAGGTTTGGTTCCCTCCTCCGATATAGACAAAGCCTCTTGGGTCGCTTACAAGGTCATCGTAGCTATTCCTTGCTTCACTGCTTGCTTCACCATTATTGAGAACCCATGGTCGTATTGTCGCACCATTTTTAAGGTCTCCACTTGCTTTTGTATCTATAACATTAAACCTGAAAGTGTTTGTATCATCTGGTTCTTCACCTTCTAAGGCGTTTTCTATATAAAAAGTGAACTTTGATAAAACAGGAAAAATATTGGCTACTACTTTTACTGATGAAATGTAAACGTAGTCTTCAGTAGTTCGTGATTTTGAACCTGGCAGTTTATGAGAAACGGTGAGACAGTATCTTATCAAACCTGTTTTTTCACAAGGATAAGCAGGTTTGTCTGCATTTCCAACATTTATGGTTTTAAAATCGCCTTTGTTAATATACCATTCTAGGGTCCATTTTAAATCTTTTAAACCAGATTCTTTTTCTAACAAAGACAAAATATCATCAGAGCCATTGTTTACTTTCTCTTGAATGAATTTTTTAAAGCGGTCCGTTATGTCTTCTTTATTTTTCTTTGCCATTTTATCATAAGGCAAAGAAAGAATTTTTCTCAGTTCGCTTTCTGGATTTTTTAATTCATTAATTTTAATATAATGACTAGACAATAAAGCTAGAGAATTAGCAAATTCTCTAGCTAGCATAGTATCATTCAATTTTTTTGTGGTATGCATTCTGCTTGTAGTAGACTTCAAAAAAGAAGCTAAAAGTATAAGCAGAGCAACAATAACACATATTGTAATTAATATAACGTTACCCTTTTTGGGATAACGAAAAAATCTTTTTGTCATGGAGCTTTTGTTATTTCAGCGTTTTCTGCACTAGTAAACATATCACGGCCAATTTTTACCTGCTCATCAGGTGTAAGATTGGAATCGTTTTCTGGAGCGCCAGGTGAGTTACCTGAGACGAACTCAGCCATGACCCAACCTTTTTTGGGACTATCTATTTGATACCATTCACCTTTGCGACCTATTATATTAACTTCATCGTTTTTATAAAGCTTAGCAAGTCTTTTACTGCTTTTTGATGGGCTTTGTCTTAGATTTAACCAGCCTCCGCAGTTAACGTAAGCTTTGCCGTTAGGCAGATTTGCTGTTTCCCCGTTTCCATCGCTAATAGCAAAAGTACTAAGAAGAATACATATTGCTAGAATCTTAATTCCTGAAAGAATAGAAACTTTTTTCATAATTTTTCTCCTATAGTAAAACAGAGAATTTTATGGATAAGGATAAACTTCACGTGCTGAAAAATAGTATATTCAGCACGCGAAACGAATTATTATTTCATATATTCTATTCTATATCCAGAATAATCCTTGCGGCACTGTTTCCCTGAAGTCATGAATCTTGAATTTTTCTGATCCATTCTTTCTATCTTTGCATCCCAGCTGTCAAGAATAAGTAAATCTTCTTCGGTAATGGTTTCGCCGCTAGTAACACTGCTCTTGAAACCTATGCAGGTAACAAAGTGTCTGCCAGTTCCTTGTTTATTGCCGTTTACGTGAAGAATGCAAGGTCTGCCGGCCATGATTTCCAAATAAAGAGCATTCAATATATACTGTTTATTATCGTCAATCAAGCTTCTGAAATAACCGCCGCCTGAACGTTTATCAACAGTGATATTCATGTTGCCATTGTAAAGATTTGATGCGTGATGATATGCGAAAGATAAACATGCACTACCATATTTTGCTGTGTCATAATCTTGGCAAATCTTGTTCTTGATTAGGAACTTAGAAAAATCTATTACTCCTACCGGAGTTTTTACAACTGTCCAGGTTTCATTAAGAGTCTTGATTGTAGTAGTACCATTGCCTTTAGTTCCTGGATTATAAGTTGAAGATTTAGAACCGCCCATTGGTTCGGTACTCATAGTTCCAGTAAATGTATTATTGTTTTCTTGATTTTCAGAACCACTGTCTACTGCAGGTGAATCGCCGTCAGAACCTGAACTTGATGAACCGCTGTCAGCAACTTCAACTGTCTTTTCTGCAGAAATGAATTCAGCCATAACCCAGCCGCTTTGTGGACTGTCAATCTGATACCAATCGCCACTGCTTGCAATAATGTTAACTGAATCATTTTTGTAAAGTCTTGCAATGGCTTTACTGCTTTTAGTTGGTCGAGCTCTTAAATTAAGCCAACCATCACAATTTACATAGCCTATTCCATTAGCAAGAGTGGCTTTGCCTGAGCTTTCACCATTACTGGCATTCGGGGTGGGGGAAATAAATTCAGCCATAACCCAGCCGTTTTGAGGACTGTCTATTTGATACCAGCCATCCTGGTGACCAATTATATTTACTACATCATTGAAATGAAGCTTAGCAAGTCTTTTACTGCTTTTTGAGGGTTTGGCTCTCAAGTTTAACCAACCTGTGGATTTTACGTAACCCTTTCCGCTAATAATACTTGTTTTTGCGGCTTTTTCTTCTTTTGCTTCTTCGCTGGTAATGTTGCTTTCGTTTATAGAGGATTCGTCTGCTTTAACTGTAGAGGTTGATGCTGATTCTGTTTGGGCAATAGATTCACTCATTTCAACATCTTCTGCTGATTCAAACAATGCAGCACCTTGGAGAGTGGGGACGGTATTCAAACAAATTAAAAAGAGCAATAAAAAATTAACTTTTTTCACAGCAAACTCCTTTTTTTACACACCTATATTTTAGATTATACCTTAAAAATGCAGAAAAAGTTTCTTTTTTATTAAGAATTTTATGTACATAAATAAAATTTTTAGTTAAAAAAAGACTTTCTTTAAGAAAGTCTTTTTTTTATCAAATATTAATCTTTGGCAAAATTTTCAGGAGTTTGTCCAGAGAAAACTCCCTGATATTTACCAGGATTTTCACATCGCTGGAATATGAACTGGCATACAGGAGTGCCAGGTATCAAATTCAAAGGAATAGGACCAAAGTTAGATATTTCAAGAACCTGATGATTGCAAATGCCTGGCTGCATAAAAGATGCTGAAATATGAACAAGAAGTCCTACACGGGCAAAACGGCTTCTTCCTTCTAGCCAACCGCAGATACCATCGCCAAGAGTTATTTTTTCCTGAGTAATACCAAGAACGGTTTGGCCAGGTTGGATTGTCAACATTTCACCTTCTGGAACAAGAAAACCTTTTGTTGCAGCTTTGAAATCCATATTGGCAGTAAGATTAATGGTGTTGGGCAAATGAACGAAAACGCGGAAAGCGTTTGACAAATGCAGGTCGATACTAGCAGGTCCCAGCATTTTTTCGTTGTAAGGCTCAATTTTAATTGTTCCTTTTTCAATTTCTTTGATAATTGCTTCTTTTCCAAGAATACCCATCTATTAGTTTCTCCTATTATTTCAACATTTAGGGATTTAATTATACCACGCATTTTTATTTTGTGTATAGAACGAATTAATATTTTACATTAATTTACATTAATTCCACATGGTTTTGGGCGGAACAAAGGATTCCAGTTTATCTTGAAATTCTTTATCCATAGGTGTAAAGAAATCTAGACCGGTTTGTTTTTCTATTTCATCAACAGAAGTAAGAAAATCATTTAATATTTCTTTTCCAGAAACTTTTTGTGGAACAATAAATGGTAATACTCTGACTTTGCCTCTGTCTTCATCTATAAGTATTTTAAAAAAGGCATCAGGAATTTCAACCTGGTGGTTTAGTATTTCTGTATGCTGATCAAAAATAGGTCCTGTTATAATCCATATTCCACCAAATTTATTCGCGTATGCTTCCTCTAATCTTTCTAGTCTTTCCCATACTTTTCTGTTCAATTCAGGCTTTTGAGGGCAAATGTTAGACATTAGGAATGTTTCCATTTGGCCTTTTCTTCCGTATCTGGCTGCTATAGCCGAATTAGGGCAAAGATGGCCTCTGTCGTAGCCAGTCTTTGAATATACTCTCTGGTCTATTTTAGCCTTTGTTCTAAAGTCTGTGATAAATTTTCCGGGTCTGTTAAGATTATTTTTCCCTTTGAAAACATCAAGTCTGTAGCCAACCCACATAGGGTTTCTTCTCTTTTCACTATAAGCAGAATAATATGAGGAATTTTCAAGGATGTTTAATTCAAGTATTGTGCTGGGTTTTCCACCATAAACCAGGTTCTTGAATCTGTTAGTAGCTTCTCTTAACCCAGGATTTATCGGTTGCCATTCTCTGGGAGAAGAAACAAATTTGTTTGGATATTGATTCGCAATTAGAGCGGTTTTTTTATTTGAGTTTTGAGAATTGGTAGTTTGATGTTTATCTGGGTTAACCTTAGGCGGAGAAGTTTTTGTAATCTCTTTGTCTGTATAGGTCTTAACCTCTAGCTTTTCTTTCTCTTTCTCGGCATTAACATAAACTGTTTTGTTTGGGGCTTTTTTTAAATTGCCAGAGGGCTTTTTAAATAAAAAGAACAAAAAGCCTGCTAATAATGCAATGACTAAAATGAAAATCCCGACCATAAGAGCTGGTGATAATTCTTTCTTCTTAGCCTTATTAGCAAAAGGTTTGCTTTTGTTACCTTTTGAATGAGCTGTTGAAACACCAGTTTTTTTATGATCGGGCATTATATTGGTTATTTATGGTCTTTGCAGTTGGTTACTTTTCTGATAACCTCACAAAGTTCATCAATAGTAAGCTTGTGGAAATTTAGCATGTCTTCTAATGTACGTGCCGATTGAGCATAACTTCTGCAGCCTATTCTGACTGGGTTTTTAAACCCAAGAGATGCAATGAAGCCTCCTAGCCCTGTTTCTCTTCTATGGTCCTCAAGAGTAAATACATATTTGTATCTTGCTATTGCGTTTTTGAGAAATTTATTTTCGTCACTATATCGCAAAACAGGAATGACATCTAAGGCAATGTTTTCGTCGAAAAGCTTATCAATAGCCTCCAAAGCGTTGCTGAGCATATGGGGACCGCTGGTGAATACTATGCATCGATTTTCTTGGCTTTCAATTTCTGATTTATATATTCCTACATTATCGAAGCAGTAAGGAATATCAAAATCTTCATCGCATGGAGTTCTGTGAAGTCTTATGTAAGTCGGCTTAGAATGGCCTGTTTCAGCGAATTCTTTTTTCATTCTGCTGATTGTGGCTTCAAGCATTTCGCTGGTTGTGGTTTCGTCAACTGGTTCTAATATTTCTATTTCGCCTAGACTGAACATCAATCCTATGTCGGTAATAGACTGGTGGCTTTTGCCATCTGTAAAGTAGTCTGTTCCAGAATAGTGACCAGCAAATATTACAGGTAGCTTTTCCGTTATGATAGAGAATATCTGATCTATGCTTCTTTTATAAAAAGAGGCGTAGGTATTGACGACAGGTATTCTTCCTGCTAAGGCCAGACCTGCTGCTATTGAACACATGTCTTGTTCACTTATTCCAACTTCAAGATATCTGTCAGAAAAAGTATCAGCTATTTCTGTAAGTTTGCATGACTTTTCCAAGTCGGCGTCTAATACGTAAATACTTTTGTCATTTTTCCCGCATTTCAATAATGCGTCTGCAAATGCTTGCCCAGTAGATTTAACAGAAGTTAATTTTGGAGTAGAATTTGCATTAAATGCTACTTGATTGTTTTTGTATTCGTTGAATAAAAATCTTAAGGATTCACTGTTTATGCTGGTTATCAATTCTTCCAGCATTTCCATATATTGTAAATCTGTTGGAATCTGACTATGCCATACCCCCGTCTTTGGTGGAATATCTCTATCCATAGCAGTGAGTTTGGTTCCGTGACCTTTTTGGGTCGAAGCAATAATTATAGAGGGTGATGGGTCTGCTAGGGTTTCATCAATGGCATGACAAATCTGGTCTGTATAATGCCCGTTAATTTCGCGGACTCTTAGACCTATTCCCTCAAAGACCATTGCCCAGTTTCTAGCGTCTTTTATATCTGTTGTTGAACTATCAGACTGCAGATGGTTACGGTCAATTATTGGGACTATATAGCCTGGATTAAACTTTCTAAGGCTAAGTAAAGATTCGAATATCTGGCCTTCTTGAAGTTCTCCATCACCAATAATAACAAAAACAGGGTCTTTGCGCCCGGCATCTCTATTGCTGATTGCTGTGCCTATTGCCTTGGAAAGCCCCATTCCTAAAGAACCACTGTCAGAGTCAACTCCTGGAATATTTCTATCACAGTGTGCCGGAAGGCCGTATATCTTTTTGTAGCTGTCAAGGTTGCTTTGGTTTATAACACCTAGACCGGCCAAAATAGCATATTGAGCCATTGCGGCATGACCTTTGGATAAAAAAACAGAACCTCTGACAGAAGTCAGACTTAATGGGTCTTTGATGTAACGATGGTAAATGCAGGTCAGCAGTTCCATGCAGGAAAAGCAAGCTCCCAGCCATCCATGGTTAGCCGATTTTAAACCTGCGAGACAATTAATTCTATGAATGTTCGCAAGAGTTTCGAGTTTATCTATATCATTCCCTAAAGATTTTATAAATTCACTAGTAACTTTAAATGTGTTCATTCTAAATACTCAGTTATCTGACTTTGGAATAAATCTGGTTGACTGAATAGATTTAAGATTGTTTTCTTGGTTTTTCTTTAAGGAATCAATTAGTTGTTCTTTTAAAACAGGATTTTTATAAGTATCTGCAGTGTTTGATTCAATATTTTTTATTATTTCTTCATAGTCTGGCAAATATTCAATATCACCCTGTACTTTGATGCTTTTATCCTGAGCATGTTTTGGGGTTATCGGAAGAATGAAATCAAGTGAAGCACTTTTGCCTTCGCTGATATCTTCAACTGCTAAAATGTT
>JAEEGF010800303.1_pt1 | contig 13657 bp, 11 predicted proteins | sample 9134171 | NCBI WGS metagenome assembly JAEEGF01 (sample SAMN16246542, study PRJNA631951) | gut metagenome | biome: gut microbiome; feature: rumen; material: AP-attached | host: Bos | place: Iran: Karaj | collected 2018-10
CGCTGATTGTCATGATAAGACGTGGGAATAAACCGATAGTACCGAGAGGAAATCTGATACTTGCGGAAGGGGATATCATATTCCTTTATAGTGAGACTAAGGCGGGGATTGATCTGTAACGCTTGATTCCGAAGGACGTCAGGCTGATATTATCAAAGCCATCCATGATCGTGATTATTTATCGAAAATGGTTATGTTAATACGCTTTAGGTCTATGTGCCAATATCAACATGAAACTCTTTAATCAACTACTGAAAAAGACTTTACGCTATATCCATCAAAACAACTGTACTCATTCCTAATCAGTGTAATATCTGCTTCTTCAGAACTATTATCAGATATATCAAAATACGCCTTTATCACTACTTCTTCACCCTCAGAAATCACCTCATAAGATTTTAATTCCGCATAATTAAAGCCACTTGAGCAGTTATTTACGTCAACAACATAGTCATCATCAATACTTTGAAATTCACGATATTGTCCCGAAAAAGAATACTGGATATATTCAATCTGCTGCTTATTGAGAAGTCCTTCACTTGTGCTTAAACTATCGAAGATATAGTCATAACAGAACCATGAGTTTTGACAAAAATTGTGAATAAAATACTTTTCATCATCCACAGGAAGATCATCATCAGAAGAATACTGTTTATTGGTTATTGCCATATTTTCCAATAACTTCTCTAAATTCTTATCAACATCAAAATCATCAGGATACTGATATTTTTCAATTCCTAAAGATTTCACTAACTGTTCGTAGGGCTGCATATTATCTTCAGGTTCTTCAGACGCTTCAACCTCTTCAACCTCTTCTAATATAGTAGTATTCTTCTTAGTTTGCTCTTTTTTTATTATCTCTGAATCATTATTTGCGCATCCCGCCAATAATGTACTCATCAATACTACCATTAATATTTTTTTTATATTCTGCACTGTCATTCACCTCTTATTCTAAGTCTATATGCCCAATTATCTGAGCCTCGGTCGCACGATTACCATCAAGATTTAATTCTGTCGTATACTCTACTGCACTATAATATATATTATCCTCTTCATCCCGTTTCCATCCAGCAACCATAAATTCACACGGATTTATACTTATAGTTGTTTCGTTGTTTCTCAAATATGCATGTCCATATTCATCATTCTGAACTTGTCCTTTTGCCAACTCATCATGTTTATGATGAGTATTCTTCACGTCTAGGATTATGAAATTAAAACTAGTTCCATCAGATAACGTTACTTTAACAATATCTCCTACTTCTCCAAAGCCTTCAACCATGGCTCCAGCGTAACACTCACCAAAGCCATTAACGTCAAATTTCAGTAAATCTATATCGCCATTATTATTTGTATATCTACTCATTAACGTTTCCATTCTAGATGCAACTATCCTAGATTCGCTAAGAGCTGTCACATAATTGAATTCAATTGACCAAGTATCTTCACCTGAAACAGGAAGACTATAGTTGTTTAAGCCGTCATTATAAGTAACTATTTCTCCCGTTTCTGGAAACGTTAATATATCTCCATTTTCTATTCTATGTTGCTTATGAAATGTATCCAATACTTTTTTTATTTTATCATAAGTCCTATTTTCCAACGAGCTACTATGATTTCTAGCATCATAAAGAGTTTTCAATAACTGTGGATAATACCTTTTTAAATATTCCATTTCTGCGTCAGTAAAACCATATTCCCTTTTCAACGTATCATACATCTCTTGCAATCTTTTATTGGTTTTCCCCTTGATTCCTGCACATATACTAGAAATTGCACCTTTACGTCCAATAGAAAGATTCATTTCCACAAGAACTGCATTAAACTTATCTTCTGGAACTTTTAATAAAGCAACTTTCAGCTCATGTTCTGACATATCTGACAGATCATTATTTTTATTATCAAAGAGGATTGATAGAATAGTTTCAATCTGTGCAGGACTTAATTCTTCTAAAACATCTTCTATGGAATAATCTTCAAGAGTGTCTGTTATATCTCCGTTATTCATATGAACCACTTCGCCAAGTCCAAGGCACGATGGGTCAAATGGAGTCGAGCTGCTTTCTGGAAGTGCTGCAATAAGGTCTTTCGAAAACTCTCTATCCAAATTCTCAACTTTGTCTTTGTATATTGAAACTGCTTTGCAAAATAATCTTGCACGATCAACAACGTTCTGAGCCTGATCTTTGATCGGTTCTATGTAGGATGCATAATCAAATTTTGCTTCATTTGTTTCAAGTTGTGAGAGAATATCCGAAACACTTGAAATATTATCATATATACTTTGTGCTTTCTGTGCAGCAGCCTCCATTGAATTTTTTAGCTTTTCACAGCTTTCCTTATTACACATCACATCTCCGCCACATATCGAAAAATCTGTAGCAGAGGGCATAGCCCCATCTCTAAATACAAGAGAGAAACCATTTGCGAAGTTCTTGGCTTCATATGCTTTCTTCTGAGCACTCTTTATGGCTGTATGGCAAGAATCGATATGTCTCCATGTCTCTGGCATTTCCTTATATACAAGGTCACCTAATAGTTCTCTAGCCATGTCGCCATCTTCACCTTCCCATACTTCTTCAGTCATGGAATTAAGGTCTGCTCTTGCTTCATTTATAACTTTTTCCGTAGAATTCATAGCTATCTCAAACTGCTTCCTTACGTTCTCAAGCATATCAAGATTCATTTTAATTCTTCTCATGTTGTCTATCCTTTGTATAAATTTATTAATTTGTAAAAACTGAAATGCACCACAAAAAAGATCCTCAAAAATTATATATGAAGTTGTAATTTTGTACTTTAAGTCCAGACAAAATGACATTTTCATGCGATGAATAACATAATCACCAAAAAAATCTACGCTTTTACGCAACATCATTAAGTTAAGATGACAATTAAAGATCTCAATATCAGAAATGGTATAGGTCTTTGTTTCTGTAAAAATAGTTGACAAATATATCAAAAATGCGACCACTTTCGCTACTGATGCTTTATAGAGGAAGCGACAGCATCCTTTGTAGTTAAGGAAAACTTGATTGCAAGAGAGAGGCATATGAGTGATTTTATTGAACACATTACAGATTCGCTCAGAGCTTAACTTTATTCAGGTTAAAATAGGCGATACTGATGCCTGGAGCGGCAAGAACATAAAGTACCTTAAACTTCCTGAAAATATCATAATCACTGCTCTTCATAGAAATAATAAAACTATTATTCCCAAAGGAAATACACAGATTCAGGAAGGTGACCAGATTGTCCTTGGCTCTGAACCGCTTCAAAAGGATAAGTTCATTAACTTTAAGGAAATGAAGCTTGAGTACGGACATTCATGGATTGGTCAGAGGATAGATGAACTGGATATCTCAAGACAGACGCTGATTGTCATGATAAGACGTGGGAATAAACCGATAGTACCGAGAGGAAATCTGATACTTGCGGAAGGGGATATCATATTCCTTTATAGTGAGACTAAGGCGGGGATTGATCTGTAAACATGAAAAAGGGCATTTCGATAGCCCTTTTTTTGTTAAACTAATTGCATTTCATCGGATAAAAACAGCATTTCGTCAGTTTTTAAAATATTTAACACAAATTGTTAGTAAAATTTAAGTGGTTTTTTAGTATACACCAGCACATGAACGGGGGAATCTATGAAAAGTAGAATATTCATGAATATTCCGGAGATATTTAGTATCGCCAATAATCTGAGTAAATATGCGGATACTCAGACTTCAATGATTGATAAATACCATCTTACTGCGAAAAAAATGATTGCAGATATGGAAGGTAAATCTAGAAACAATCTTGAAATTGCTACATATCATATTAAAAATGAAACATTTGATGCTATAGGAAGATTGTCAGGTTTTAACTATGTGTATAAGTCTACAGGAACAAACCGACTGTTAATAGATAAAGAAGGCGCAGAAGCTGCCAAAATAAATCGTATTCTACAAGGAACAGGTATAGGCTTTCTAGGTTCAACACTAGATAATGATGGTACTGAGAATTGCCATATGTTATTTCTATCGTTAATTGATCCCGAAACCAAAAAGAAAATAGCTAAAATTTTTTCGCTTACAGTAAAAGAGGTTGAAAGTATTTTAAAGGGTTATATACCACACAATGTAACTAATGACCAAGTGGTTGAGGTACTTCAATATGTAGCAAATATGAATCTTTTTAGAGTATCCTCATTTACTATTGCTAAGAACAGACAGCTTAACTCTTGGTTTATAGATAAAGTATATGAAAGCGGCCAATATATAGAAAATCAGAATGACTGGGATCTAATCAGTTATGGAGATTATAGTATGGCACATTCTGGATGTGGCATAATAGCTATAATTAATGCTTGCCATTCTTTGGGCATAGACTTAACTGATGAGGAGGTTCTTGATTTAATATCGGAGTTTGAAAAGAACGGTTGCGTGCTTGGAGCTGCAGCAGGAACTTCTCCTATGGCAATAGTTGATTACTTCTTAGACTCTGTTGAGTATGAAGTCACATATACAACCTCAAATGATCCTGCTGTAATAAAAGCAATTTCAGAAACTTGTGATACTTTCATAGTTGATGTATACAATGATTCTGATGATATTACCGATAGCATGCATTATGTAAATATAGAAAAAAGAGTTGATGAAAATGGAAATGTAAAATTTGTAGTACATAATTCAGGCTTATATGATGATAAAAATGGTAACGGCGCTCGCGACGAAAATGAACCTTATGTTGAGTCAAAGGAATACGATTCTTTGGAAGAAGCTATTAAAGATGTTGGTCATGATGATAATTCTAGATCCGTAATGATTATTGGAATTTCTAACGCATAATAACTACCTATAGAAAGAGGAACAACTATGTCAAAAAAATTATTAGCCATATTACTTCTGATACTATTTTCTCTGACTGGATGTACTAAACCATACGAAAGCGGTTATATTCCCTATATTGCAGAATTTGGTCCAAACGAAACCGAGTGTCATTCATTCTATCATTACATTTCTGGTGATAAAAAAGGTAATTTTTCTGGACTTCGGCGTTATGATCTGATTACTAATGATGAACAGGATATATACATAGTTGAAGATTCCCAAAATCAAAGTATCTCCAACTATTATGGCGATGACAATGAAGTTTATTTTGTAGTTACAACAACCTTGGAAAACAATGACGAAAGCGTTCTTTTTCATTATGAACTGAATTCCAATGAATATGAAACACTTTTTACTACAGATGGTTGGATAGGTGTTTTCAGAGATTTAGATACAAACAAAATCAAAGTTACAACAAAAGAACAAAACTATTATATTGAAGACGGCTGTTTACAGGCTGCTGATATTCCCGAAAGCACCGTAAAACCTCTATATGCTCATGATAGTAGTGTTAAGCTCACAAGTACTGATGGAACTGTAATAGAAATAAATAAGAAATACAAAAATACAGATTTCACTTATACAATAGGCAACTCAACCGGTGTTATTACGGCATTATCTGATTATGATACTGAAAAATCCGGTGTATCTCAGAATTTTATTATAGAAGATGATAAGATTTTTGGTATCGTGCAGATTACTAAAGGAAAAGGTGGAATAACTCCTACAAATTACATTGAGTCAGGTGACTTGAAAAAAGAGTTACTTGTTTGTTTAGATTACAAAACAGGGGAAAGCGAAGTTCTATATAATACAAAAAACAAGTCAACACGAATAATTGGTTATAGTAATAACAAAGTATATTTATTAAAAAACCAAAAGGTAATCTGTAAAAATCTATCAGATGGCAACGAAAAAGAAATATATACCATTTCATATGATGGTGACGGACAATTCGTATTTTACTGGATTGGAAGCAATTTAGTAATTTATGATCATGACAATTATCAGGTAATTGCTAATATTCAAACATAAAAAGAGCAAAAAGAGCGATGTGCTATGAATCTAACACATCGCTCTTTTATTGCTATTCGTCACAATATTAAACATTAAAATCAAAATTCTGCCCAACCGTCATCTCTTCTTCGCATCTTACACTATCGCTTCTAAAGAGCATTGCCTGGTCGGTGATCTTTTTAAGTAGTTCATCAGCGGTATTGGCAGTTATAGTTATATATTCATCATCGTCATGGCCTTTGCCTTTTTCAGCTTTCCTTGCTTCTTCGGCTTCTTTGGCATCGGCCTTTTTCTCGGCCCGTTTTTCTTCAAGTTTCTTGTGCTGAGCCTTCTCTTCTGCCTTTTTCTCTGAAGCTTTTTTCTCAATGCGGGCTTTCTGAGCCTTTGAAGAATCCTTGAGGACTGCAAATAGTGTAGCTGTGCCGTCGTCGTTGATCTTCATGCCATAGCCCTGAACATCAGCTCCTGTTCCGAACAAGCCGCTTCCTACTGCTTTGAGCTGGGCTTCTGCATTTGTAATGATCGCTTCAACTTTGCCCGCATACTTCTCGTCACTTGCCATCTTCTCAATCTTTTCATCATCGATAAGAACAACTGTCTTATTGGCCTGGCCGTAAGCTGCAGCATTAGCTTCTACCTTATCCTTCTGATCTGCGGCAACAAGGACGAAATCCATTCCGGGGTATTTTGCTTTCAGCTTCTCATAGTACTTGGCAGCTTTTTCACTGAGCTTAACATCACCAACAGTTCTGCCTGAAATCTTAGAAGCAGACTTTGTTTCAGTGGGCGCAGCTTTATTTGTTGCATCTTCTTTTTTAACGGATTTATTGTATGATGAAGTATCATACATAGACTGAGCAGCGGTGATCCGCGCGATATCATTTGATAATGCCATATCAGACTCCTTTCTGATGTTAACGTTCATCTTACGTACCAGTTAACGTTATATTTGCCTCCGTGCAACTACCTATAAAAACCGACACTATCTCAGATTGTATATCGGCATGATTCTACGTAATCATTATAGCTGACAATGTTTTTAGCAGGTAATATGACACCACTTGCCACAATAAAAAACAGGCTGTCCGCAGACAGCCCATTTATTACTTGCTCAATTGTTTTTTATAAACGAATGTTATATTCTTAAGAACCACGCTGATCCTCTTATACACAAACACTGTGATGATAGAATCAATGCCGCCTTTAATGAGGTTAAGCGGTACTACGCAGTAAAGAACCATTGTCCACACGCTGGTAACATTAGAGTTAACTGCTGTTCCTTCTGCTACAAAGCTTTCGATTGGTGCGCCCCAGAGTGCAGCATATGCAGGGAGAAGGAAGTAAACGTTCAATAAACTTCCGACGATCGTGATCGTAAGTGTTCCTACAAGGCAGGAAATAAGGGCCATTGTACGGGTCTTTTTGAATGAATAGATGATAGTTGCCGGAAGTATGAAGCAGCATCCTATCACAAAATTAGCAAGTTCTCCTACGAACGCTGTCTGAGTTCCTCTGATCACAAGCTCAAGAAGGATCTTGATAAGCTCGATCATAACGCCTGTCATAGGTCCGAATGCAAACGCAGCGATAAGCGCCGGAAGGTCGGAAAGATCAAATTTATAGAAATAAGGCGCAAATGGAAGCGGTATCTCAAACATCATAAGAACGAGCGAAATAGCGGCGAATACGCCGATAACTACCATCTTCCTGGTGCTAAACATTGGTTCGTTTGTTTTGTTGATCTTCTGCGATATCTTCTCGCATATTATGGAGATAACAAAAGCTATTACGATGATAATCGCAAAACCGGCAACGTAGCCAGTATTTTCTGAAATACTTTTAAGAAGTCCGTTATTCATGTCTATATCCTCTCTGGAAAAAATATATTTGTAAATCCTTATCGGGGCTTTTTTCAATAGAAATACAATAAAAAAGCTCCGGATATATTTCCGGGGCTCTGATATCATCACATTTTGCAGATCCTAAGATCTGCCTGCGCTTCTACCATCCAGACTTTACTGTCGGTACCGGAATCACACCGGTTCATGCTGAAAATCAGCTCGCGGACTATACCGCCGGTAGGGAATCACACCCAACCCCGAAGCAATATTTTGTTTACCTAAGTTATGTTAATACGTGACGTTGCATGTGTCAATAACTGAAAATCCGCTCATCAAAACCTTGAATATTCCTGAGGCTGGCAGTAATCGCGATGATCATTGCACTCTCTCTTTACAAACTGTTTATATTGCTTTTAGGTTGTTTTTAGGCACTGTATGGTATCCTTCATTCAACAAGGAACACAAATTCTTTTGAATGAAGGAGATTTCAATATGAAAATTCTTAAAGTTAAAAAACTTATTCCCTGCCTTGCTGTAGTTATCATGTGCACATCGCTTGCAGCTTGTGGACAAAACGCTTCATCAAGTTCTGCAGAAGAAACTTCCATAACAATTGAAGAACAAACAACCGATGAAAATCAGGCTGCTCCTGAAGGAGAAGGAGTAGAAATGAAAGACGGCCAGGCCCCTGACGGAGAAGCTCCAAATGGCGAAGCTCCTGATGGAGAAGCACCTGGCGAACCACCAAGTGGTGAAAAACCTGACGGCGAGCAGCCGGGGGAAGCACCTGGAGGCGGATTCGGTGGCGGCGGAATGAGTAGCGCAGATGACATCGACTATACCGGAGCTACTACTATCACTAGCAGTGATTCTCAGGATGGCGAAACCTACGAAAGTACCACCTCCGACGAAAGTGCTCTTTTAATAACAACTTCTGATGAAGTTACAATTTCAAATGCAACCGTAACTAAAACAGGTGACTCTGATGGCGGCGATAACTGCAACTTCTACGGACTTAATGCAGCTGTTCTGGTCAAAGACGGATCAACAACCACTATTACAAACGCTACGATCACATCTGATGCAGACGGAGCCAACGGCGTCTTTTCATATGGCGGAAATGGCGGCCAGAACGGCGCTGACGGTGATGGCACAACTGTTATCATCTCCGATTCAACCATTACAACTACAGGTAACGGTTCAGGCGGTATCATGACAACAGGTGGCGGTATTACTGAAGCTTCAAACCTTACAGTTGAAACAAGCGGCCAGTCATCAGCTGCGATCCGTACAGACCGTGGCGGCGGAACCGTTACAGTAGATGGCGGAACCTATACAACTAACGGTCAGGGCTCACCTACAATCTACTCAACTGCTGATATTACCGTATCAAACGCAACACTCGTTTCTACTATGTCAGAAGGTGTATGTATCGAGGGCATGAACTCCATCACTTTAGTAGACTGCGACATGACAGCCAATAATACCAAGGCCAACAGTAATGCTACATTCTACGACACGATCATGATCTATCAGTCCATGTCAGGTGATGCGGACAGCGGAACATCAACTTTTGATATGACAGGTGGAAGCCTTACAAGTAAGAACGGTCATGTATTCCATGTAACTAACACTAATGCTGTCATTAACCTGAATAACGTTAAGATCACTAACGAAGATTCTGAGAATATCCTTCTTTCAGTATGTGACGATGGATGGAGCGGTGCTGATAATATCGCAACTGTAAATGCTACAAGCCAGACTCTTGAAGGAACAATCCTTGTAGGCAGCAACTCTACTCTTACACTTAACCTTACAGAAGGCTCCAGCTTCACCGGTACTATCAGCGGCGATATCACTAATGTAAAAGGAGATACAGTTTCAACTGAGGTTGGTGAAGTTAATGTAACTCTCGATGATGACAGCACATGGACTCTTACAGCTGATACATATATCACATCATTTGATGGGGATGTATCTAATGTAATAAGCAACGGCTATACACTTTACGTTAACGGAACAGCTATTAACTAATGTACGAAAATAATACTACAGATCTGCTTTAATAGACTATTCAGACTAACAAATAGCTTCACAATTTGCTCCTTAATATAATCTAAGCCAAAGAAAAAGGGTCTCGCCAGATGAGTGATCATCCAGCGAAGGCCCTGTTTTTCTACCTTTTCAAAAACTGCCTTATATCCGCCCGCTTCTTCATATCCGTTTTTTCTAAAATCCCAGACACAACTCGCTTTATATACCCATCCATGTCGGGCATGTCCACATCAAGAAGCACGAGCTGATAATTGATGCCCTTTTTGATGTATTCAAGTGCCTGCTTCCCGGATTTAGCGAGGCTTACGCTGTAGCCTGTATTGATAAGTATGTCCTCTACGGTATTAAGCATATTGATATCATCATCAACGCAGAGAATTCGGTAACCTTCCATCCATTCCTCCGTGCCGGTTTCAAAAAACTCTTCTTACTGAATCTATACATTCTTGAACATAAAGTTCAAGAATGTAGCAATAGAGCCAATTGAGTTCGACTTCGTCGAAGGCTCTATTGCCAACCGATTCATCGAATTACGAAACACGCAGTAAATGCGCGTTTCTGTAATTTACATTCAAGAAGTCATATATTTTCATTTTTAGTTTTCGTTCTACCTTTATTTACCCTTGTCTTATTCTTTTTGCTTTATTCCAATTTTATTTGTGCCTTTGATCCATTCTTTACTTAAATATCTTGAAATAGCGCCTTTGGCGATTTATGATGATGGTGTAACTAGTAAACAAATCAAAAAGTCATAAAATCATATTAGTTCTCGAGTAAACTCTATTCGAAATAACTTATATTACTTTTTTCAGAAGACGGAGGAAAACAAAATGAAAATCGTATTTCTTGATCGTAAAACAATCGGCGAAGATATAGATCTTAGTTCTTTTAACAGATTTGGAGAAGTTGTGATCTATGATTTCTCTAAGCCCGAAGAAGTTCCTGCAAGAGTTGAAGATGCTGATATTATCGTTCTCAACAAGGTTCCGATCAATGAAAAGACAATCGGACCTGCCAAAAATCTTAAGCTTGTCTGCGTAACAGCAACTGGCGTCAATAATCTTGATCTTGATTATCTTGCTTCCAGAAACATCGAATGGCGCAATGTTGCCGGATACTCAACTCAGACTGTAACCCAGCACACATTCGCTCTTCTGTTCTATCTGTTCGAGAACCTGGCCTACTACGATAACTACGTTAAGACAGACGGCTACACCAAGGACTTCATGTTCACTCATTTTGAAAAAAGATTTGGTGAGCTCTGCGGAAAGACCTACGGAATCATCGGCCTTGGTGCGATTGGAAGACAGGTTGCAGCTGTTGCCAAAGCTTTCGGCTGTAACGTTCAGTACTATTCAACTTCCGGCAAGAACCACGATTCAGAATATAAGGAAGTTTCTTTTGACGAACTTCTTGCAACATCAGATATCATCTCAATCCACGCTCCGCTTAACGATGCAACCAATAACCTCATCAATAAGGAAGCTCTTTCCAAGATGAAAAAATCTGCGATCCTTCTTAACCTCGGACGCGGACCTATCGTTAACGAAAAGGACCTTGCCGATGCTCTTGAAAATGGCACGATCAGAGCTGCAGGTCTTGATGTTCTGTCTGTTGAGCCTATTACAGAGGACAATCCTCTTCTTAAGATCAAGGACAGCACCAAGCTTCTCATCACTCCTCATATCGCATGGGCCAGCGTAGAAGCAAGAACAAGACTTATGAAGATAATTGACGGTCATATTGCAAAGTTTCTGTCTGTAGAGTAAAATAAGCTGCTGATCTGTTTACCATTCATTTATTATTCAGATGAGTAATTTACGTTTTAAACAGATCAACAAATATATATTTTTTCAAATATTCAAAAATACAGTAAATGAGTTAATTAGATTCTCTTCATCGATTGACCTGTTTACAGGGGTTTTGAATAGTGGTCATGGTTTAAGGTAATGAACATTTATTACGCGCCCATGGAGGGCATCACAACATATCTTTACAGACAGCTTCACAATGAGTATTTTGGAGGGGTGGATAAGTATTTCACCCCTTTTATTAGTGTATTCCCGGATCATTACATCAAAAAGCGTGATGAGCGCGAGATTGATCCCGCCAACAATCTTGGAATGAAGACAGTTCCTCAGGTCCTTGCCAACAGTTCAAAAGAACTTATATGGATTTTCAAAAAGCTCACAGACATGGGCTACGACGAAGTCAATCTTAATCTCGGCTGCCCTTCAGGTACTGTCACAGCCAAGGGAAGAGGTTCAGGATTCTTAAAAGACCCTGCCGAACTCGACCGCTTTTTTGAAGAAGTATTCGACAGCCTCGGTGACGATGCCAAGATGCTGTCTGTCAAAACAAGAATCGGATATCTTGACGCATCTGAGATGGAGCACCTGTCAGAAATATATGCCAAGTATCCTATCAAAGAGCTGACAATCCACCCAAGGATAAGGAAGCAGTTCTATAAGGGCGTACCAGATATGGCCGTATTTGAAAAGGCACTTGTGGCCAGTTCCTGTCCTGTGTGCTACAACGGCAATGTGTTCACGTTGGATGATTATAAAGATATTTGCAGCAGGTATGGTGATAATACAAATGATAATCTTGATGATTTGAAATCAAATGATATTGATGGTATATATCATATTAACAAGTCAGGATGTTCAGACAATAAGATATCTTCTGTTATGCTTGGAAGGGGCATAGTTGCTGATCCATCTCTTGGTCGTCAGATCAAGGGCGGCGCCAAAATGGACAAAGCTGAGTTTAGAGAATTCAGACGTGCTCTTGAAAATATGTACAAGGAACACTTAAAAGACAGTCACAATGTTCATAACAAGATGAAGGAAATGTGGTTCTATATGTCACAGTCCTTCGAAGGAACAGATAAATATATTAAAAACATACTTAAATCAAAATCATTCTCAGAGTACCAGGCAGCAGTCAACACGCTGGAAGGTAACTGCGAGATCAAAAGCGGACCTAATGCAACACCTGTATCTTTTTAAGGATACAGGTGTTTTTTTGGTAAAAGCTTATTTTATGCTTTTTCTTTTTAGCTCGTTTCAAAAGATTGTAGTTTATATGCCTACTATAATTTAATTAGCGATACGCCCTGTTCTATCGCATCATTTACTTTTTTAAGTGCCTCCACAGCTTCAGTTTCCGTCTCAAAATAACATAGCCCTCTCCAAGATGATAATCTTTCCTGAACCATCAAAGTCTTACCATCCACTCTAAGGCCACCATAACAGTTAAGTACCATCTTACCGTTAGGGCTCATAACTTTTGTTCTATTTCTAGACTTAACTATAGTTCCATCCGGCAGTTGGAACTGATGAGTCTGTAAAAACTCATCAATGCTTTCCTCAATAAATTCAGAAAGTACATCGCTTGTACATTCTTCTATCTTTTCTTGAATAATGTCAGATAATTCCTCTATTTTATCTTCCATAGCGTCACTAACCGTTTCTTCAAGGATAGATTTTAGTTCTTCTAATTTTGCTTCTTCCATAATTCCCCCTAATAAGATAATGTTAAATAAAACTGCCAATTGTATGGTTTTAGTATATATTTTGCTTATTTCATTATACACTAAAATCATTAAAAGTCAGACTATTTCTACATTTTCAAGAAAAACAACAGCTGTATCTCTTTTAGAGTACAGCTGCCATTTCTAGTTTCTATGATTTTTGTTTCTATAATTTATAGAGACTTCTTCCATAACAGGGATTACTTTTTTAAAGTCTTCTTCGTTTGCTGCTCCAAAACTAAGAAGAAATAGATGCTCATACATTTTTTTATAACTATAGCAATAGTCATTCATACAGCTTATTCTAATGCACTTTTCGGAAAGCTCTT
>JAEEGF012333526.1_pt1 | contig 13657 bp, 8 predicted proteins | sample 9134171 | NCBI WGS metagenome assembly JAEEGF01 (sample SAMN16246542, study PRJNA631951) | gut metagenome | biome: gut microbiome; feature: rumen; material: AP-attached | host: Bos | place: Iran: Karaj | collected 2018-10
GTTTTATGGGCACCTTCGATGGTCAAGATCATAGTATTGATGGGCTGTTTATACTTAATACTTTGGGAGAGGAAATGCGAATGGACATGGCTTTGTTTGGCTATTTGTATCATGGCACGGTGAAAAACCTGTCGCTCAATTCCGGTTTTTATGCTTATATGCATCCATTTGACATGAATACAGGAACATACGAGCTTTATTATGACGCACTTGTTGCCGCTGTTGCGGATTCCCTCTCAGTGGTGGACGGTTGTACATGCAGGCTTAAAATGTTGGAAGCAGTAGGAAATGCACATGCCGGCGGGACATATATGGCAAGCGTTGTCGGCTTGAACCGCAATTCTATTGTTCGCAATTGTTGCTACGAATTGGATAGGTATTCTCAGCTTGGGGCAATAGATGTAGGCGGTATCGTCTTGCGTAACCTTTGTGAAGGCGATTATGCTGATGCCATTGTGGAGAACTGCTATTTTTACGGAAGCCTGATGGGATCTTTCAGCGATGAAAACATGGGTGGTATCGTGTGTTTTAACGAAACTGTTTCCAACGGGAAGAATGCCATTGTGAGGAATTGCTATTCGGAGTTGCTGGACTATTTGACTGGTCATTATAATAAAGGTTGTATTGTGGCATACAACTCGGAGGGCAGTGTTGTTGAAAATTGCTTTGCCGATGTCAGTGGGCAACAAGGATTGAATGGGTTGTTTGGCACTAATTTGGGCGAGACGATCAATTGCACGGAATTCGTTCCCTATATCTATATGGGTGATGGGGTGTTATCGGAACCATTCGTGATTGGCGAAACGCAAACTGACAGATTGGTTGAGGCACTAAACGCATGGGTTAATGCACAAGAAGAGCCTAACCTGTATCGGGAATGGATTGAAGGGCTCACTATTTATGTCCCTCAATTTGGAGAGTTTTGGGATGATATTGCCGACAATGAATCATTTTCAAGCGTTTTAGTTTATCCTAATCCTGTAATAGATAGGGTTGTTATTGAAGGCGTTGAGGCTGAGGAGGTTTGGGTTTATAATTGGCTTGGGCAAGTGGTGAAGAGCGTGCGTGGCATGAATAAAATTGGCTTGGAGGGATTGCCGCAAGGGGTTTATATGCTGCGTATTGCGGATATAGAAGGAAGAATCTTTATGGAGAAGGTGATGGTGAGGTAGTGTTTTTTTTCGTGCTAACGTTATGCGTGCTAACGTGCTAACGAAGTGAGACTTATAGGACAAATAAGACTAATATGAATATGAAAGCAACAAGAATTTACACCCTGCTTGCGCTCCTGCTGATGGCGGGAGGGGTGACGATGCAAGCGCAAGAGTATCCAGATGACCTTGAAGTGATTTACCAGTCGGATAATGTTAGGGTCACAAGTGTATATTGTATTGACGAAAATGCTTTTCTTGCATTTGCAGCAACCGATTCAGGAAGCCGCGCACTTATGAAAATCACATACGAGGGCGAAATCCTTGATTCCATCAGTTTGCCCGATAACCGCCTGGAATTGTGGCGGCATGCCAATTTCATGAATGGGAAGCTCCGTTATGTCTCGTTTCGTTTGGATGACAACGACACGCTTCCTCTGCTTTGTGCCGTTGATATTGATCCTGATGACCTTTCGCTGACTTACACGGGGTACAATTGGGACGGCTCTGATTTCAACCATCCATCAGTAACCCAGTTTTACACGAATATGATTTACCCCGTTTTTTCAAAGGACGGAAGCTTGACCTTGTCTTATCCCGTTGACAGCCTTTGGATGATTGACCAAAAGGAATCCATGCACCTGGTGAAGTTTGACAACGAGAGCAATATGGTAAAGGAAAGGGTGTTTAGCGATTATAAAGCCTCTTTGACCAACTTTTTCTTCTCGGCACCTGATTCTTTGGGCTTTCGCTTCATTTTGATGAATGACAGGTATGACTTTGATTGTTACACCCTTGATGCCGACCTTAACACAATCTCTGTCGCTGATTCTGTGGGTAGGGTACACTATTCCAACCAGAATATGAGTGGATGGTTATACGCTATTTCCAACGATGTTTGCTCAATGCGATTCAATCCATACAACGGTCGTACTTATTCGGTTGGCAGTGAAGACGCATGGGTATATCAGGATGAACGAACGAATGTCATCACAACCGTTTACGATGAGGAATTCAACCTTGTGAATTGGACTTTTGGCATCATCAATCCCTATCGTAAGGATGAAGGCTATGGGATGAGTTTTAGTCCTAATGGTGAGGTGTATATGCTTGGTTGGATGGATTTGCCATCATTCAAAGGAACTGGGCAAACGGAAAGCGAGGGATATTACAATGTCTATGTAGGGCTTATGGACGAGGATTTGAACAAACGGAGTGAGATTTACTTTAAGCCCGACTTAAGTTTGACTCCCAATACCATTTCAGCTTGTCCTGCTGGAGGTTGCATTTTGAGCTGTTTCCGTGGCAAAGATTCTGGACCGACAGACTATTGTGTTTACAGAATCACGCTTGAGGATTTTTGGAATGTTAAGGAAGCGCATTCGCATGGATTTGCGGTGGCCATCGCCTATCCCAACCCAGGCGGCAACACGCTCAATATCCGCACGTCCTTGCAGAATGCCCGCGTGGAAGTGTACGACACCAACGGAAGACTCATCCACAGCCAAGCCATCACGGAGAATGTGACGGGGATTGATGCAACGGATTGGGCTGCGGGAGTTTATGTTTGGAAAGTTTACACAGACAACAAAGTAGTTGAAAATGGTAAATGGATAAAGGAATAATACATGGATAAAGGAATAATACGATGAAAGCAACAAGAATTTACACCCTGCTTGCGCTCCTGCTGATGGCGGGAGGGGTTAAGATGCAAGGGCAAGAACAATTGGAAGTGGAACTCATTGGGGACACTCACGGTTATCTTTCCATCCTCTCTTTAACCGAAGACGAGTTTTTGGTCTCAATGCGCGGCGAAGAAGACGGCACATTGGCTTTGTGCCGGATGAAGACCGATGGCACCGAACTAGAGTATGTCGCCCAAAACCATCTCAACGAAAATGGTTATGACATGTATGGCTACAACTATCTGTACATGGGGAAAGACGGCCTGCCTTTTATCATCTTTCACAAGCGTATTGCAGATTCCCTATGGATAGCCGTTGGCGACATTGGAGACGACTTGCTAATTACCGAAACAGGTTCCGTTCTGATAGACAGCGTCGGGCCATATTACAATCAATATCAAGAACCACAGTATGTCATCGAAAACGACAGCATATTTGCGGTGAGCTATCTGCTTCCCCATCAAGGCATCCTTGAACACCACATTATTAGGTTTAACAAATGGGGCAACGTGCTCGCTGAAAGGGTTTTCACTTCCGTGATTGTGGCATTTGACAGGCTCTTTGCCATCAATGCTGACTCGACAGGCTATCTTGTAGGCGCCTATGACTATAACAACCAACCAATCTTGAGCGTTCCCTGCTACAACCTGGATTTCAATCTCGACACCACGCGTTTGCATGATGAAATCTATTGGGATTTCCCTTTCCCGGGCTGGCGCCAAGATCTTATTTTTCCATACGTTGCTAAACATCCGAAATCAGGTTGCCTGTATGTGGTGGGCTTTGCGGGATGGGAATACAACAGTCAGAATGTAAATCAGGATGCCATCATAGCCAAGTATGATGAGAACATGATGCATATCGACAAATGGGCGTTTGCCATGAATACAAATTGGGAAGACCAAAGAGCCTTTTCCAAATCAATCGATTTCTTTCCTGATGGCAGCATCGCCATGTGTGCTTTGATTGGAAACGGATTTTATGTTGCCCGTTTCGATGAGGACCTGAACAAAATCAGCGAGATATTCGTCCAAAAAGAATACTGTTTGTGGCCATTCGAGATTTGCGCCATGCCTAATGGCGATTGTCTGGTCACCACATGGGACGACAAAATCTACCATATCCTTGCAGATTCGTTTTGGAATGTCGATGAAGCCCACGACAATGGTCTGAAAGTGGCCATCGCTTATCCCAATCCGGGGAAGGATGTGCTGAATATCAGGACGGGATTGAAGGATGCGCGGGTGGAGGTGTATGATATGAACGGAAAACTCATCCACAGCCAAGCTCTCACAGAGAATGTGACGAGGATTGATGCAACGGATTGGGCTGAGGGCGTTTATGTTTGGAAGGTGTATGCAAACAACAAAGAAGTTGAAAATGGTAAATGGATAAAGGAATAATACTATGAAAGCAACAAGAATTTACACCCTGCTTGCGCTCCTGCTGATGGCGGGAGGGGTGACGATGCAGGCGCAGGAATATCCTTATCATCTTGAAGAGATTAGGTCAACGGGAGATACTGTCGTATTTGCCATGAACTATATTGATGAAACCACATTACTTACTTTGGCTTCAAAGACAAACGACGACAACAAGCCAGTGGTTTTTGTTCAAAAAATGCGCGATGATGGCGAGGTGCTGGCATCGGTTCAAGTTTGGAATGATGAGTTTTTGGCTGATACTGCTACTCCTTTTATTACAGAGATTTTCCGCTTCCAAGACCGCGAGCCTTTCTTCTTTTTCTTGAAAAGACACGATGGCGGTGACACTTGCACCTTCCATAAAGCCATCATACATGAGGACTTGGGTCTGACCTTTGAGGATTACGATTGGTTTGGCTCCGATTTCTATGAAGTTAATGGGCATCTGATGAATAAGACCGTGAACGTCATTGTCAGCAAAGAAGACGAAGTGATCCTATCATACAACACCGAGAATATGTGCATAAAGACTGTAAAGTTTGATAATACAGGGCATGTGTATGATGCGGTGAGTCTTATCGATACTTATCCTGATATGCTGTCGGGACATGGCTTGCTTACCACCCCCGACTCCCTCGGTTGCAGAATTATCATGCAGCGGACAGATGGTCCATACGGCTATAGTTGCTTAAATCTTGACAGCGAATTGAACCTTGTGGGTGCTATTATGAATGTTGACCAACTTTCTTATCCACCTGTATCATGTTGTGACAACGCTTATTTCCGTGTCAACCGATACAGTGGAAAGACTTATTCCATCAACAAATGGTCGGTGCCAGCCTACAACGGCAATCCGGAAATTTACCAAGACATCCTAATGTCTGTTTATGATGAAAACATGGTCCAGACACATTATACATGGGGCATACATACTTCGACAGTATGTCAAGGCGGATTCATGTACACAATCGATTTCGGCTCATCGGATGAGGTGTATATGGCGGGCGGTATGGATGGAACCGTCCCACATAATCTTTATGTTGTATACATGGATCAGGACTTGAACAAATACGGCGAGATTTATTATGTGCATCCGTCAAAATATCTTATTCCTGAATGTGTCGTTGCACGTCCCGATGGAGGCTGCCTCGTGTATTGTGACGGGCTGGATGACAACATCCATGCGGCTGAAAACTGCATCATCAAAATTACCATCTCTGACTTTCTGAATATCGAGGAGGCGCATTCGCATGGTTTTGCTGTGGCCACGGCTTATCCCAACCCTGGGAAGGATGTGCTGAATATTCGCACGGCTTTGCAAAATGCCCGTGTAGAAGTGTACGACATAAACGGCAGGCTTATCCACAGTCAAACCCTTACGGAGAATGTGACGGCGATTGATGCAACAGATTGGGCTGAAGGTGTTTATGTTTGGAAGGTTTATACAACGGGCGTTTCGACAGGCTCAACGACCTTGGCGGAAACGGGGAAGTGGATTAAGGAGTAAAACACCTTTGGAGGGATGAAAACAGATTGCATATTGTCAAAAAAAATAGGGACAAGCCGTTTTGCTGCTATTTTTCAAATCATTGAAAAACAATATTTTGAAAATTTGGCAACCAAAAATAGTAAGGACAAAGCAGAAACCGCACGTGAAAAGCTCTTGATAGGTAATCTTTTTAATTAACTTTGCGAAAATTTCAAAACAGTAACACTATGAAAGCAACAAGAGTTTACACCTTGCTGGCGCTCCTGCTGATGGTTTCAAGGCTTTTCGCTTACGATTTTGAAGCAATATGCTCGACGGGACAAACACTTTACTACAACATCAATACCGACAGCATTTCCGTAACGGTTACTTATCCTTGTTATGGCGGACAAAACAACTATTATTCTGGTTATGAAATGCCCCAAGGTGATTTGACAATACCTGATAGCGTGGAATATCAAGGCATCACCTATGCAGTAACAAAAATAGGGGCACATGCTTTTTATGGTTGTTATTCTTTGGGTGCGGCCACCTTGTCCAATACTTTGGTTGAAATAGGTTCACATGCATTCCATGGTACCAACACAAACGGATATGGGCATCATCTTGTAATTCCAGATAGTGTGATTACTGTTGGATCCGAGGCGTTTTCAGCTGTTTCCGTTCACGAGCTTACCATTGGTGAATCTGTGCAAAACATTGGATATCATGCATTTGATTGCACTAATTTGAAGATTATACATTACAACGCAACCAATTGCAATGATGTGGTCTCGCCACCCTTCGGTTCGTCTAGGAATAGGAATAGAAATATTAATACACTTACTATTGGAGAAAATGTGGTGTATATTCCAGCAAAACTATTCTATTGTTTTGACGATCTTGCTTGCGATGTCGTCATCCCCAATTCCGTGACTCGCATAGGCGAACAGGCTTTTTTTGATGCCAATGTTACATCTGTGGTTATTGGAGACGGGTGCGTTGAAATTGGAGAGTGGGCGTTTTTCAATGCCCATTATCTGACAAGCCTTAAACTTGGAAAAGGTTTGAAGACCATAAAAGAAAGTGCGTTTTTCAGTTGTGGCATTGAAGGCGATTTGGTACTCCCCGATTCCCTTGAGGTTGTCGGCTATGCTGCTTTCTATGAAAATAATCTTACATCGGTACATATTGGGCCCTGTGTCAGTTTTATGGATTCACAGGCGTTTATGTGTTATGATTTACAATCGGTTTTCATTGATGCGACAACGCCTCCAATTATTGGGGGGCATACCTTTGGCCGATATACAACGCCTATTTATGTGCCATGTGCATCGCTCTGCGATTATCTCGCCATTCAATCGACCAACCAGTATTGGGCTAATTATACAAACATCACATCAGTTTTCCCATACCAATTAGTAGTGGAAAGTGCCGATGAGCAGATGGGCTATGCCTATGTCACCCAAGCGCCGGATTGTTGTAACATCAGGGCATGGGCCAGGGCATATCCCAGACAAGGTTTTGAGTTCGATTGTTGGAAGTCAGATGGCGTTATTGTTTCGACCGAAGAGATTTTGGGCATCGATGTGGTTGAGGATTTGCATCTTGTGGCTTATTTCAAGGTTTATGACGGAATAGAAGAAGACTGTAGTTCAGCAGTTGTGGCCTATCCCAATCCAGGCGGCAACACGCTCAATATCCGCACGGGTTTGCGGGATGCTTGGGTGGAGGTGTATGATTTGAATGGGAGGCTGGTTCATAGACAGGATATTACGGAGAATGTGACGAGGATTGATGCTGGAGAATGGGCAGAGGGAGTTTATGTATGGAAGGTGTATACGGGCGTTTCGACCCTTCGACAAGCTCAGGGCTCAACGACCCTTGCTGAAACAGGGAAGTGGATTAAGGAATAAAATACCCTTTGAGGAATGCAAATGGGATGCATGTTGTCAAAAAAGATAGGGACAAATATTGTATGTGAAAAATTGTAAATAATTGAATTTAAATGATTTACATTTTTATCAATTCAAAATAATATGGACATCGGGTGAGCGGTTGTTTTTTTCTTGGTTTTTTGTTATAGTTTTGCAGAAAAGAAAACCAATGTATTACTACTAAAAACACAATACGATGAAAAACATTAGACTTTACACTCTGCTTGCGTTCCTGCTGTTGGCGAGAGAGGTGATGGCACAAAACAATTGCTGGGACGGATCGGTGGCCGAAGCCTACGCTGGCGGCGACGGAACTCCCGAAAATCCCTATCAAATCGCCACAGCCGAACAATTGGCCTTGCTCGCCCAACAAACCAATAACGGCACTGGCGGTGATGCCTGCTACATTCTGACAGACAACATTTGTTTGAACGAGAATCCCGATGTCAACCCAGTGCTTTGGACACCCATCGGGCATGTCGTCGGAAACGAGCCCCCCTATTTCACGGGGCGTTTCGACGGCAACAAAATGAATATCTCCGGCTTGGTCTGCCAGTCAAATACCGGTCATGGAATTGCTGGGTTGTTCGGCTGCACAAACGGTGCTGTAATTCAGAATGTTACACTTCAAAATTGCAGATTGAACGGAACGCAGTATACGGGTGCGTTGGTGGGATATGCAGGATTGACCGACATTTCGGGTTGTTATATTGACGATGTTTCCGTCACTTGCGAGGTAAGGTCGGCGGGCGGCTTGGCGGGTTTCTTCGGCTTGCCTTACGGCGTGAGCCAAAACTCATACGACACCTGTCACATCGTCGATTGTCACGTAAACCAAGGCGTGACCGTGTATGGCAAGCTGTCGGGCGGACTGGTGGGTGAAATCACCGAATACTTGCTTTGGGGGCCGTCGGTACCTACCATCGTGTCGAATTGCACAGGCAATGCCGTCATGATGGGTACGGAGTGCGTTGGCGGTCTCGTCGGTTTCATGCGTAACGGCGAAATGGAGTCATGCCGTTGCTGGAACGAGGTGCATAGCCCCCAATATGCCGGTGGCATGGTGGGTATGGGAATCAGTATCAACTTCACCGACTGCCAGAATGGTGCCAACGTAACCGGAAATTACCAAAGTGGCGGAATGGTCGGCAAGTTGTATGGAGGAAATATCTTAAACTGCGAGAATTACGGCTGGATTTATGGTGGTGGAGCAGGCGGCATCTCGAAAATTGGGGGCATGGTTGGAAGATATGAGCCTGACCCGCTCCTTGCCGGGTCGCCGTGCGAAAACTTCATTCGCAATTGCCATAACTACGGGGACATTACAGGCTCCAGCGATGAGGCGGGAGGCATTATAGGATATGCAGAAGGTAGTTGCATCGAGGAGCTGTTCATTGTGGATTGCAGCAATAGCGGCGTGGTGGTCGATAATGCATATCTCGCAGGTGGCATTATAGGCCATAATGGTTATATTGTGAGAATACTGAATGTGTACAACACGGCAAGCGTAGGGGCGCGCATTGGTGTTGGCGGCATCGTGGGCGAATTGTCGCTTTCGCAAGACAGGGTCATCAATGCTTACAGCACCGGTGAACTCATCCATGAAATTGACAATTATGTCTGTCCGAGAGGAGCCATTGTCGGATATTCTTCTACAAACGACCAATTCAGCAGTTGCTATTGGTTGGCCTCTGACGAATACGGTAGCAACGGCCAAGGCCCCGAACTCGAGTATTCGAGTGCTTTCTACCCAACGACCTCGCCTTCGGCTTGGCAGCTCGAGACCCCGATGCACAATACCGACGATTTGCTTTCAGCCTTGAACGCTGGCGTGGACGACATTGAATCCAGTTTCCCACAACTCGGAACGGTGAGCCGCTGGCATGAGGATTTCGGTATGGAGAATGGCGGTTTCCCCATGTTTGGAATTTACGATGCCCTCAATGAGTTGCCCTCAGCCCTATCAGTGACGGTTTATCCCAACCCCGCAAAGGAAAAGATAACGATGGACGGTATCCATCCCGCCGAGGTGCAGGTCTACAATGCGCTTGGGCAGGTGGTGAAGACCGTGCGTGATGCGAATGAAATCAGTGTGGCAGACTTGTCGCAAGGTGTTTACCTGCTGCGGATTACGGATGCGGAGGGCAGGGTTTATACGAACAAAATGATGATACAATAAAAAAGATTCTTTGAAAGTAGCAGTAGCGACCGAATTGGGGCGAGGTGGGCTGCGGTTGATGCTGGAGGACGAACTGAGGGAGTTTATGTTTGGAAGGTGATTTCAAACGTCGAGGAAACGGAAACGGGGAAATGAATTAAGGAATTGGAGTCCCCCCGCAGGGGAATCTATCGTGAATCGTGCTACTTTTACCCCTCAATGGGTACAGATCCCCCAACAAAAATCTGTACTTTTTTCTTGTAACTTGTTGGTTCTCAGAATAAGTAAAAAAGAAAAATCTGTAATTGGGCTTCGGCGCGGTTTCTTCCTTTGTTTTTTGGTTAAATTTGCGCCCGAAAGAATCTTAAAGCTGTTTTTGACCCATGAAATTCAATCGTTGCATACCGTTTTTGTTTTTGCTGCTCATGGCTGCTTGCACCCAGCTCGAGGATGCATTCTTGTCTGAGCCCGACAATCTCGGGGATGTGGCCTATTCCCGTCTGCTTGACTCGGTGGAGTACGCCTTGGACTATACCCTTTACAACGACTTCGATGTGACGACAATCCAGCCTGTCATGGAGCATTACCAGTCCGACAGTACGCAATTTGGGTTTTGGATGCAGGCCCGCTGCCACCATCTTTTAGGGCGACTCGGTTTTTTCAGCGATTACTATTCCGAAGAGGTGGCTCAACACTACGTTGACGCCTTGACCCTCCTCGACGAACATTTCAGCACCGCGCAACCCCAAGTATGCATACTTTACGGAAAGACCTTCCGCATGATGTCGCGATTAATCAGCAACTTCAAGGACGAAGCGCTTTGCAAGCAATTGGGCAAGTTGGCCTTGGAATACGACCTGATGGCGAATGACACTTCAGCCATTGCCCGTTCATACGCCAACCTCGCTAAACTCTATGAACTTATTGGCCCATTTGAAGAGGAGGCCGACACCGCATACGGTTTTTGTTTTGATGGTCTCCGTTATGCGGCTCCCGAACATTTTTCCTACGAAAAAGCCATATTATATAATGCTATGGGAAACTGCTATCGCCATCAGGTCAAATTGGACTCCGCCTTGTATTGTTTCAAGCAGGGCAAGACTTTAGTGGATAGTGGCAACATGTTTTTTGACCAAATTTGCATTGAGGAAGGTTATGTGTATTGGTGGATGAAAGACTACGTTTCTGGAATTCGGGTGCTGGAACCTATCCTTCAATCAAAGAATCCTATCTTCCGCGTCAATGCATCGTTTGGGTTGTCCATGTGTTATGAGAACCTTGGCGACACTTTGACAGCCAGCCGCTATTTTTTCAATGTGAAGGAACACCGCCAAAAAGAGAATGTCGAAACCATGCAAAACACCAAAGTGGTGCCGATGATTAGGGAATATGTTGATGGAATGAAAACCGCTGAAAACAAGGGCGTTATGCCATGGCTATTTGTCGGCGTAAGTGTGGTTGTGGCTTTGGCATTGTTCCTGCTGGTGCAGCGCAGTTATAGGAAGCAAGCCGACACGCAGCGTGAGAAGGCTGACCGCCAAATCGTGGAAGCAAACGATGCACTGAAGGAGAAGTCGCTGCAAGTGTTGGTAGAGAAATCGAAGGCGCTCTATGCTTCCAAGCCGCGCACGGCATGGGTGGAGATTTTGGCCGAGTTTCAATCAGCCTATCCCACAATCCTTACCCAATTTGAAAAAAACTTTCCCGACCTCTCCGAAGGCGAGCGTAACGTGGCTCTGCTTTCCTTCTTGGGCTTTCATATCAAGGAGGAGGCTGTTTTACTGCATTTGAGCGAAAACACGGTGATGAAATATCGCTCTAACCTCAACAAAAAAGCTGGTTCTAATCCGATTCTGGCCTTGATGGACTGAACAAGACAAATAATAGAATACAATGAAAAAACTCAGACTTTACACCTTGCTTGCTCTCCTGCTGATGGCGGGAATCGTGAGAATGCGAGCGCAAATTACATGTTGGGACGGCTCGATAGCCGAAGCCTACGCTGGTGGTGACGGCACCAGCGGGAATCCTTATCAAATCGCTACGGCGGAGCAATTGGCATTGCTCGCGCAGCAGACCAATAATGGCACAGGTGGCAACGCTTGTTACATCCTCACCGATAGCATCTGCCTCAACGGTTCCGAAGGCTACTCGTGGCAACCCATTGGCACGGAGGGATTTGCCTTTACGGGTTATTTTGATGGCAATCAGTTCACCATCAAGGATATGTACATAACAAATGTTGGTTTTTCAGGGCTGTTTGGCAATACACTGAATGCCACGGTATGCAATGCTCAAGTGGTGGATGCCCTGGATAACAATGTCAATCCACAGGGTGCAGATGGTATCATTGTCGGCAAGGCCATTAATACGAATATCATCAACTGCACATCCAATGGCTTCATGAACGGCATTGCGAACAAACAAGGAGGCATTGTGGGTCATTATATCGTGGACACACCCGAGACCGACACCGTATTCCTCAAGAACTGTGTGAATTTTGTCAGCTTTTCTGGGATGATTTATGCGGGCGGCATTGTGGGTTACTCGGAAATAACGAACGGCATCATGAGTATCGAGCGTTGCGTGAATCTTGGCAATATTACGAATGGTGTTATGTGTGGCGGTATCGTAGGTGCCGGCAGTTTCTCTATCCGCCACTGCGACAACTATGGTAGGATTTCTTCTTATAGCATAGCAGGTGGCATTGTAGGCCAACGAGATGATTTCGGCGAAATCGTGTTTTGCACCAACCACGACAAGGCATCGATACAAGGTGAGATTGCGGGCGGCATCATAGGAACGGCTATGCAAACCAAGATTGCGATGTGCGCCAATAGGGCAAAGGTGACGGCCCAAGGTGATTCCAACGACTTGATTTGCGCAGGCGGCATATCGGGTGCTGACGGGAAAATCTCAAATTGCTACAACCGTGGCGATGTGGAAGGTATAGTTTTATATGGCCAGCCCGATGTCGTGCAGATAGGTGGCATTACGGGAACGGGGGGCAATATTATAAATGTGTATAACACAGGAGCCATTATCCCTCCCGAGAACCCTCATACCAACAATGCTTGGTACGGAATCATCGCGGCAGGATTGTCGAACCATCCATCCGTCTGCAATTGGTATTGGTTTGGCGAGTACGACGTAAACCCATACGGTTTCGATTGGCCACACTATTCTGTTCCAGGCTCGTGTGCCTTCAATGAAGGGGCCTCGGCCACAACCTGGATTCTCGATGAAGCCCAATATGGCACCACCGACTTGACCGAAGCCTTGAATCTAGGTGCCATGAACGAATGTCTTTGGAAGGAAGACGAGGACAATATGAACGACGGATTCCCCGTCTTTGGCGTCGCGCCTCCCGAGGGTCTTGCAGAACAGAAAACGCAACTGTTTGACATTTATCCCAACCCGACCAACGGTATCCTCTTTGTACAGACGTTGCGCGCAACGTCTCTACCATCCACATTCCGCATCACCAACCTCATGGGCCAAACCCTGCAATCGGGCAACCTCATGGGTGACGGCCAACCTATAGATGTTTCGTCCCTGTCTGCCGGCATGTATCTCCTCACCGTGGATGGCGCGACGGTGAAGTTTGTTGTGAAGTAATCGATAATACACTGTACGATATGAAAAAGTTCAAATTATTCACCCTGCTTGCGCTCCTGCTGATGGCGGGAGGGGTGACGATGCAAGCGCAAGAACAATTGGAAGTGGAACTCATTGGAGACACCCACGGCTATCTTGCCCTGCTTTCCTTGACTGAAGACGAGTGTTTGGTCACCATGCGTGGCGAAGAAAACGGTACTATGGCTTTGTGCCGCA
>JAEEGF010395428.1_pt1 | contig 13654 bp, 7 predicted proteins | sample 9134171 | NCBI WGS metagenome assembly JAEEGF01 (sample SAMN16246542, study PRJNA631951) | gut metagenome | biome: gut microbiome; feature: rumen; material: AP-attached | host: Bos | place: Iran: Karaj | collected 2018-10
CTTGCCACAGGTCCGCGGGTCTGACGACAGAGGTCTTTGGCACCCTCCACATCATTCGCTTCCAACTTAGCATCGATGTCCTGCATCAGTTTCTTGGCATTGACCTCTGACAGCGTTAGGTAGATGATACGTTCAATGCAGAAGGCAAGACCGATCACCAAGGCGAGTGCCACTAATGACATAAAACCAGCGGAGCCCTCAATGAACTTCGACTTCAACAGCTTATGCAGTCCACCACCCTCAGAAGTGTCCATTCCACTGAGGTCGGCATCAATCAAAGCCATTGCAGAGTCCGCAGCAAGGGTGTCACTCACCACCAGTCCTGCAGAGTCTGTTGGTTGGTTGTCTTGTGCCATCACAGGTTGCGTGAAAGCAAACATCCCTATCATGGCAAGAAGCGCAAATAGTTTTTTCATATCGTTTATCACAATTTGACGGCAAAGATACTCCCTTTTGCTTTTCTTTCCGCCACTTAATAAGTTAATATATCTTAATATTGTCATGTTTTGTATTATTGTTTAAAATATAAACATTAACTTTACGACACGAATACCAAAATACGGAATCTAAAACCTAATACATTATTAATAATTAAAGATTATGAAAAAAAGATTACTATTTGTACTCATTGCCTTACTCACCACGATGGTGACGTGGGCATCAGATGTGGTGACCATCGGTGAGCCTACAGCCACTTACGGTCATATGTTACCAATCGGTGCGTCCAACAAGTATGCGTTGACGCAACAGGTGTACACCACGAGTGAATTCACTCATGCTGCAGGCAAGATATGGAGCATTGGCTTCAACACGGTCAAGGGCAATATATCGCGCCACCTCAACATCTACGTGACACACACCACTAACAATGGTGTCTACGATTATACACCAGTCACGGAGAATGACCTTTATTTCAGCGGTGATATGTTCTTCAAGGCAGGACAGTGGAACACCCTTGAATTCAGCAAGCCTTTTGAGTATGACGGTACGTCGAATCTGCTCATTACCATTTGTGACGATACAGGTACGAAGGGAGACTATTCCTCCTTGACGAACCGCTTCTACAATCCCAGCAGTACCCAACTCATCTATGCCACTAGCGATGAGCAGGCATATGATGCCACGGATGCCAACACGTCTATGGATTTTACGTCCATCTCGAGTTGGAAGGCACAAATCCAACTGACCTTCGCTGATTATCCGACACCCGCAGGTGTTGTAGCTACCGACATCTCCAATACAGATGCCAAGATACAGTGTTCTCTGCGTGGTGGTGCCACTTCATGGAACTGTCGTGTACGTAAGGTGGCTGCGGAAGGAGAGGCAGAACAGAACTGGATTGAATACAGTCATCTCGACGGTCCTGTCACACTCGCAGACCTGACCCCTGCCACGAAATATGAGGCTCAGGCACAGGCTATCTTTGAGGGTGACAATACCAGTGACTGGACGGCATCTGTTGAGTTTGTCACTTCCTGCTGTCCGCAAGAGGAGATGTGTGAGATCCTTTACTCCATGAACGTAGGTAATTCCAACGATGCTGCCTTTCAGATAGTGGATGACGAGACAGGCATTGAGGTGGGATATATCCAGTTAAGCCAGGAAGGTGTGTCAGGCGGTTATCTCTCGCTCTGCAAGGACCGCAAGTATAATGTTAACTTCCTCAAGAACAATTCAGGATGGTACCAGACTCGTTCGTGTACCTTCTCGCTGTTCTTCACGCCTGGTGACGAGATTTACACCATGCCTTACAACGGGTCGCCTGAAGAGGACGGACTGTTGACCTCCTTCGTCATGGAGTGTGGCAACTACTGTACACCAAGACCTCGCTTCGTGACAGTCGACAACGTGACCTGTCAGAGTGCTACGCTCAATTATCAGGCTACGACGAAGAAGGAGGAGATCCAGTATTCTACCGACCCCACCTTCCCAGAGGACAAGACGACAACCATCGAGGTGACTCGTGATGCTGTGGAGAGTCAGACCACCTATCAAATCGATGGACTGGAGTCACTCACCATTTATTATATCCGTGTACGTAGCATTTGTGAGGATGAGGAGCAGGGTGAGCAGATTGGTGACAAGTTCAGCCGCTGGACTCCGCTCACAAGGATAGTCACCGACACGAAATTTGCCCATCCGTCACGTGTGGCAACAACTCCAGTGAACTCCACGACAGAAGACACTGCCTGGAAGCGCAATGGTATGGAGGGTAAGAACAACGTGAACTACCGAACACATGGTGCAGGGACAACTGCCAGTGCCGAAGCTATCCTGCTGGTTGACCTTGACGGTGACGGAAGAAGTTTCGATAACTGGGGTGGCACCAACTATTTCTCTGAAGGCGGCAAGGCTGCCGATAATGTTATCGGCATTGCCAATGTTCCTAAAGGGGCTATGGTATCATGGAAGTCTGCCAATGCCAAGACCGGCAGTAATACGGCAGTGAGATATCAGTATGGCTTCATCAAGCAGGAGAAGAAATACGGAGAAGATGAGACTGGAATAGCTGAGGCAAAGGCGGCATTAGATGCTGCTTTGAAAGCCCAGAAGGAAAAGGAAGAAGCCGAAGAACAGCAGCAGGAAGAAGATCCGCTGCCCAAGTTGCTAGAAGAGGCTCAAGACAAGGAAATCGACCTGTTGAAAGCAACAGTTGAACTCGGTACCATGTCTGATGACGATCCGAAAAAAGAACTCCTTGAAGCTGAATGTAAACTTCTCGATGTTGAATTAGATGAATTGAGAAATCAAATAGCTGACCTGCAAGCCAAAAATGCTGCTGCTGAGGCTGCTGAGACTGCAGAGGCTGGAGTATCAGGGGAGCAGGAAAGCAATGAAGCTCGCTCACTGCGTGCTCCTGAGGATGAAGGCGAATACTATTTCTTCTATATCCGCCACCATGCCGATGAAAGTATGTTGCTCGTCTCTGATATTGCCGTCACTCCGCCAGAGAATATCGGTGAATGGATTACTATTCCCGATGTAACCGATGTGGAGTACACCCTCAGGAATCTGCAGTCAGGCAAGGAATATGAAGTGATGGTACAGCCTGTCTATGACAGCGGTTTTGTGGGTATTGCCAGTCCTATCAGCATCTTCTCGACGATTGGTGAGGAGACGGAGCCTATGGAGAGCGAGTTCTCTGTCAGTAAGGTGAAGACTATCAATTTCGCCAAGGGTAACCTGCGCTTTAACGGTGCTACAGAGAAGTGGTCGCTGGCTCCTCAGCAGTACGACATGCTGGGTGAGGCTAATATCGAAGCCTATACATACAGTTCTTATCCTGCCGACCTGCGCGACCTGCTTTGTTGGAGCACTGCCAAGAACTACTACGGAACTCAGTTCTATTACTCAATGACCGACGAGGAAGCCGCACAGTACTTCTTGCCTGAGTTTGCCGACTATGGTACGAATCCTGACCTTATCCGCGACCTCGGAAGTGGATGGGCGACGCTGTCTAAGGACGAGTGGGAATACCTGCTCAATGGTCGTGAGAACGCTGATAAACTGAAGTCTCTTGCTACGGTTAACGACGTAAGGGGTCTCATTCTGTTGCCCGACAACTGGACGGAAGACACACCTGCCGGTACTTTCACTGCCGAGGAATGGGCAACTTTGGAGAAGAATGGTGCCGTATTCCTGCCTGCCGCAGGACAGATGACAGCCGTCTATGCCGACTATAAGGCAACCACCACGCTGATAAAGGGTGGCGAAGAGGGCTTTTACTGGACAGGTACTCCGTCAGACGAGGAGACTGACAATGCTGCGTGGGAAGGTTACGTCCTGAACTTCAACGATAGTCAGATACAGTCAATCCTCAGCAACCGCCGTGTGGCATCTGCCGTCCGCTTGGTGAAGGTAGCCAATATCAGTGGTACCCTTGACGAGGGCGACTGCGGTGCTGAAGGTGACGGCAGTAATGTCCACTGGTCAATTGATGCCGAGAATGGAGTCACCACCCTTGATATTGAAGGTACTGGTGATATTGCCACACCGACTGCTGATGATGAGTCAAGTGCCGGGGCAAGGAGAGCACCACAACTCACGGCTGCCTATCCTTGGAATAAGTCGAAGGCTAACCCGAAGACGAATGCTGGATGGACGGGACTGGATGTCCTGGTCATCGGTGAGGGTATCACCAACATCCCTGAGGCATCGATGAGCTACCAGCTCAACATGAAGACTGCCACGATTCCTTCTACCATTGTCAATATCGGTGACAGAGCCTTTGAGGGAACACCCCTCACTACGGTAGAACTGGCTGATAAGGTGGAGACAATTGGCAGCAAAGCCTTTGCAGAGAATAAGAGTCTGACGGAACTCACCTGTCTTGCCACCACTCCGCCAGCGGCTGGAGAGACCATGTTCAAGGGATGCAGCAAACTGGAGGCAATCTATGTGCCTGCTGAGTCGGTAGAGACCTATAAGGCTGCTGCCGGATGGATGACCTATAAAGATTTGATCAAGCCTATCGGTGGAACGACGGCCATCAACGGCATCAATGTCCTGCCAGGCACAGAGGGCAGGTGGTACACCCTCGATGGACGCAGACTGGTTGGCAAGCCGACGCAGAAGGGCCTGTATATCATCAATGGCAAGAAAGTCATCGTGAAGTAATATGCACACTCCGGAATCAGAATTAGACATCATCACCAGTATTCGTGGTGAGGTGATGAGCCGTAAGGAGCCTACAGGCGAGAACTTGTTTCTCGCCTGGGGGTACCCAACGGCCATCTTCCTGTTTGTGGAGTTTTTGGCACTTTGGCTGTGGAAGGAGAATTGGTGTACGTGGATATGGGCAGGCATCCCTGTGGTGGGTGTGCCGCTGATGGTCTATTTCCTGAATGAGGACTATGAGCGTACCCATAGGAAGACCCTCGAACAGAACGTCATTCTGGTGATGTGGATATTCATCGGCTTTGCCAGTTGTGTGGGCGGTGCATCGATGGGGGCTGCAGGTGTCTTCGAACAGTGCTACTGTGCCTATCAGGGACTGCTCATCGGCATGGGATGCTTCATGACGGGCATCATCCTGCATTTCCGTCCGAAGACCGTCTGCGGCATCATCGCCTCCCTTCTGTCTGCCGTCCCTCTCTTCCTGCAAGGAGAGCTGTGGTACTGGCAGTTACTGATTACATCGGGCATTGCGGTGATAGCCCTGATCATCCCAGGTCATCTCTTCAAGCAATATGTGAGGAACTTCTCCGTTAACTAAGAAAAAGGAAAGTACTATGACATTTAAGTTTGCAGTTATCAACCCATTGCTCCATAATGAGTTGCGGTTGAAAATCATGGTGACGCTCGACAGTCTGGAGAGTGCTGACTTCGTGTATCTCTGTTCGATCACTGACTCCACCAGAGGCAACCTCAGTGTGCAGATTAAGACACTGCAGGAGGCAGGCTATCTGGAAGTCAGCAAGAGTGGGGTAGGCAGACTTTCCCATACCGTCTGTCGCATCACACGCAAGGGTCAGGAAGCTCTTCGCGCCTATGAGGAAGGACTCCGCCGCCTGTTCACCGAACAGGTCCCTGCTGATGAGAGATCAAACGCAAAAGTTAATATATCTTAATAATGTGGGCAGATATAGTCATGTTTGAAGATTAAACGTTAATTTTGAACCAATTAAACGGAGTTTTGAACCAAAACCTAAAACATACAATATGAAAAGAACACTTTTACTTTTGTTGACTGTCATCCTATCAACGGTGGCAATGGCAGAGAATGTCACTTCCGAGCAGGCGTTGGAGCAGGCACGGAACTTCATCCAGAAACGAGAGGCAGACGGCAGTCGTCCCAGGAGGGGAGCATCGGCAGCCCAGCAGCTCAGCCCGGCCAAACAGGTGAGCGGTCTCTATGTTTTCAATGTTGCCAACAATGGCGGCTTCGTTATCGTCTCCAACGACGACGTTGCCATTCCCATCCTCGGCTATAGTGACAGCGGCAGCATTGATCCCGACAACATGCCCGAGAATATGAAGGCATGGCTACAGGGCTATGCCGACGAGATTGCGTGGGCGAAGGAACATAACGTAACGAAAATCGTTTACGACAGTCCCTATGCCAAAACCAATGCCACCCGTCGTTCAGGAACAGCCGTCAAGAATCCCATAGCCCCATTGGTTCAGACTATATGGGATCAGGGAGACCCGTACAATAATCTGTGTCCAGAGTATGATAGCAAAAGAAGCTATACGGGTTGCGTTGCCACAGCGATGGCTCAGTGTATGTATCTCACTGAGAAGAGAGTAGGCTCTACCACTACTAATACTACAGCGGAGATTCCTGGCTATACAACTAAGACAAGAGGTCTTACGGTTGATGCCATTGCTGCGGGAACACCCATCAATTGGAATAAGATGCGTACCGCTTATAGCGCAGGAGATACTGATGAAGGGGCAACAGCCATTGCCCAGTTGATGCTCTATTGTGGAACTTCAGTCCTTATGGATTACTATGCTGACAACTTCGGTTCCTCCGGATCCAATACTTATTTAGTGGCTGATGCGCTGAAAAACTATTTCGACTATAATTCCACCACGACCTATGTACAGCGCAGCTTCTATGCCTATGCCAACTGGATAGAGTTGATGTATCATGAGTTGTATCTGGGTCGTGTCATCTGTTACGGTGGTCAGTCTTCTGGCGGTGGTCATGAGTTTTTGATCGACGGCTATGAGAGTGAGGACTACTTCCACGTGAACTGGGGCTGGAGTGGATATGGCAACGACTACTTCAAGCTCTCTGCCCTTGATCCTGAATCACAGGGTATTGGTGGTAGCAGTAGTACCGATGGTTACCATTATGGTCAGGATGCTGTTATCGGTATTCAGAAGTCAACAGAAGATTTAGGTGCTATTGCCAGTGTTCCCACCACTACCGTCAATCTTGCACTTAACGGTGTGACTTTTAGTGATTCACCCACACAGTTTAGTGAGGTGACAGTGAATATTGATCTCAAGAACAACAGTGCTGACGTATATGATGGTGATATCGGTATCCGTCTGTTCTATGAGGATAGTGGAATATGGTATTGGATTGAGGATATTGCCAGTGATTTTGTGATTCCTGCGAATGCTGCCTCTAAGACGATTCAGTTGACATTCACCCCTTCATCTTATGGTACGTATGGAGTATATGTTTATCGCCCCGCAGAAATACCAGGATATGTTTACTGGATTGGATATACAAATGATGACCCACCAACATCAGTGGAAGTTGCCGCTGCTTCAGGTGACAATAGTCAAACTCTAACTATAAGCGACTTCTCAATAGATAGTCCTGCTGACTTGAGCCTTATGGGCACAAGCACTTTGTATGGCACAACGCTAAAAGGGTCAATAACTCTCAAGAACTCAAGCACTGAAACAGCGTATTTTGGTGCTGCCAGATGGCAAATAGTTAATTCATCTAATAATATTGTTGCATCTGACGAAGAGAGAAATATTATAGTTGGTGCTAACTCAACTAAAACATACAATGTAGAAGTGACAGGATTGGTTTTGGGAGAAACATATACTATTTATGCTCAATATGTAAAAGATGGATATTGGACTTATCCCAAATACATGGGAATTTCTATTATAACACCTACATTTATGCCTGAGGCAGCCATTCTGACTACTGCCGCAGATGGTACGGAGACTTTTGTCAAGCCAGAGAGCACTACTTACGATGCTGCTACGAAAGCACCTACAGCACTGGCGGTTGACGTGTCGGGTACGGACATCACCACTATTACGCCGAACGCTAATCCTAATACGGTGTATATCAGTGACAGTCCACTTACCGTGACTGGAGGAGGAAACGTAGTAACCTATAGTGGCGGCAGTTATAACGCAGAGAATATTACGCTGACTGACGGTAAAGAATTCTACTCTCCTGTTGATTTCAAAGCCACGAAGATAGCGTTCACTTATGCCAATGACAGATGGGCAAATGGTACGAGCGGTTGGAACACCATCATGCTGCCCTATGATGTTACATCGGTAACGGCTGGCGATACTCCTATCGACTGGTTCCACAGCAGTACGGACGAGGGTAAGAACTTCTGGTTGAAGAGGTTCTCCAGCGATGACGGAAGCACCGTCTATTTCGATTATGTGTCAGGTTCGATGGAGGCTAACACTCCGTATATCGTTGCCTTTCCAGACAACACATGGGGTGCCGCATGGGATATGAGCGGTAAGACGATTAAGTTTATCGGTGAGAATGTCATCGTGAGCAAGGGTGGCACGGTATCGTCTACCACAGGTGCCAACTACCGCTTCATCGGTAATACCGTTCAGGACAATACTGCCAACATCTATTGTATCAATGCCACTGGCAGTGCTTTTGAACTGGTGCCAAGCGCAGGCTGTTCTCCCTTCCGTGCATACTTCAAACCTGGTATCTTCGATCATAGCGTCACGAGCCTCAGCATTGGTGGCGGTACTGTGACAGGCATCAGTAAGATAAAAGATGTTAGAAGCAAGAAGGACGATATATATTATGATCTCAATGGTCGTCGTGTACTCTATCCGAAGAAGGGAGTCTATATCCTGAACGGCAATAAGGTAATCATTAAATAATGGAGGACGCTACAATGAAAAAGACATATTTTAAACCAGAGAGTGAACTCATCCTCATACAGCCTGTACAACTTTTAGCAGGTAGTGGTCCTGCTGCTGGTGACATGCCCAACCCGGGAATAGGGTCAAGGGAATTGTTCGATTTCGATATCATGGGGGACGAGCAACTCAATGAAATCCTGAAAGAGTATTAAAGAGAAAGAGGACGTGTCTTGCCCTGAAAAACGTTGAATCAAAAACAACGTTTTTCGGGGCAAGACTGTGTTTACGTAAACGTTTGAGTATAAAAAAATAGATTGCCAGGGGCATGGAAGAGAAGAAATATGTACTTTTGTGTGCAGAAACAAGAACTATAAATGATGAAAAAACTCTATTTGCTTAAGAAAACAGCGACCCTTCTGTGTATGGGGGTATTGACAGTGATGCCCGTTTCGGCTAATGATATCCATGTAGCCACTAATGGCGACAATAGTAATGAGGGTACGGTGGAGGCTCCGTTGCTGACCATCGATAGGGCCATGGAAATTGTACAGCCTGGCGACCGTATCTTGGTACATGAGGGTACCTACATGATTACCAAGCGTATAAAGATTCCCGCACTGAATACCAATCCGGACCTCCGCTGTGAACTGCGCGCCTGGCCGGAGGATGCCGTTGGCAAGGTTATCATCGACGGTACGAACATGAATCCTTCGTCAGAGATAGAATTCAAGCAGTCACGTTGTATCTATGTCAACCACGAGGCCAACTACTGGACCTTTTACGGCTTGGTGCTGCAGAATGCCAAGGACAATGGTATGAAGATGGAAGGCTCATATAACATCGTGGAGCGTTGTACTTTCCGTTGGAATAACGACACAGGTTTGCAGATTGGTATGTTCAAGGACTTCTCCATTGAGGAGACCAAGTCGTTCCCCATCAGTGGCAAACCGACCTTCAACCCCAATTTCAGTTATTGCAGATATAACAAGGTCATCAACTGCGACTCGTACGAGAATGCAGATACAAAGTCGTATAGCGGCAGTGATGACGGTGGTGATGCCGACGGTTTTGCCGTCAAGCTCTTCCCAGGTCCTGGCACAGAGTTTCATGGCTGTCGTGCCTGGACGAACTCTGATGACAACTGGGACCTCTACATGACCTATCATCCTGTCGTCATCGACCACTGTTGGGCATGGCATGCTGGTTATCTGCCTAATGGCAGCGAGGGAAAGAACGGTAATGGTTTCAAACTCGGTGGCGGTGGCTCTGCCGGAGGTGCAGACTTCGACCATTCGGTAGGTGCCCATGTCGTGACCAACTGTGTAGCCTTTGAGAACCTGCACAAGGGTTTCGACCAGAACAATGCCTATGAAGGCATGTATATCTTCAATTGTGTGGCTTGGGGCAATGAGTACAACTATCGCTTCCCCACAGAGTTCAAGTATGGCACGATGGATATCCACAACTGCGTAGGATGGGGCGCTACGGCAGAGAAGAGTGGCAGGAAGATTGGTAACCATGAGTTCCTGTCGCCCGATAAACCCGGCTATCAGGATCCTACTGCCGGCACGACCTACAATTCCTGGATTGAAATCGACGGCTGCAGTCCAATCAAGGAAACTTTCAAGCCCGATGGCGGCGACTATACCCCTGCCACGCAAGACCACAGCGACGAGTTCCTGTCACTGTCTGTCGCTGACTTCAAGGCGGACCGCGAACCCGACGGTTCGTTGCCCAACAATAATTTTGCCCGTCTGAAACCCGGCAGCATCTTCAAGGATAAGGGCATGCCTGTTATCGGCTTTACTCCTGTCCGTAAGATGACGGAAGCAGAGTGTCTTTCTTATATCGAAGGACTGAATGAGTATATCACGGCAGATGACATCTATATCCCTTATAATGATGATGCCCCCGACTTCGGAGCCTTCGAGTTAGACGGCGTGCCTGTTCCATATGTTGTTCCCGACAAGATTGAGGTGAAGTGCAAGACCGCCAACTCCTCACAGGAGATTGTCGAAGGTCAGCCGATTGCTGATATTGTCTACGAGCTGAACGATGTCGCTACGGATGTGGTCGTCGAGGGACTCTGCACAGGACTTTCCTATGTCTTCGATGCAGCCAGCCATACGGTGACCATCAGTGGAACACCACAGACGAATTGTACCTTCAAGCTCACCGCCACTGGTAATGAGGCAGAAGGCGTGAAGCCCTACACCACTACGGGTAACATTGTCCTGGTGACTCCCTTCAAGGTGCTTACAGGTGACTGGTATCACTTCCAGGATGCCTGGGACGCACTGCCTGTTGACCTGCAGGGCGTGCTGGAGATGATTCCTGGCAGCAGCAATACTACGTCTTACGATCCCGAGAAGACAGAGAGCAACGGTAGCGTTCCTGGTGGATGCACCAAAGGCGGTTTTGATATTGGCAAGAACAATGGTGGTATCCGTTGGAATCTGACTGATGGTGTGCTACAGCTGAAGATTAACCTCCACTTTACTGGTGACCGTACCTTCAATATCAAATGGACGCTTGCCAATGGTCAGTCAGATTCTTACTCTACAGGCAAACTGAAGAAGACCACCCTGCTGGAGTGGGATCTCATTGAAGTGGCTGGCATCAGTGAAGATGTGGCAAAGCAGATTCGTACTATCGAATTGTTGAATGCGTCCTCTAGTGGCGGTGCCCGAGTTTATGACATGTATGTCCGTGTGCCTGATGCCTCTACTACCACTGTCACGACGATGAAGACAGCCAACAGCAACGAGCGCACCGTGAAGATGATGGAGAATGGTCGTGTCGTTATCATCAAGGATGGCCAGCGCTACAATCTCCAAGGACAGAAACTATAAATCTTATAGCATTCAAATGATGAAAAAGACGACGGCGTGTATCACTCTGTTGCTCTGTGCCTTCGTGGTCCAGGCAGGAGAGATCGTAGAAGACTTCAGCACACTGGCCAAGGCCAAGTATGGCACCAGCAGTGAACAGTCGGTGACGCTCCCTTCTGGTGAGTGGAAGGTGTTGAAGATGGAACTCAAGGAGAATAGTGGCGTGAAGCAGTTTACCTTCACCAGCGGCACTTCTTCTTATCTCATCACTCCTCCTATAGATGCCCCTGGCAAGATTGCTGTTAACTGGGGTTCTGGTGGCAACAATAAACTGACTATCAGTTACTCTGTTGACGGTGGCACATGGCAAGAGCTTACCCAACAGAGTTCTGGTGGCTCGGGGCTCAAGAGCTACAGTGCCAAGACAAATCTTGACGGTACAACCAATGTACGTTTCCGTTTCGTGGGCAGCTCTAGCAATACTTATGTCTCTAAGATTGTGATTAAGTCAGCCAATGTTGAACCTCCTATTGATGACCCAACCTATATCACCGAGGGTGCTTGGGTTCCCACCAAGCCTTTCCCCACAGCCACCAAGGAAATCTATATTGCTCCCGATGGCGACCCTAATGGCGACGGCACACTCGAACGTCCTTGGAACGATTTACAGACAGCCATCAATGCCGCTACCCCGGGCACCCATATCATCTGCCGTGGCGGCACGTACTATCCCAAGAAGCAAAACGACAACAAATATACTGTTCGCATCAAGAATAGTGGCACGGCAGAACAACCCATTATCATTCGTTGCTATGATGGTGAGAAGCCAGTCTTCGACTTCGTCAATCAGTTGTACGACCAGATGATTGGTGATCGTGGCATCACGATTACGGGTAACTGGTGGTGGCTCTTTGGCTTGCACATCACACATGCAGCCGATAACGGCATCAAACTGGAAGGCTCACACAACCGCATTGAGCGTTGCGAGTTCTCCTATAACCTCGATACTGGTATCCAGTTGGGCTTTGGTCATAAGTTCAGCGACACCTTCCCTGGTGTCAGCGAGAACGATGGCAGCCATTGTGCCTATAATGACATCATCGACTGTGACTCACACCACAACTGCGACTACGATGCCAACTACGGTAGTGATGCCGATGGTTTTGCCTGCAAGATGCACAATGGTATCGGCAACCGCTTCATCCGCTGTCGTGCCTGGCATAACAGTGATGATTCCTGGGATCTCTTCGAGACTGATTACGATGTCGTATTGGCAGAGTGCTGGGCATGGAGTGCCGGTATTGCCTCCGACCACCTGTGGGTCAAGGACTATATCACCAAGAGCAACTCTATGTCGTTCTCAGGAAATGGCAATGGCATCAAACTGGGTGGCAACGGTACTGGAGGTTCTTCCAAGGGCATTCATTATGCCTTTAACTGCATCGCCTTCAGTCATAATCAGGGTAGCTCCGTTAAGGGTTTCGACTGTAACAACCATAAGGGCGGTCATGTGCTGGTAGGTTGTCTGGCTTTCGACAATAGTTACGACTATATGTTCGAAAGTGGTGGCTCTGATGCCAATACCAAGTATTATAATAATGTATGTCTCGGTAAGCAGGAGATTGACGTGGGCTATGATGACTACAATGGTATTACGTCTCCCATGCAGAAGAATGGCTGGACCAATCATCTCACGACAGGTGTGGGCGCAGATGACTATCTCTCGCTTGATGAGGATGATGCCATGCTGCCTCGTGACATCTATGGCGGTCTGCCCCGTAAGTTTGCCCGTCTGGTTTCAGATAGTAAGATGATTGACAAGGGCAATGCCTCTTTCGAAGACGATGCTACCAGCAATGTCGGTAAGGTGTGGGAAAAACTTGTTGAAGACTTCCCCTTTCTGAAACGTAACATCACGGGCACTGCCCGCGACCTCGGTCCTTACGAGCGTCCCGGCGCCACCGGCATCACTCCGGTGGTCAGCGGCTCTCCCGTTGACAAGGACAATCGCAAATACTTCAGCAATGGCCGTGTCGTTATCATCAAGGATGGTCAGCGCTACAATCTCCAGGGACAGAAACTATAAGAAGTGCACCTCAAAGTGGAGAAAACAACAAAGCTCCGAGCTTTCACCTCAGAGCTTTGAATCCTCTTCATTCCTGCGGAGAGAACAGGATTCGAACCTGCGAACCGGTTTTGCCGGTTACACGCTTTCCAGGCGTGCCTCTTCAACCACTCGAGCACCTCTCCTTGTTGTAAGCGGATGCAAAGGT
>JAEEGF011838614.1_pt1 | contig 13654 bp, 10 predicted proteins | sample 9134171 | NCBI WGS metagenome assembly JAEEGF01 (sample SAMN16246542, study PRJNA631951) | gut metagenome | biome: gut microbiome; feature: rumen; material: AP-attached | host: Bos | place: Iran: Karaj | collected 2018-10
ATCTCGGACTTGTTGACACCATAAGGGATGGTCGACGCCACAATCATGTTGCGGCCTTTCGCATCCTCCTCGATTTCGGTGATGGCGCGGATGATGATGCTGCCGCGGCCCGTGTTGTATGCTTCTTTGACGCCGTTGTAGCCATAGATGATGCCGCCCAGAGGAAAGTCGGGAGCCTTGATATATTGCATCAGTTCATCGATGGTGATTTCCGATTCCCATTTGCCAGACTCAGCTTTCCATTGACCCCGGTCGATATAGGCTATGCAGCCCTCGAGGACCTCGGTGAGGTTGTGTGTGGGCATATTTGTGGCCATACCCACGGCAATACCGTTGGATCCGTTAATGAGCAGGTTGGGAATCTTGGCGGGCAGCACCGAAGGTTCCTCGCCCTCGTTATCATAGGTGGGTACCATGTCGACGGTATTCTTGTCGATATCTGCCACCAACTCGTTGCTTATCTGCTTCAGGCGCGCCTCGGTATAACGCATAGCAGCAGGCGAATCGCCGTCGATAGAGCCGAAGTTACCCTGTCCGTCGACCAGCGTGTAGCGCATTGACCAGTCCTGAGCCAGACGCACCAGGGCGCCATAAATGCTCGAGTCGCCGTGAGGGTGGTACTTACCCATCACGTCACCCACTATACGTGCCGACTTTTTGGTAGGAGTGTTGTAGAGGATGCCGTTCTCGTTCATCGAATAGAGGATGCGACGGTGCACCGGTTTAAAACCGTCGCGCACGTCGGGCAGAGCCCTCGCCACGATGACCGACATGGCATAGTCGATATAGGCCGTTTTCATCGTCGTCTCTATGTCGACTCTTTTGATTCTGTCGTTTTCTAAAGCCATCAGTCGTTAAATATTATTATATATTATTGTATTCTAATTTATTATATGCATATTATGTTTCTATGCTAAAAAACAAAGATACGAAAAAAATCCGACATTGCAATATGACCTCCTTTTTTTTTATTAACAATCTTCTATGCGAAGGAGAACAAAAACATTTATAAAGATGAGTCGCACCAAGTTTCCACTGACAGACAGAAAACACTAATTCACATTGTGATGTTGATAATAATCTTTGGCATGAAAGTTGCAATCAAAATATTAGTAGTAATTTTGCACCACGAAATTTTATACAATGGAAGCGAACCTAAGTGATAATACAAGGAAGGCCATAGCCTTCAGCCGCGACGAGGCTATCCGTCTGAAAAACGGCGGCATCGGCGTTGAACACCTTTTCCTTGGCATGGCCCGTCTGCCCGAGTGCTCGGCCATGACCATGTTGTCGACTCTTGGCGTCAACACAGCCGCTTTCCGTGAACGGCTGGAGAACCAGGTGAGTCAGGCACAGAGCGACATACGCTATGCTGCCGACAGTGAAATTCCCATGCTGCGACAGACCGAGAAAGTACTGCGACTGAGTTATCTGGAAAGCATCAAACTCAAATCGTCCGACATTCGAACCGAACACCTCATCCTGGCCATGCTGCAAGAAAACGATAATCTGGTGGCCAGTATGTTGAATCGCGATGGTGTTGACTACGATCGCTTTGCTAAACTTGTACGTAGCGATAGTGGCTTGGAACCTACCGGCAACACAGACTTTAGCAGCCAGACCAGCGACGACGATATCGACGATGCCTTTGCCGACCCGGTGACAGAAAGTGGGAAAAGCAAGGCCGAAAACGGGAAGGGCAAGAACGGTACTCCGGCCCTGGAGACATTCGGCCGTGATCTCACCAAACTGGCGCAGGACGGTAAACTCGACCCCATCATCGGCCGACAGAAAGAGATGGATCGCATCGCACAGATTCTCAGCCGTAGGAAGAAAAACAACCCTATCCTCATTGGTGAGAGCGGTGTGGGCAAGAGTGCCATTGCCGAAGGCCTTGCCATCCGCATTAGCGAAGGGCGTGTGCCGCGGACGCTCTATGGCAAACGACTGCTGAGTCTCGACCTGGCCTCGCTGGTGGCTGGAACCAAGTATCGTGGACAGTTCGAGGAGCGCATGAAAGCTATCATCAACGAGCTTGAACAGCATCCTGAAATCATCATCTTCATTGACGAGATTCACACCATTGTGGGAGCAGGATCGGCCAGCGGCTCGCTCGACGCCAGCAACATGTTCAAGCCCGCCCTGGCTCGCGGCGTCATCCAGTGCATAGGCACCACTACCTTGGACGAATACCGCCAATACATCGAAAAGGACACCGCCCTCGAACGACGTTTCCAAAAAGTGCTCGTGGAACCTGCCACTGCCGAGGAAACTCTTGAGATCCTGACTAACATAAAAGAAAAATACGAGGAGCACCACTTGGTGGTCTACAGCGAGGCCGCATTGAAGGCTTGTGTGGAACTCACCGAACGCTACGTCAGCGACCGCCTGCAGCCCGACAAGGCCATCGATGCCCTCGACGAGGCTGGTGCACGAGTACATATTGCCAATATGCAGGTGCCCGAGGAAATTGTCAACCTCGAGCAGGAGGTAGCACGCGTGGCGGAACGAAAGAAAAGTGTGCTGGCCGAGAAACGCTACAGCGAGGCCGCCGAATTGCGCGACCAAGAACGCGACCTCGATGGCAAGTTGGCCGATCTGAAACGCCAATGGGACGCCGACGAGCGCGAACGACAAGTAACCGTTACCGACCAGGACGTAGCCGCTGTGGTGGCCATGATGACCGGCGTACCCATGGAACGCATCGCCGAGAGCGAGAGCAACCGCCTGCTGAGTATGGAGAAAGAACTGAAAGGCAGCGTTGTGGGACAGGACGAAGCCATAGCACAGATTGCCAAAGCCATCCGCCGCAACCGCGCCGGACTGAAGGACCCCAACCGCCCCATCGGCAGCTTCCTCTTCCTTGGACCCACCGGCGTCGGCAAGACCTACCTGACAAAGATTTTGGCCAAATACCTCTTCGACAGCGAAGCCGCCATGATACGCATCGACATGAGCGAGTACATGGAGAAGTTCGCCGTGAGCCGCCTCATCGGAGCGCCTCCGGGATATGTGGGCTACGAAGAAGGTGGCCAACTCACCGAACGTGTACGCCGCAAACCCTACAGTATCGTTCTGCTTGACGAGATTGAGAAGGCCCACCCTGATGTCTTCAACGTGCTGCTACAGGTGCTCGACGACGGCCGACTCACCGACGGCATCGGCCGCAAGGTCGACTTCCGCAACACCATCGTCATCATGACCTCTAACATCGGGAGCCGCCAACTGAAAGACTTCGGTGTCGGCGTGGGATTCGCCACCGCCGCCCGCGAGGCCGAGAAGTCTCAGATGCAGCGCGATGTCATAGAGAAGAGCCTTAAAAAAGCTTTCGCTCCCGAATTCATCAACCGTATCGACGATATCATCTACTTCAACTCTCTGGGGCGCGGAGAAATACACAAGATTATCGACATCGAACTGCGAGGCCTCTTCGAACGTATCCGCAAGATGGGCTTCGAGGTGAGGATGGACGAGAAAGCCAAAGACTTCATTGTGGCCAAAGGTTGGGACGAGAACTATGGTGCCCGTCCTCTGCGACGCGCCATCCAACGCTACGTCGAAGACGACTTGGCCGATGAAATCATCAAGGCCGACATCCTTCCCGGCGACACCATTGAAATCACTGCCGACGACGACCACGTCTTTTTCAACATTGAGAAAGGCGAAACCAGCCGTCAACTCGACGAAGCCCTCGCACCTGAGCCTGCAACCCAGGGAGAATAAGATTGGTTAGAGAACCTCTGCCAGCAGTCCGGCGGCGTCGGCCACCATCTCGGGGCAGGGTTTCTTGCCTTGGGACAACAGTCTGCCACAGACGATGTCGCCTTCTTCGGTGCGGAATTTCTCCACCAAAGCACGCACGTCGGCAGTGTGGCCCGTGAGACCGCAAACCATCGCCATTCCGCTCACACAACCGCACACCTCCCTCATTCCCGCAAGACCGCGACCGAAGGGGGCGGCAACCTTCATGGCGGCATCGGCGTCGATGGGCAGCTTGTCTGCGTAGGCCATCACCACCGACTGGCAGCAGTTGCAGCCCTGCTTGTGGAGAGCACGGGCCTTCTCTGTTCGTTCTTCTTTAGTCATAACTCTTAAATCTTAACTGCTTAAACATTTCCCATATCACAATGGCAGCGGCGCAGCTGACATTGAGCGAGTGCTTGGTGCCGTACTGCGGTATCTCCAGACAACCGTCGCAGAGCGGCAGAAGACCCTCCTGCACTCCCTCTATCTCGTTGCCCAGGATGATGGCCAGGTGCGCAACCGTCCCGGTTGCATGATGCAGGCGGGACGCCTGCGTACCCAGCTTAATGCTGTCGTCCACCTGCTCCACGGCGTACACCTTGTAGCCCTGCTCCTTGAGAGCACGCACGCATTCAGCGGTGTCCTCGTGGTAGCTCCACTCCACGCTCTCCTCGGCGCCGAGGGCCGTCTTATGTATCTCTCGGTGCGGCGGCGTAGCCGTGATGCCACAAAGGGCGATATGCTCCACGCGGAAGGCGTCGCTTGTACGGAACACCGACCCGATATTGTTCAACGACCGCACATTGTCGAGCACCACTGTCAGCGGCAGCTTCTCGCTCTGGCGAAACTCCTCCACCGATAGCCGGTGCATCTCCTCGGTTGTCAGCTTGTGTGTCATCTCTCTGTAGGTCTAAACTTGACGGCATAGTAATACTTCACGCGGACAAGAGTGTTGCGCTGGCGCCCGGGAACCCATCGGGGCATCATCCGCATCACACGCAGAGCTTCCTCGTCGGTCTCCTCGTCGATACCCCGCAGCACCTTGAGGTTCGTCAGTCGTCCAGTGCGTTCAACGACAAACTCTACATACACCTTCCCCTCCACCTGTCGTGGATTGCGCAGGTTGCGATTCACAAAGGCCTGCAGCGAATCCTCTCCCCCGGGAAACTCCGGTTCGTTCTCAACAACAGTAAACACATTGTCGAAAAAGAATTCCAGCTTATCGTAGATGGGGCTGTCTCCCACTACGCGTCCCGTGGTGTCCAGGAAAAAGAAATGATTATCCTCCATCTGTAGCATCTCGATCTCATCGTCCAGACTGTCCCTGATGGTAACCAATGTCGACCCTGCCGTCTCTTCCAACGGCAAATGGTAGATAGAAACCAGGCATTTGTGCCCTGCAATTTCCGTCACACCGTCCATTTGCATCATGCAACTCCGGATATCCGATCCATAATGATACTCTGGATGGAATGTACCTATACCCACGGATCTTATCTGCGATGTCCAGTCGTAATCATACTGTGCCAGCACCAACATCACACTGTCCGGCACCTCCATCGCCTCAACAGCATCAGTCAACTGCCGCTCCAGTACACTGTCAACAAAACGGTAGTTCTTCATCAGATACTGCACATCGTTTATCTTGTTGCCGCACGACGACACAAGCATCACCGCAAAACCTATGAGCCACAGCCTTTTCAATTCTTAATTCTTAATTCTCAATTCTCACCCTACGCTTCCTTCCAGAGATATCGATAAAAGTTTCTGCGCCTCGACGGCGAACTCCATGGGGAGTTTCTTCAGCACATCCTTGGCGTAGCCGTTGACGATGAGACCTACAGCGCTCTCGGGACTGATGCCGCGTTGCTGGCAGTAGAAGAGCTGGTCCTCGCTGATCTTAGATGTGGTGGCCTCGTGCTCCAGGATGGCCGTGTGGTTGTCGGCCTTGATGTAGGGCCAAGTGTGGGCGCCGCACTGGTCGCCAAGCAACAGACTGTCGCACTGCGAGTAGTTCCTCGCATTGTCAGCTCCCTTGCCTATCTGCACCAGTCCGCGGTACGAGTTGTGGCTCTTGCCAGCCGAGATGCCCTTGCTCATGATGGTCGAATGGGTGTTTTTGCCCACATGTATCATCTTGGTACCGGTGTCGGCCTGCTGGTAGTTGTTCGTCACAGCGACAGAATAGAACTCTGCCGTGGAATCATCTCCCTGCAGTATGCACGACGGATATTTCCACGTGACGGCAGAACCCGTCTCCACCTGCGTCCAGCTGAGCTTCGAGTGCGACCCCTTGCAGATGCCGCGCTTGGTGACGAAGTTGTAGATGCCGCCCTTGCCATCCTTGTCGCCCGGGTACCAGTTCTGCACCGTGCTGTACTTCACCTCGGCATCCTTCATCACCACAATCTCCACGATGGCGGCATGCAGCTGGTTCTCATCGCGCTGCGGAGCCGTGCAGCCTTCCATGTAGGAGACGTAGGCACCCTCATCGGCCACTATCAGCGTGCGCTCGAACTGGCCTGTGCCCTTGGCGTTGATGCGGAAATAGCTGCTCAGTTCCATCGGGCAGCGCACCCCCTTGGGGATGTAGCAGAAGGAGCCGTCGCTGAAGACGGCGCTGTTCAAGGCGGCGAAGAAGTTGTCGGTCGACGGCACCACGGAACCTAAATACTTGCGAACCAGGTCGGGGTGTTTTTGCACGGCCTCGCTGATGGGCATGAAGATGATGCCCTTCTCCTCGAGGGCTTTCTGGCTGGTGGTCTTCACGCTCACGGAGTCCATGATGGCATCGTAGGCCACTCCGGCCAGCGCCTCGCGCTCACGCAACGGGATACCGAGCTTGTCGAAGGTGGCCAGCAGTTCGGGGTCTACCTCGTCCATGCTCTTCTTTTTCTCCTGCTTGGGAGCAGCAAAGTAGATGATGTCCTGATAGTTCGGAGACTCATACTCCAAGTGGGCCCAGTCCGGCTCCTTCATCTTCTGCCAGCGGCGGAACGCCTCGAGGCGGAACTCGAGCAGCCACTCGGGCTCGCCCTTCTTCTTCGAAATCAAACGCACGATATCTTCGTCCAACCCTTTGCGGATCGTCTCGGTGTCAATATCGGTAGTAAATCCCCATTTATACTCTTCACTTGTAACTTCCTGAATTATATTTTTTTCGTCGTTGTCCATTATATTAAAAAAATAACTTTTCGGTTGCAAAAATACGAAAAAAGAACGACATACGGCGGTATTTTTATCAACAATGAAAACTACCCGAAAGACAAAATGTTAACAACTCTTAAATATCAACTACCTACCACAACCCTATCAACACCTACCGTGGTAGGAGTTGGTTAGGAGTTGGTAAGGAGATGGTAGGGAGTTCATACGTATGTGGTACAAAGGATTAGGCAAGAAAAAAGGGCACCTGTGGAATAAGAGGTGCCCTGGAGTATTTTTCGCTTGGAAATTTAACTTAACAATTGTTAAGATTCTTTAGTTTGCGGTTAATCCAGATTGCGTAGGGGATGCAGAGGAGGAAGGAGAGGAGGTCGGCGACGGCCTGTGCCATCTGTACCCCCGTCATGCCGAGCCAGAGGGGCAGTAAGAGCAATGCCGGAAGGAAGAAGAGACCGTTGCGGCAGACACTTAGCAGCGTGGCGGGGCCAGTGAGGCGGATGTTCTGGAAGAGCATGCCTGTGGTGGTGAAGAGGGCCACCAGGGGGAAGGCTGCGCACTGCCAGCGGAGGGTGGCGGCGCCAATATCGATAAGCACAGGGTCTTCGGCGCGGAAGAGTGCAACTATCTGTGGTGCGAACAATAGGCCGACAGAAGAGATAACGAGCAAGAAGGCCGTGCCTATACAGGTGGCGAAGAGCCACGACTCACGCACACGGCCATAGAGCTTGGCCCCATAGTTGTAGCCACATACAGGCTGGAATCCCTGAGAGAAGCCCAACACGACACTGAAGGCGAACATCATGATGCGAGTCACGACAGCAAACGCCGCCACAGCACTCGCCTCCTGTCCCGGAGCGGCATAAAGTTTGGCACAATAGTTCAGCGAAACGGCGGCAGCACAGTTGAACACCTGCCGAAAAAGAGAAGGAAGTCCGCCCCTGAATATCTCATAATATACTTTCAATGAGGGCTTGAAGTCAAGCAATCTTATGTGCACACTTTCAGGACGGAAAGTTCCAGACAAAAGTAGACACCAGGCAAAGATCTGACTGATGGCTGTGGCCAGTGATGCACCGCTCACCCCCATGTCAAAAGTGAAAATAAAAAGTGGGTCGAGAGCAATATTGAGGATGGCACCGCTGACAATACCTACCATACCGAACTGAGCGTTTCCTTGGAGACGAAGTTGGTTGTTGAGGGTAAGAGCAGACATCATGAACGGCGTAGCCAGAACGATATAGCGCAGATAATCATTAGCATAGGGTACCACACCTTCCGGGGCTCCCAGGATGCGGCTCAACCATCCAAGATTGGGCAGGAAGAATAGCGCCGCCACCGCTCCCAAAAGGAAGGGAGTGATGAAACCGACGGTGGCCACAACCGACGCCGAAGACACATTCTTGGCACCTAACGCTCTGGAAATGTGGTTGCCGCTGCCGTGTCCGAAGTAGAACCCGAGTGCTTGGATGAAGGTCATGTAGGCGAAGGAGATGCCGATGCCGGCGGTGGCCGGGGTGCTGAGACGGCCGATGAAGGCGGCGTCGACAATATTGTAGAGGGCGGTGGTGACCATGGCGATGATGGTGGGCACGGCCATTTTGCAGACCAAGCTTTTGACGGGCTTGGTGGTCATCTGGTTGTATTTGTCTTCGAGGTTCAAGGGGGGAGGTTATTTGCGGATGATGTCGGTGTTGCCCATGTGGTTGCGGAGTTGGGCTTTGGTGACATGAGAGTTGCCGTTGCGGACATATTCGACGTCGACTTGGTCGCCCGGGGAGAAGAGGCCGAGCTCTTCCATCATTTCGGAGAAGGTGTTGACTTCTTTGCCGGCGACGCGGAGAATGATGTCGCCTGGGAGGATGCCCGCGCGATCGGCTGCGCCTTGGGGGTTGACTTTCATGACATAGAGACCTTTGGTGTCGCGGGCGCTGGTTTGGCGTGCGACGGAGGCGTCGACTTCGGTGACCTGGACACCGAGGTAACCGCGCTGGACGTAACCATAGTGCTGGAGGTCGAGGGCGACTTTGAGTGCGAGGTTGGAGGGGATGGCGAAGGAGTAGCCGATGTAGTTGCCGCTGTTGCCAGAGGCAATGGCAGTGACGATGCCGATGAGTTGGGCGCGGGAGTTGACGAGGGCGCCGCCGCTGTTGCCGGAGTTGACGGCGGCATCGGTCTGGAGGAAGGATTCGAGAGGGGTTTCATTGGAGCGTGGGTTGTCGATGATGTGCATGTTGCGGGCTTTGGCGCTGATGATGCCGGAGGTGACGGTGGAGGTGAGGTTGAAGGGGTTGCCGATGGCGAGGACAGGCTCACCGATGCGCACGAGGTCGCTGTTGCCGAAGGGGATGTAGGTCAAGTTTTCAGCCTCGACTTTGATGACGGCGAGGTCGGTGGCGGGGTCGTTGCCGACGAGCTTGGCGGGCAGTTCGCGACGGTCGTTGAAGGTCACGGTGATGCGCTCGGCATCCTGTACCACGTGGTTGTTGGTGAGGATGTAGCCGTCGGTGGTGATGATGACGCCGGAGCCGTAGGCGCTATAGGTTTGGCGCTGCACGCCGCGCTCGATGATGAAGCCGAAGAACGACTGGTAGAGCGGTGTGAGTTGCGTCATCTCGGTCTTGATGTGGACGACGCCGTCAATGGAGGCCGCGGCGACATCGGTAAAGTCGGTGAGGGTAAGGTTGGGCCGGGGAGCGGACTGTTGAGTGTCGATGGCGGAGGGTTGGGAAGCAGGCATTTCGGCAGGTTGAGCGTTGCACGATTGCATTGCAAACAAGAGAGTTACGGCGATGGTTGAAATGATTCTGTTCATAGGACAATGGTGTTAAACTATGTTAAAAAAACAGGTCGGTTATAGAGAAACGGCATTTTGGCTGTTATATTATATATGTACGCTCTCCGAATCCGACGTACCTTTAAACAAAAAAAAGGGCTTTTTATTGCCCTGAGAAGAAAAAAATATGTATATTTGCAAAAAATAAAAGAGATGAGGAGATTGTTCCTTTTAACCTTTATCGCGCTGATGCTCACACCCTTTACCGCCAATGCCAACGGCGGCCCGGTGATTGAGTTGTCGGCCATGCGGCTGTCGCGGACTCCGGTGATGCGCCATTGCCCCGAGGTGAGGCTGATACGCGAGGAGGCGCGCTTCACGCCCGACGGCCGCTATACCCGGGTGGAGGTGAAATACCTGCTGCAGAACACAACGGAGAAGACCTTGGAGAACCTCTGGTATGGATTCCCGATAGACTGGTACGGAAGCCAGGACAGCGTCGGGTTGGCCACAGTGCAACCCTTCACCGACGGCTACGGCCAGGAGGTGGGCTGGAGAGAACGCTATATTCAGGATGTATTTTTTTCCCTTGACGGAGAAGAACTTATCACGTTTTTCTCGGCCGACACAGTGCTCCGCCACGGGCATCCGCTGCCGCAATCGTTACATGAAGAGGGAGAACCCCAAGCCTTGTGGGACAGCGTGGGGGATGCCGGCGGATTCTTCACCGTGGAGTGCGACCTGAACCGCCGCTGGTACTATACCTCGCTGTATATCAAAGCTGGAGAGGTGGTAGAGCTTGTCGTCAGCTATCGCATTCACAACGCCGTGGAAGTTTGGGGCGAAGCGATGGAAATCTTTGAGAGCACTCAGGACTATGCCACCTTTGAATACGACTTCAGCCCAGCCTCCTACTGGGGCAACGGCTATGTGGACGAACTCTTTATTGAAGTGGACACGATCGGGATGAGAAACAAGGCTGAATATTTGGGCTTCGGCAAAGGATTTCCCATGGAGAACACCTCTGACAGCCGCTGGACGCTGACACTGAAAGATGTGGATTTGGCGAAAGCCGAGCCTTTCAAAATGGGTTATCAATATTATGATAATGCAAAACGCACTGTCAACCAGTTGCTCGCCATGCGCATCAGCCCGTCGCACTACGAAATCATCCCCTCGGGAGTGGACAAGAAATACCCCATCGGAAACCTCTCGGACTTTGACCTGAAAACCGCCACAGTGCTGCGGCCGGACAAAGAGGGGAAATACCGCCTCACGCTGCACATGATTGATTCAATAGAGGTTACAGGCATCATCATCGTTCCCGGCTACGGCAAAGACTCCACCTCGTGGTACAACAACAGCCGCATATGCAGCATTAAGGCCGATGCGTTCCACAGCTACTGGAACAGCGTGCGGAAAGTTTCCACTCCAAAGAGCTTTGACTGGCAGGGGCTGATTGACGCGTCGATAAAGTATTCTCTCCGTTACGAAGACTACTATTACAACGAAGAAACCCACTGGAGTCCAGAGGTCTATAGAGGAGCACCTTATATCAAGGATGTACACTTTGAAGTCACAGACATTATCAAAGGCAACAAGTATGACGACCTCTGCATCAGCGAGATAATCGTGCTTGGAACACCTAAAAAAAGATACTGATGAAAGGAAAACTGAGCATCATAGCGCTGACGATGCTGCTGGTGGCATGCGGAAGCCTCCGCCAGACGGCCGAGGAGCCTGAACGGCTGAAGGCCAAGAAGATGACAAGCCTGTCGACCGCCGAAAAGGGAGAAGGTCCCGACGAAGGCTACTCCTACCGCACCATACGCGACGGGGAGACGTTCATCGGCTGCCTGATGGAACCCACGGACACCCTTCTCTCAAGATGGACCATAAGTTTTTATCTGCACAGAACAGATGTGACACCCCTCAGCGGCATCACGCTGAAGGAGTTGCGGAAAGCTGAACAACAGATGGTTGACATACTCAACGACTACGTAGATTGGGCCCAACAGGTACACTACTGCTTCACTTCGCCGCGATTCTACGACCACAGTCGGCAATACCTCTTCTACGACGACCCAGCGGGCCATCGGCACCTGTTCCTCACGTTCATTGACTTCGGCAATGAGCCGGAAGACCTGCAAGGGATAGTGTCGGTTTGCGACGGAGGTGACGGTTTTTGGCAGGCCGACTTCGACCTCACGGAGAGAAAGCTGAAGTGGTTCGATGTCAACGGCCCCGCCATCTATATGGTTCCGGGACGCGGCAAGGTGCCTCGTGGGCTACGGAAGAAAAGCCGCTTCTATTCAGGGGTATACGCTCCCTTTAATTACATCGATGAAGAGGAACTTCCCGAAGCTGCCAAAACCTTCTGCGACCAACGGCTGACAAAAAATCTGCAACGCAGAGAAGACGGACTGTTTTGCTATGACATACTCAACGGTCCCCGAGCCTATTTCGACAGCACGGGCAACTTCGTGGCATCGATGGCCGAAACATGGGACAAGGAGATAGACATGGAGGAATACTTCTCATCGATGATGCCCGCCCTGGAGACCATGATGAACATCATGCAGCTGGACTTGCAGCGGCACGACGACGAAGGGCAACTGAATGTGTTCTGGGTGGAGCGCATCGAAGGCAAGTGGCTGATAGGCGCCGTCATGCGGAAGGATTATGAATTCGGAACCGAAGCCTTCTACACCTTCAACGATCAAGGTGAGCTGGTGGGTGTCGACCGACTGCGACACTGAAAAAGAATACTATGGAAAAAGGAAAGCTGATATTGTTCCCCGTGCCCATCGGGGCTGAAGAGATGGGCTGCTCGCTGCCGGCGCACAACCTGGAGCTGCTGGCCACCTGCCACACCTTCATCGTGGAGGAGCTGCGCACAGCGCGGCGGTTCCTCAAAAAGGCTGGGTTCCCCTACCCTATCGACGACACTGTCTTCCTGGAGCTTAACGAGCATACCACCCATGAAGAGATAGGCGGCTATCTGGATGCCGCAGAGCGTGGCGAGAACATCGGCCTGTTGAGCGAGGCGGGGCTGCCCTGTGTGGCCGACCCGGGGGCGATGATTACCAAGGTGGCGCAGCGGCGCGGCATCGAGGTGGTGCCACTGGTGGGACCCTCGTCGCTGATGCTGGCGCTGATGGCATCGGGATTCAATGGCCAGTCGTTCGCTTTCGTGGGCTATCTGCCGGTGGACAAGAGCAAGCGCGCCGCCGCCATCCGCCACCTCGAGGAGCGTGTGCATCGCGAGCACCAAACGCAGATATTCATCGAGGCTCCCTACCGTAACAACCAGATGCTCGAGGCGTTATGCACCACATTGAACCCGCAGACGATGATTTGTGTGGCCTGCGACCTGACGCTGCCGACACAACAAATACGCTCGCTCACGAGTGCAAAGTGGAAAGTGGAAAGAGAGAAGATTAATCTCCACAAACGTAATACCGTGTTCCTTATCGGAGAATAAGTCTACTGATAGACCATGCGGCGGGTGCCATCGGACATCACCTGCTGGATAATCTCGCAGACCATCTGCTTCAGTTCGTCGATGAACTGGTGCGAGTCGTACTTGTGCGCCTCGATGTCGCGCAGCTTCTTCTCCCACTGGCCCGTGAGTTCGGCGCTCTTGAGGAGTTCCTCCTGGATGACGCCTATGAGGGCAATGCCTGTGGGCGTAGGCTCCAGACTCTTGCGAACCTTCTGTATATACTGCCGCTTGTAGAGTGTCTCGATGATGGCGGCACGCGTCGAGGGACGGCCGATGCCGTTGGCTTTGAGCGCGTCGCGCAGCTCGTCGTTGTCCACCGTCTTGCCAGCCGTCTCCATGGCGCGGAGGAGGGTGGCTTCGGTGTAGGGCTTGGGAGGGGTGGTCTGCTTCTCGGTGAGGGTGGGCTCGTGGGGGCCGTGTTCGCCTTGCTCGAAGGCGGGAGGGGTCTGCTCTTTGTCGGCATTATC
>JAEEGF011233400.1_pt1 | contig 13652 bp, 7 predicted proteins | sample 9134171 | NCBI WGS metagenome assembly JAEEGF01 (sample SAMN16246542, study PRJNA631951) | gut metagenome | biome: gut microbiome; feature: rumen; material: AP-attached | host: Bos | place: Iran: Karaj | collected 2018-10
ATGTCTCCATCACCGGTAACTCTACCAACCCCACTCGTTTCCAGCACCCCGTAGCTGGTACCTATAAGAAGGAGCGCGTGCTCGCTGGCAAGCCTTACTTCTCAGTGGCTTCCGGTGGTGGTACAGGCCGTACCCTGCACCCGGATAACATGGCTGCCGGTCCTGCTTCTTACGGTATGACTGATACGCTGGGCCGTATGCACTCTGACGCTCAGTTCGCAGGTTCTTCTTCAGTACCTGCTCACGTAGAGATGATGGGCTTCCTCGGTATGGGTAACAACCCAATGGTAGGTGCTACAGTATCTGTTGCTGTTGCTATCGACCTCGCCCTGAACAAGAAGTAAACGCATACAAGCGAATATAAAGAAAGCCTCGCCAATGGCGGGGCTTTTGTTTTTTCCCCTTTTACATCTCTTTCTTTCCATACTATCGCGAATATAATTCCATAGGGTAAAGACTGCTGTTTTTTGTAATTAACTGATTTATAACGACTTTCATTTTTACCTTGTTCGTTGGATTTCCATAGGCAAGTGATACGGCATTCAAGAAAATGTCGTAACTTTGCACCCAGAAATCATTATAAATATGATGACGAGAACATTATACATATTCATCATAGGCGTTCTGTTGATGGCTTGTGGTCAGCCACAGCAGGAGTCAAATAAACAAACGGCAGCCCATTGTCTGGAGGAAGCAGAAGCAGCCTTGGCCAATGACAGCATCCGTCTGGGTGAGACTTTATTACGAAAAGCCATTCATCTGGCGGAGACTTCAAAGGACTGGCACACCTATTATATATCTTGTCAACGATTGGCCTTAAGCTTATCGCAGAGCAACCCAGAGAAAGCTTTGCAGCTGATGAAGCAAGCCCTGAACATCTATGAACGACATCCCGACGATGAGCGCAACTATGTCATCCTGCTCGACTTTGCGGGAACTTATGCTGCTCAAGTAGCATTCAACGCAGAAGGGCCATTCGACGAGGCACTCGATTTCATCCATCGCGCTTACGACAGAGCGAAGGAGAAACAGATGGCTGACCTGATGTGCCAGACGCTCACCAGTCTTGCAAATATCGCTTGGGCAAAGGAAGACTACCATCAGGCACTCGACTATGCCCATCAAGCAGAGTCTGTGGCAACAGACAACCTGCGACAGGGGACGTTGCAGGTGCTGGCCCGCAGTTACCTCAGCCTCAACATGCTCGACTCGGCAGAAACCGTCTATCGGCAGATTGAGCCAGGCGATGACATCCATATGGCCTATATCGTGCAGAGCAACCTTGCCAAGATTGCACTTCGAAGGATGGGAGCCACAAAGGTAGAAGATGACATCGACGAGGCCTTCGATCAAGTGGAGGACATCTATTATAAAGCGCTTGAACAGAAGGATCAGTATTATCAGGAGACGTTACATCAGGAGATGGAGAACCAGCAACTGGAATACCGTTCCCAGATGTATCGTCATACGCTCCTGATCGTTATTATCGCTGCTGTGGTGATTCTCCTCGTGGTCGTGCTGGCACTCCGCTATCGCATCCGAATGCTTCGCCAGCAACGGGAATATGAACAGTCGAGACTGCAGAACGAGCTACGCATTCAGGAACAAGAGAAACGTCAGCTACAGCAGGAGGCTGAGCACCAGAAGACCTTGCTGTATCAGGCCAACGAAGTGGTGACATTCCTTCAGAACTTTATCCTCGAACGTACAGAGGTGTTGAAGAAACTCAATCAGAGCGGCGATTCGCTCATCTATCTCAGTCCGCACGAATGGAGCGAGATAGAGCGCACGCTCAACGCCATCGACAACAATCGCTTTGCCAACCTCCGTGAGCAGTACCCCAATATGCAGGAAGATGATATCCGTCTGTGTATCCTCACCCGTCTGGGCATCAGCAACCGTACCATCGGCAACATCTACTGCATCTCCATCTCTGCTGTTCAGCATCGTAAGCTCAAGCTGAAGAAGGAGGTGCTCGGAGAGACCAGTCCCGACGTCACATTGGAGCAGATACTGAAGTATTGAGAATTGAAAATTAATAAAAAACAGATAGTTATGAAATGTACATTATTATTAATTGTGAGCCTACTGGCATCTATAACGATGCAAGCACAGGAGTATTTCCCCACAGGTATGAAGTGGGAGGAGGTCAATGTTGATCCCTCTATGGAACTCGAGTATGAGAATGCACATATCTTTGAAATAGGCGCAGACACCTTGATTGGTAATGTTACTTATAAAAAGGTGCTAAAGGACAATGTCTTTTCTGGTATCTGTGTACGTGAAAGCGGTGATAAGGTTTGGCTATTGACAAAGGAATATCCCACAGAGTTTCTGCTCTATGACTTTGATTGGGACGGCAAAAAAGAGGTTGAGACCCAATACTTAAAGGGTCGTAACATTGAAGGAAATGACTACGACCTACAAAAGGAGACCATTCCGATGGATAAATGCCAGGATGTTACGATTAACGGTAAGACTTATCAGTATTACAGGGATTCGTTTGTCAGGTCACAGATTCGAGGCATAGGTAAGGTGGCAGAACTCAATCGCTATCCATGTCTTCTTGGTTACAAGGAGATGGAAGTTATTTCTCCCGGCATGACATACTTTAAGGTACACTGGATTCAGAGAAATGGTGAAGAGACATTCCGCTCCGATTATGCCAAAGAGTGGACCACTGAGGTCCCAGGAGGAAGTGAGACTGAAATCAACAAACAGTTTACAGCAGAGACGGAGGAAGGTGTTATGTTGACTTACACCGTGATCAGTGAATCAGAGAAGACCTGTATGGTCGGAGAGGAATATCATTGGCCCGTTCCTACTGCCCGTTCCAACAGAGTGCTGAAAGTGAGAGGGAGTCAACCATCAGGAGATATCACCATTCCAGAAGTAGCAAACGGGTATAATGTGATTCGTATTGAAGCATTTGCCTTCGAGAATTCAGCCATTACCAATGTTGTCATTCCGAACAGTGTTAAAACTATCGGTGTAGCAGCTTTTTCGGGATGTGTTGACTTGAAATCCGTCATATTACCTAACCAATTGTCAACAATAGAGGGAGATACTTTTTCTGGTTGTGAAAGTCTAAGTAACATAAACATACCAGAAAGTGTAATCTCCATTGGCGATTACGCATTTGGTGGTTGTAAACAACTGAAAGAAGTCGTCATTCCATCAAGTGTAACGCATTTCGGTGAAAGTGTGTTTTGGAATACAGGCTTCACGTCTCTGCCAAAGCTCCCCGGAGATCTCACAACCATTCCCAATGGAATGTTTTATCAATGTACTCAGTTGACATCTATCGAGATACCACAAAACATTACGCGTATTGGTGATACCGCATTTGGAAGATGTCCAATCTCTGAAATAGAGATACCTGCCAGCGTGACCTATATCGGTGTAGCAGCATTCGCTAATTGCAAGAACCTGACAAAAATCGTGATTCCCGATAATGTTACGGACATCGGTTTCAATGCCTTCAATGGTTGTTCAAATCTGAAAACTGTCACGTTGTCCAAAAACATCGGCGGTATTAGAGAAGGATCTTTTAATGAATGTACCCGTCTGGAATCCATCGTCATTCCAAATGGAGTAAAATTCATAGGTAAGCAGGCTTTTGCGTCCTGTTCATCACTTAGTTCCATCGATATTCCAGAAACGGTTGAGGAAATAGGTGAACAAGCGTTTACTGATTGCTCATCACTCACACAACTATTCATTCCCAAAAGTGTTGTGAATTTTAAAATAAATAAGGATGATAATTGGTGGCAATATTCTTATCGGTCGTTTATTTATGGCTGTAACAGTCTCACTTCTCTTGTTGTTGACAAAGACAACCCAGTGTATGATTCCAGAAACAATTGTAATGCTATTATTGAAACGGTCAGCAATACATTGATAGTAGGATGTACCGCTACCATGATTCCAGAAGGCATTACCGCAATTGGCCTTCGTGCGTTTGATGGTTTCCAGAATCTTACATCTATCACTTTGCCACGTAGTCTGAATATCATAGAATTAGGAGCTTTCAATGGATCTGGACTTCATGAGATAAGCATTCCTGAAAATGTGACCTCCATTGGGGATTATGCATTCTCGAATTGCACCAACTTAACAGGTTTTAATTGCTATGCTGAAAATGTACCAAATGCAGAAAGTAATATCTTCTATAACACAAATATCAAAGATATCACGCTTCGTGTACCTGCTGCATCTGTCAGCGCATACCAAGCCGTCGAGCCTTGGAAGAACTTTAAGGAAATCGTAGCACTGACGCCACAGATGGCTTACCGCCCATTCGTTGAAGACGATAAGGTGTGGAAAGTAGGAAATATCCCCTCGGGTTATCCTGTTCAGTGGGTTGAGTATCTCTACTTCGATGGTGACACCATCGTCGACGGAAAGACCTGCAAGCAGATGATGCGTCAGCGGTATATCAATCCTGATTTTGCAGAATCCCACAATATTTCACAAGGTAATTCCTTAAGCTATGTAGGAGCATGGTACGAAGAGAACAAGAAAGTGTACGAATACGACACGACAGATAAACAGTTTAAGTTGATGTACGATTTCTCCGTCGAAGCCAATGACACCATAGAGATAAATAATAGGTTATACGTGATTGGGCCAAAGCAGACGGGAGGTAAGGAAGGCTTTAAGGGCGTATATAGAAATGTTAGGCTGTGGGAAGACGGAGTAAGTTATTACAGCGTCCCTTGGCTGGAAGGCGTCGGAGGCACTGACAGGCCAACAAATAATGTCTATCCTGGTGTTGTCGATCCTATGTGGTTCCTGATGGAATGTTACGTTGGTGATGAAGTCATCTACCTCAACGGAGCTGAGGATGGAGCAACCCCAGCGGAAGCCCGAAAACAGCGCATCGACTTTACCCATACCACCAAGGGAAATCCTAAGACACGGAGTGAGGAGGAACAGTCACTGTATGGCGAATACAACGAGCAACTGTTAAGAATCAATCTTGACCCAATTAACGATGCCTACATGGTAAGCATTACTGACGAATCAGGCAAAACCGTCTATGAGAAAGCCATCAACGCAGGCAGCATCGTTGGCCTCAACATCGACATCTCTAAATACGCAAAGGGCCATTACACCGTCATTGTGGAGAATAGCAATGAGTCCTTCATTGGCGTATTCAATGCACAAACGACTGGAATAGAAGAGGTAAAGAGCAAGAAGTCAGAGATTAGAGGCTATATCTACAACCTTCAAGGCCAGCGGCTCAGTTCTTTACAAAAGGGTCTGAATATAGTGAATGGAAAAAAGGTTTATGTGAAGTAAAACCTCTGGATTGGGCACTTTGCACATCTCATATAACAGGGGGACCTGTCCCCGTGAGTCATTGAGCCAAAATGTGATAGTATTTCATTCGCTGAGCAAATTCATAAATAATGGCTTTTACCTACACTAACCATGTTAACTACTTGTATTTTAATGGTTTACGCCATGTAGGCAGCATGCATTTACCTACACTAAAACTACATTTTCACAAAGAAAAGCGAAACTTCTTGACATGCAAACTCGGCATAAAGATAACAGTTCATGGTAGTTTGCCCAGCCTGAACTGTCAGTTTACCTAGACTAAACTGTCAGTTTACCTAGCCTAAACTGTCAGTTCAAGCTATTTGTGTGATAGACAAACTGCATGGTTATCAATGGTTTAAATGCTATTTTAGATGATTTCAAGGCTTCATTTTGTCAATTAGTGTAGGTAGTATGTTAGCAAAATGAGTATAACTACATAATATATTTACCTGTTTATCAGCAGATTAACTCGTTTAGTGATGTTATGTAGGCTTTTTTGTAATATTTTGTAGAAATTAGTATTTCACAATCACAAAATCTTGAAAATAGCAGACATAAATCGACAATAGAACACAGAATGAACACAGAATGAACCGTCCATTCTGTGTTTTGTTTCCATACCATGTTTACCTAAAATCACTTAAAATTACGTGCAAAGGTGCGGATTATAGGAAGATTTTAGTTAAATTTGTACCCACTTTTAAGATTGTTTATGAAGAATAGGACTTTAACTAAGGCTTTGTCGGCTGTGTGTCTTGCCGTGTTGCTGGTCACGTCGTGCGGTGAAAAGAAACAGAGGAAACAGGATGCGGTCCAATACCAGACGATGGTGGTGAGCCAGAAGGATATGACGCTGGAGCGCCAATATAGTGCCCGGCTGACGGGTCGTCAGATCGTGGAGGTGCGTCCGCAGGTGTCGGGTTGCATCACACGTATCCTGACTGATGAAGGCCAGGCCGTGCGCAAGGGTCAGACGCTGTTCGTGATAGACCAGGTGCCCTACCGTGCTGCGCTGGAGGTGGCTGTGGCAAACCGCAAGAGTGCTGAGGCACGGCTGGCGACGGCACGTATGAACTATGAGAACGAGACGAAGCTGCAGGAGGGCCATGTGGTGGGTGACGTGTCGGTGCAGACCATGCGCAATGCCCTGCTCGAGGCAGAATCTGCGTTGGCACAGGCCAAGGCACAGGAGGTGAACGCCCGCAATAACCTGAGCTATACCGAGGTGAAGAGTCCTGTCAGTGGCGTGGCGTCGATGATTCCCTGGCATGTGGGATCATTGGTCAGCAGCAATATTAACGAACCGTTAGTGACGGTGGCCGACGACTCGGAGGTGTATGTCTACTTCAGCATCAGCGAGAACCATGCACTCGACCTTATCTCACAGTACGGCTCCATCGATGCGTTCATCAGCAAGGCGCCGGCAGTGGGTCTTCGTCTGAACAACGGGAAGGATTACGAGCAGAAGGGGCGCATCAGTGCTGTCAGTGGAACGGTCGATGCCCAGACTGGTGCCGTGGCGCTGCGTGCTACATTCCCCAACGCTGGCGGGCTGCTGCATCATGGCGGCAGTGCCACAGTGGTCGTGCCGACGCTCCGTCAGCAGTGCATCGTCATTCCCCAGGAGGCAACCTATGAATTGCAGAACCGCATGTTCGTGTATCGTGTCGTCGACGGCAAGACGAAAGCTACCGCCGTGACGCTCTTCAAGCAGAACAACGGGAAAGAATATATCGTGGACGACGGCCTTGCAGTCGGCGACACCATTATCGCTGAGGGTGCCGGACTGCTCAGAGAGGGAATCGTGATTAAAGAATAAATAAAAACAACGGATTAAACGGATGACACGGATGAATCCCCCTGCACAGCTATAATCCGTTTAATCCGTAAAATCCGTTGTGAAGAAAGAGTATGAATGTCAGAACTTTTATAGACCGTCCGATATTGTCTGGAGTCATTTCGGTACTGATGGTGCTGGTGGGTATCATCGGACTGAGCCAGCTTGCTCTGGAGCAATTCCCTGAGATAGCGCCGCCCACCGTTCGCATCATGGCTTCATACACCGGTGCCAATGCTGAGACGGTGCAGAAGAGCGTCGTGGTGCCCCTGGAGGAAGCCATCAACGGCGTGGAGGGCATGATGTATATGACATCGTCGGCCTCGAACAACGGTACTGCCTCCATCGGTATCTTCTTCCGACAGGGTACCGACCCTAATATGGCGATGGTGAACGTACAGAACCGTGCCGCCACCGTACAGGGCCGTCTGCCGAGTGATGTGGTGAAGAGCGGCCTGACCGTGCGCAAGCGTCAGACCTCGAACATCAAGCAGATAGCCGTCTATAGTCCTGACAGCACTTTTGACCGTTCGTTCCTGGCCAACTATACGAAGATCAACATCGAGCCGCGACTGAGCCGTATTCCTGGCGTGGGCGAGGTGAACGTGATGGGTGCCGACTATTCCATGCGTATCTGGCTCGACCCCCTGAAGATGGCCCGCTATGGCCTGACACCAGCCGACATCACCCAAGTGCTGAACGAGCAGAACGTCGAGGTGGCTACGGGTACACTTGGTGCCGAGAGTCAGAACACGTTCCAGTATGTGCTGAAATACCGTGGTCGCTACGAGGAGGAACGGGAGTACGAGAATCTCGTCATCCGCTCATTGCCAGACGGCGATGTGCTGCGTATTGGCGACATCGCCCGTGTGGAACTCGGCTCGCAGAACTATAACATCATCGGCGAGACCAACGGCAGCCCGGGCATTAACATCAGCATCAATCAGGTGGCAGGCTCAAACGCCAACGAGATTATCAAACAGATCGACCGTGAGGTGGAGGAGATACGTGGGTCGCTGCCCCCGGGCATCGTCATCGAGGATCTGGAGAGCAAGAAAGACTTCCTCGACGCCTCTATCACCAGTGTCGTTGAGACCTTGCTCGAAGCCCTTGTGCTGGTGATCCTCGTAGTGTGGCTCTTCTTAGGCAGCTGGCGCGCCACCGTCATCCCTGCTATCGCCATCGTCGTATCACTGATTGCCACGTTGGCTGTCATCTATGCCATCGGCTTCTCACTCAATATGCTAACGCTCTTCGCCCTCGTGCTGGTCATCGGTACCGTGGTCGATGATGCGATCGTTGTCGTGGAGGCGGTTCAGACGCAGATAGAGACCCACCCCCAACCCCTCCCTGCGAGGGAGGGGCTTGTCGCCGATGCTATGAAAAAGATCACCTCGGCGCTTATCACCACCACGCTGGTATTCATGGCTGTCTTCGTGCCCGTCTGTTTCATCGGCGGTGTCACAGGCACATTCTACACCCAGTTCGGACTGACGATGGCCATCGCCGTGGCCATCTCGCTGTTCAACGCCCTGACACTCTCACCTGCCCTGAGTGCCATCATCATGCGCGACCAGCCACCGACCCGTTTCCATGCCCGTTTCAACGCTGTCTTCGCATCGATGTCAGAGCGCTATAGGCATGCTGTCTCTGGGTTCATCGGCAGAAAGGTGTTGGCGGGTGTCCTCGTCGTTGTTGCCATCATCGCCTTGGGTTGGATGATGAACACCACGAGGACCGGTCTTGTGCCTAACGAGGACATGGGTACCGTATTTATTAATGTGCAGGCCTCGCCAGGTAGCAGTCTGCAGCAAACCTACGGCATTCTGAAGGAAGTGGAGGCGCGAATGAAGGACCTGCCGCAGTTGCGTATCTACTCGCTGATTGCGGGTAACAGCAACAACTTCGAGCAGTCGTCGTCGAACGGCAACTTCACGCTGAAACTGAAGAAATGGGACGAACGTAAGGGCAAGGGTGATGATGTGCAGAGCATCGTCGATGAGATCTACCGGCGTACGGCCGACATCGCCAATGCCAAGATTCAGGTCAACACACAGAACATGTTACCCGGCTTCGGTCGTATCAACGGCTTTGAGTTGCATGTACAGGATAAGCATGGTGGCACTGTCGCAGACCTCCTCGACTATACCAATCGTCTGATTGCTGCTCTTAACGAACGCCCGGAGATAGCCCGTGCCTATACCAACTTCTCGATGAAGTACCCACAGTATCGCGTCGAGGTAGATGCCGCCTTGTGCAAGCGCCGGGGGGTGTCACCCAGCGATGTGCTCTCAGCCCTTAGTGGTTATGTGGGTGGCTCGTACGCTTCTAACTTCGTGCGCTTTACCAAGCTCTATCGTGTGATGGTGCAGGCCTCGCCCGAGTATCGCCTCGACACGGAGTCGCTGAACAATATCTTCGTCAGGACCAGTAGTGGTGAGATGTCGCCCATCGGCCAGTATCTCACGCTGACACGCGTTTACGGTTCTGAGACACTTTCGCGCTTCAACCTCTTCCCAAGCATCCTGGTGGGTGGTACTGCTGCCGAAGGCTATAGCAGCGGTCAGGCCATCGATGCCATCCGGGAGGTGGCTGCAGAGGTCCTCCCGGAAGGCTATGGCTATGAGTTCGGCGGCATGACGCGTGAGGAGGCGTCGGCCCAGAACACCACGACGCTGGTCTTCGTCATTTGTATCATCTTCATCTATCTGATCCTCTGTGCCCTCTACGAGAGTCTGCTCATTCCGTTGGCCGTCATACTCAGCGTACCCTTCGGACTGGCTGGCTCGTTTCTCTTTGCCCATCTGTGGGGACTGGAGAACAACATCTATATGCAGACGGGTCTCATCATGCTTATCGGCCTGCTCTCGAAGACCGCCATCCTGTTGACGGAGTATGCTACCACGCGCCGTCGTCAGGGCCTGGGCATCATAGAGGCTGCCCTTGATGCAGCAGCCGTCCGACTGCGTCCCATCCTCATGACTTCTATGACAATGGTGTTCGGTCTGCTGCCGTTGGCTTTGGCCACAGGCGTCGGTGCCAACGGCAACCACTCGCTCGGTGTAGGCACCATCGGTGGCATGGTCATCGGCACCATAGCCCTTCTCTTCATCGTCCCCGTCCTCTTTGTCATCTTCCAGACCATAGAGGAACGGATTCAACGAACTTCCCAGAGATGACCTGTCAGATTTCGAAGTCGAGGCAGGAGCGCTGGACGGTGTAAGGACGGACCTTACCGTTGGCGACGGCGACGTGTTCGGGATGGACGGCATAACCCTTGAGGGCTGCTTCCGATTCGAGGGTGCTGTCGAGCATCACGTCGGCATTCGACGAGGCCAGACGACCGTCGATATGGACTTTCACGTCGAGCAGTCCGGGCACCTTGCCTACGAGACCTTCCAAACCTTCTTTAATACCTGCCTTGACGGCCTTCTTCTCTTCTTCGGAGAGTTCTGGATTCAGTGTCCAGAGAATGATGTGCTTAACCATAATTGAACGAATTAATAAACTACATATAAATATTTAAACAACGGATTTTACGGATTAAACGGATTCTCGAATGCTGCGGGCAATTCGAAGTGCATCTTCTTGCCTGTAGTGGGATGTGTGAAGCTGATGGCCTGTGCCTGGAGATAGAGACGGTCGGCCTTTGTGCCGTAGAGTTCATCGCCCTTGATGGGACAGCCAAGACCTTGCTCGTGGGCACAGTGCATCCGTAATTGGTGGGTCCTACCCGTATGAGGCCAGAGGGCGAGGAGGTTGGGAGGGGTCAACACCCTGTATTCGGTGATGGCGCGTTTGCCGTGTTCGAAGTCGACGACCTGACGCGGACGGTTCAGGGGGTCGCGGAGCAGGGGTAGGTCGATGATGCCGTGTTCTTTCTGGGGTACACCCTCCACGACGGCCAGGTATTTCTTCTTCACGGTGTGCTCCGTAAATTGCTTTTGTAAGTGGTGATAGGCTTCAGTGGTCTTGGCAATGACCATGATGCCCGACGTCCACATGTCTAAACGGTGTACAGGTTGGGAGCCGGCCCAGCGTTCTTGTGCCCACGTGGCGACGGAATGGTTTTCTGTTCGTCCAGGGATGCTCAGCAGTCCAGCGGGTTTGTCGATGACGGCGATGGCGTCATCCTCATAGACCACCTCGGGCACCAGATGGGGGAATCCGTTTGCATCGGGACTGGGATCGACGTCAAGGCCCTGCAGCATCCATGTCAGTACAGGCTTGCACTTCCCTCGACAGGCGGGATAGAACTGTCCGTGGTGACGGATATCACTTTTGGGTGAAGGCCCCCACCAGAACTCCGCCATGCAAAGGGGCTGCAGACCATTCTGATAAGCATATTGCAGAAGCTTCGGTGCACAGCAGTCGCCTGTACCACCTGGAGGCAGGGGGAATTTCTTTCGGATGCGGGGCGAACAATGGTAGTCTTGCCAAACCTCCACAAGGTCTTTCTTCTCACCCTGGGCATTCAGAAACTGGTATTGTCGGAAGAGCCAGAGTTGCAGGTCTTGGGACATTTTTTTAGAGGTGAGTGGTGAGAGGTGAGTAGTGAGAGATATCTCGCGCTCGGTCTGTTTAAAGTGGCCATTGGGATCTTGGACATCGAAGACAGGCGGCACGAAATAAGGCCAGTCGTTGCGGCCTTCGAGCAGTCCAGAATATGCCGCTATATAACAGAGGGACGGTTCTTTTGTTACATCGCCTAATGTAACAAAAGAACCGTCCCTCTGTTTCACTATCAGCACACCGAACATTTTTCCTTCGGAGGGATTGATGTGCTCAATCTCCCGCTTCACCTCTTCGGCAGCTAACAGACACAGCGGATGAGGCTCGTAGCAGAAAGGATTGTTGAACCGCTCCGGAGGAATGATATCAGAATGAAGGGCATGCAGTCTCATTTCTCACCTCTCACTTCTTACCTCTCACTTCTCACCTCTCACCTCTCACCTCCAAAATATCGAGGCATTGCTCCACAGGGATACCTTTGTTCTTGTCGGGGGTGTCCTTGTAGCGCTCTATCATGCGGAATACAGTATCCATCGCCGTACGGGTGCTGGTCTTCAGCGTCTCTCCGTTGAGCAGATGACCGATGAGTACAGCCGAGAAGATATCACCCGTGCCGTGGAACAGTCCGGGAATCTCATGATACTCCAAATGGAAGTAGCTGTCGTCATAGTGGTTATATCCTGCCACAGCGTTCTGCCCGTCAATCTTACAGCTTGTGATAAGTACAGACAGACAGCCTATCTGGCGGAGTTTGTCTAGTAGTGTTTTCGCTTCTTCCCAAGTGATGCCCTCCATGTGGATAGGGGTGTTGGTCAGGTAGCAGGCCTCTGTATAGTTAGGAAAGGTGAGGTGTGCCACGCTGACCATCTCACGCATCAGCTCCACCTGCCGTTCCGTCATGCCATTGTATAGCCGTCCGCCGTCACCAAGGATTGGATCAACGAATACGGTGGTTCCCAGCGCTCCTTGTTCCTTGCAGTAGTTGGCCACGAGTTTGGCCTGCTCATCGCTGAACATCAGACCTGTGCAGACGGCATCAAATGAAAAGCCGAGTTCTTTCCAAACAGGCAACGTACCACGAATGTAGTCCGTCGTATCCTGGATGTTGAACTTTCCGTAGTCGAGCGTATTCGATACGAGTGCTGTAGGCAGACTATAGGTGGGAATACCCAGATATGACAGGATCGGCAGCATGGCCACCATACCCACCTTGCTGTAGCCTACGACATCGTTAATCAATAATATCTGTTTCATACATTTCTTTTCATTGGCTTCCCTCTGGAGTGGTCTCTTCATATTGAGACAACTTCCGCAAGAGATTGACTTTGGTGACAATGTTATAATAGCCGTTGACAAACAATCCTAACTTCCTCAATTTGGCGATGTCATTGTCAGTGAGCGCGATTCTGTAGGAGGTGGCATCCCTACCCACAGCAGCACATCCCCACTTGTTCAGCTCATTATAATTACCTTCCAGCGTCATGTCCGTACTACTGTAGATGGTCTTGAACAACCAATAAGTGCGGTCGATATCGTTTCTGTCAGTAGTGAAGATAAATTCCAGCTTGTCGCCTTCCGAAGCAGTCATGAAGTTTTCTGGCTTGATGACGAAACCGTTCTCCCAGTTGCCGAAGTGACATTCTCCCTCCCAAATAGTACGGGAATCCCAATTGTTGTGAATGGGTGTCAGGCGAACCTTCTTAATCGTGATAGTGGTGGTGTCGGAAGCCTGAAAGATCACCTCCCTGACATTCCTGACATCGAGACCGTCGAAGAAACAGGTTAAAGAAGTAATGCCTTCACGACCCCAGGTCTTCACTTCCTCGGAAATAAGGACTTGTGTCTCCACCTTTGTCGGCTCTGCGAACTCGAAGGTGATCGACTCGTAGGGCGTCCAGTCTACGGGTAAGTTACGCTCCTTCATAATGCCCACCAAACCGCCCCAGCGGGAGGCATTGTAGGTAATGCTGCCGTC